>Ga0068855_100004925_pt1 | contig 16294 bp, 17 predicted proteins | sample KBSCornC52_FD_66592 | JGI IMG/M metagenome (GOLD analysis project Ga0068855, IMG submission 66592) | Corn rhizosphere microbial communities from Kellogg Biological Station, Michigan, USA - KBS Corn C5-2 | ecosystem: Host-associated > Plants > Roots > Rhizosphere > Soil ...
CTGAATCTTCATCTGTCTCTCCTTCCCGCTTATTACTGCCTTCCCGCATCGAGCAAGCGGACTTATAACAATGTCTCACGCGCTCCCGCGCTTTGCAGGGAAGTGCACAGAACATTGATGATGAGCTAGCCATCGATCAGGATAGGTGCATCGAGATCCTCCGTGAATTCGGGCACTTGCCTACCGGCCCGTGTTTCGGCATCGTGTACCTCTACGAGATTCCGGATGGCCTTGACGCGCAGGAGCTGGAAACGTATCTGCGAGTAGACGGCGCGGCGACTCGTGGCCTCCGCGGCACTCAATGACAGGATGGTGGGGTGCCTGAAGGCGACTATGAAAGGAATCACGAAGCGAGTTTCCCGGCTTGAGGTGCAATTGGCTCGTAGCGCAAATAACGAACCACGGGATGAGGACGGGCAGACGGCGGCAGAGAGGATCTGGGAGGCACGACGAAGCCGTATGACTAAGGAAGAGTTCATTGTAGAAGAAGGGAAAATGGCAATCTTGCATGAGGCTTGCCGTGGGCACCGGACGATTGCTGACGCCATTTGGCATGGCCAAGCGGCGCTTAGGAACTTCGCCAAGATGGAGGCTGGGCAACAATGATCACTCGAACCCTCGCCCGACGCTTGGAACGACTCGAAGCTGAGCTTGCGCCGCCAGACGACGAACCGGCGCTGGTGATTCACCTCACCGGCGTGGGACACCCCGACCAGATCATCGAAGTGCGCGGGACTGGGTTGCCCGGCTACCGGCGACGCCCGGGGCTTCGTACGTGGAACGGTGGGAGGCGAAAGTAGCTTCCGATAATACCCAATATCGGGCGGTTAACCTGTCACTTCTCAGAGATGCGCCCGACTACCGCCACCCTTCCACTCACGCATCCGCCAAACCCCAGTTGCCGCAACTCGTGGTTTTATGTTGCGATGATCAAATGTTATTTCGTTCAGGACTCGCGCTGTTGCTCTCCTTCCCCGTCTGGGCGCAATGGGCGGCCTATCCTACGCCGGGCGTGCCCAAATTGCCCGATGGTTCGCCGAACTACGCGGCACCCGCACCGAAGACTCCCGATGGCAAGCCCGACTTTTCGGGCGTTTGGGCCCCCTCGCGTCGCGGCGTCGTCAACTCGCAGGAAGGACAAGGCGTTCCCGGGCGTCCCACCGGTCCTTTCTGGGATTTGAATGCCGTAGTGCCCGGCGGCCTCCCGTATCAGCCCTGGGCCAAACAACTCCGCGACAAGCGCTGGACCGATTTTGGCAAAGATAATCCCGACGTCGGCTGTTATCCGCTGGGCATCCTGCAGGACCTCACGCATCAGTTCCCCCGCCGGATCTTGCAGTCGTCCTCCTACGTGGCTCTCTTAATGGAGCGAAACTTTTCCTTCCGCCAGATCTTTCTTGATGGCCGCCCCTTGCCCGAAGATCCCAATCCCGCGTGGAACGGTTATTCCACCGGCCACTGGGACGGCGACGTCCTAGTGGTTGAATCCAATGGCCTGCGGGATGGTCTCTGGGCCGATTATCTTGGAAGCCCCCTTACCGATCAGGCAAAAATCACCGAGCGCTTTCGTCGCCTCGATTTCGGCACGATGGAAGTGAACGTGACCGTAAACGATCCCAAAGCCTACACCAAACCCTGGACCGTGAAGTTAACCTGGCAGTTGGTCATTGGCACGGAACTGATGGAGTACATCTGCATCGAGAATGAAAAAGACGTCTCGCACATGGTGGGGAAATAGGATACACGCGTCGTTCGGCACGGACTCTTATGCATCCAGCCACTCCAATCGTCGCGGTTTCCACCCGAGAATCCGCTTCGCCTTCGCATTCGAGGCCCCACTCAGCTTCGTTGCGTAGTACACTCCATCTTCCCCTGCAATTGCCGTCGCTTCCGCCTCGCTCATGTGCGGGGGCACTGGAGCACCCACAAATTTAGCAAACGCGGGCAGCCACACAACCTGCGGAGAAGGGTCATCATCCACTAGGTTGTACACTCCCGGTTGCGCCGATAGCAGCGCCACAGTTGCGATCGCCGCATCTTCGATATGCACAAACGACGATACGCCTTCGCCCTTACCCACCACCGCATTCTGTTGCCGCATTACCATGTTCGCCGCCGCCTCGCCGGGGTAATACCACGTCTTGGGCCCGTAGAAGAATCCGTATCGCAACGCGACACCCTCAATTGCATTGGAACTAAACAACCGCGCCTCCAGTTCCGTATACGTACGCGCACTTGCTGCCACACCCGGGCTCGCATTTACATCCAACGGAGACGACTCGTCCGCCAGCGTCCCTGCCGGCGACTTCAAGAAGAATCCGCTCGACTGCTGTAGATACCGCCGCACACCGCTCGCATGCGCCGCACGAAACAAATTTCCTCCACCCTCAATCCTTAGCTTCCTATCGCCCGCAGCGTATTTCGGCATATCACTTTGCTCCTTCGGCAGTGAAGTCAATTCGTCGATTACGACTTCCGCTTTCGACCGCCGCAGCGCAGCCTCCAACGCCGGCGCGTCGAATGCGTCCACTATCACCGGCTCAGCTCCCTGGGCCTGCAGATTCTTCGCCCGCGCCTCGCTGGTTGTCATCCCCACCACCGAGTGTCCCCGTTCCAACAACTCCGTAATCAACGGTTCGCCAATGGCTCCGCTCGCCCCTGCCACAAAAACTCGCATCGTCTGCTCCTCTAAACTCCATCCCCTAAAAACCAAATCGTCGCTACGTATGGTACGACTATGCTGGCCATTAGTACGCTACCGATAATGGCTGACATCAGGCAGTAAGAGCCATTGCTTCGATCGGACTTCCGGCCACACTTCTCGACACCATCCCTGGTCCCCCTAGCCATGATCTTCGATTACCGCGGCAGCGCGCTTGGCCAGTTCAGAATTACCAAAGGGTTCGCGTTGAGCGCCTCGCCTACCAATTCGCCGATCAGAAAGCGTTGTCCGTCCGGGGCAACATCGTAGCCTCCGAGCTGATGCCCTGCCGCCAGCATGTTGCCGGCGGTGTAGCGAAAAAGCGGATACCGCGTGGCCGCCGTGGAGCCATCCGGCCCCGACCCTGCGCCAATTTCTTCACGCTGGACTCTCATCAGCGGAAAAGCCGGATGCCAGGTCGTTTCCCCCTTTTTCCGGTATGAGGAATCAACCTTTGCGTTCCGGTTGTCATCACCAGTGATCGTCCACTCGAAGCCGAGAGAAACAAGTGTGGGAGGTTCTGCCGTGAAGTGCCCTGAAGTCGTTGTACTCTGCGCCGAAAGGACACCGCCAAAAATCAAGCCTAGTGCAAGTGGGCTTATATGTTTTTCCAGCATCCTACATATTCTAGTCCTCAAAAGACTACTGTCCCGGCTCGGTGACCATGCCCGAACTCCACTGTTACAAAGATCGCGGTCGCCAGCGGTATCCAGATCTGAACGGACGCCATGAAAAGCTACCGATAATGATAACGGGTCGTTCGCGAACTCAAAGATTGAGAGCCACAGGGGAATTGTTTGGCTAAGGCGCTAGAATAGCTGTAGCGTCGGCGTGGCCGCCGCAATGGGGGATCAGAGGATGAAAACGTTTTCCGCTGTTATCGGCTCCTTCTTGCTTCTAGGCTTGGCTTCCTGGCTTGCTCTCGCAGAAGAGCCGGATGGCTTGACCCTGCCGCCAGGTTTTCACGCCACTGTCGTGGCTGAAGGTCTGGGCCCGAGCGTACGGCATGTGGCTGTTCGGCAGAATGGCGACGTTTATGTCTCGACCCTCGGTGGCGGAATCATCGTTCTTCATTTGGGAGCCAACCACAAGGCCGATCAGGTCCAGCATTTCAGCGCTGTGGAGGGCGGCACAGGCATAGGTTTCTATAATGGCGCCCTCTACGCCACGACAGGTTCGAGGGTGTATCGCTTCACCTTCAGCAGCAGCAATGCGCTGGTGCCAGAGGGCAATCCGGAGGTTATCGTGGATGGTATGCCGGAGACCCATCCCGGTTTCAGGCGTGCGAACCGTCCGCTGGCGTTCGATGGGAAAGGCGATCTATTTGTCGCTCTCGACGACGGCGTCAACGATTTCTGCGTCAAGCCGGATACGCCCGCGGGTGCGCCTCTCGTCGAAGTCAAGCCCTGTCCGGCTTTGATGAATCGCGCCGGTATATGGCGCTTCCACGCGAACCAGGTTGGCCAGAAATTTCCCGGCGATGGCGAGCAGTTGGCCACCGGAGTCCGCGACATGACCGCGCTCGCCTGGTCGCCCGCGGATCGAAATCTTTACGGCATTATGCACGGTCGGGACAACATGCACAAAACCTGGCCGAACCTCATCAGCATCGAAGATGAAAGCCAGATCGCCGACGAGATGGATCGCGTCGTCAAAGGCACCGATTTTGGTTGGCCCTATACCTACTATGATGGCGTGCGGAAGGTGCGGCTGGTCTCGCCGGGATATGGCGGCGACGGTAAAGCGGTGGCGCCGGCCGGCGTCTATTCTACCCCAGTCGTGAGCTTTACCCCGCGTTCGGCTCCGGTGGGCCTAGTCTTCTATGCCGGCGACAATTTTCCGGCGGCCTATCGCGGGGGTGCCTTCATAGCATTGCACGGCACTCGCGGCAAAAGCGGCTATGACGTGGTCTTCGTGCCCTTCAACCGCCAGGGTGTAGGCGGGCCGCCTACGGTCTTTGCCAACGGATTCGCGGCCTTCGATTCATCCGCGAACACCTCCGTAAGCGCGAGATATCGCCCTGTCGGCCTAGCAGTTGGGCCGGATGGAGCGCTCTATGTCTCGGACTCGCAAAAGGGCCGCATCTGGCGCATTGCCTTCAGGGCGGGTCGATCATCTGTCGAGTGACGTCCGTCGCCTCCAATCGCGGCGACCTTCGAGTCTCGCCTTTTGCTGCTGTATCACCTCCGTCGTGTTGACGAGTACATGCCGGGCCTGAGGATCTTTCAGTGAGATCCGATAATGATGATTATCGGGAGCATGCAAATACCCCTAAGTGAACGGGGGCTTGAACCACTTGTACTGTTCGCGCGTTTTAGGTCCAAGTGACTGCCGCCCGAATTACCGGCAAGAAGCCGCCTGATCCCAGTGATCGACGGACTGTCCGCTAATTCAGCCAACCTAAGTAAGATCTATCGGTAAACTCGCCATCGGGGCGACCGGATGGGATATTCTTAGTGAGTAGACCTCGCTTAACCTGTTTTTTAGGGCCGAAGCGTCGCGTCAGTTCTTCTTTGCTTACACCGACATCTTCGATGCTGTCGTGAAGCAGCGCGGCGATGACGAGACTCGGATCAGGCTCAGAACTTGCGGTGGTTCCCACGAGCCTAGTACTAGTACTTTGTCCAGCTAGTACTGATCATTAATTGTGGTTAATCTTGTCCTTCGGAGGAGAGGAAGGCTGCGGACCGCACCGTATCCTCCTGAAGGGGCGGTGAAGTGAGGAACAAAGCCTGCTTCGCCGACGATGGCGGCAGGAGCTAATCGATGACCGAACAAAAACTCCCCTTGTTAGCGCACATTGTGGATCCCATTCGAGGAAGAATCCACGACTACGAGACCCAAGAACAACGGCAGCTCAAATTTCAAGCGGCGATGGTGGCTAATATGGCCAATGCCGTGATCGGGATAGATCCAGGTTTTAGAGTTAGCTACTGCAATGCGAGCGCGGAGCGAATGTACGGCATTCGCAGCTCGGAGGTGGTGGGAAAACCGCTGGCGGCAATCAGCGAATTTAGTTGCCTGAGCCTGAAGCTAGAAGAGGCGCTGTGTCCGAAGAGCGCCGCCAAGGGCTTATTCGAGCTACTGGAAAACGGGAGTTGGACGGGCGAAAATAGTGAACTTCGCGAGGATGGCTCGAGTTTTACGGTGAGTTGCAGCCTTACTCCGTTGCCGCTCGAATTTGGAGGCGGGATGGTGGCGGTGATTTGCGATATTAGCGAGTCCAAAGGCAAGGAGTTGCAGATGCAGCAAAATAACGCACGCCTGGCGCGTGCCAACGAGGAACTGCTGCATTTCGTCTACGCGGTAGGCCACGATCTGGACACGCCGCTGCGAACGGTGATGGCGCTCTCGCAGTTGCTACATCTCAAACATCGCGCAGGACTGGATGGAAACGGCCAACAACTCATCACGCTGATCGTAGAAGCGGGTTCGCGCATGGAGATGATGTTCCACAATCTCCTGGAGTTTGCGAAGCTGGCGGGAGGCGACGCAGGTTCCGACGAGGTGGCTGATTTAGAAGAGTGCCTGGCAGCCGCGCTCAAAAATTTAGGCAGCGGGATTGTGGAGAATAGCCCCATTATCACGCACGATACCTTGCCGGTGACCACCGGCAATGAGCTGCAACTAACGCGGCTATTTCAAAACCTAATCGGCAACGCTCTCAAGTACCGGAAACCCGAGGTGCAACCCAAGATCCACATTTCGGCTCAAGCGCGGGGAACGGAATGGATCGTTGTCGTTAGCGACAACGGCATGGGTTTCGAGCCGGAATACGCCGACTCCATTTTCAGAGTGTCCCGCCGCTTGCATGGCACGGAGGTTGCGGGCGCCGGCATGGGTTTGCCGATCTGCAAGCGCATCGTCGAGCGTCTGGGGGGCAAAATGTGGGCGACCGGCTGGCCGGGCAAGGGAGCGGAATTTTACTTCACACTACCAGCAATTACCTCCCTAGCAAGAATAGGTCGCCAGGAGACAAGAGCCGCGCTGTGCGAGCTGCCGTAGTCAAAGCTTTGGGAGAGCGAGGGAATCAGAACACAATTTCGAAACTCCTACCGTTGCTGAGGGACGATCGCGATTTGGTCCGCAGTTTGGCGGCAGCCACGGTCATCAAGCTAGCCAGTCTGGTCCGCCCGAGGATTCTGCAATACACTAGCGACATTTATCATTTTTGACCGATGTCCGGATACTAACTTCGAGACTACCGTTAATGGTGGACATCGGACGGTGAATTCGGCCAGTCACTTCAACGGGTTGCCGACAACACAGCCAAGTGGATCAGTAAACGCTACGGTCAGGGAGGAGTGATTGCCACCTGGCCTTCTGAATTCTCACATTCGAGACGTCGACAACAGACCAAAAGTGAAAGGGTCCCCAACCGACTCCACAGGGCAGCGAACATCCCGCAGAGCGATGAAGTTATAGCAATGTAGCGCCCGATTCACCGCCGAAGCGTTGAGGACTGGTCTATAACGGTAGGAAGCGATTTCTATTTCCCCGCGGGTGGCTTCAACGTGACTACAGGAGATGGCAACCGGGATCCCACTGGACCCGTAAACTTCTTTCGTTCCGTCATCATAATATTGGACGAACTTCCATACAAGGTCCGTGGCTTCTTTGGGGTTAATTCCGAGCATTCCGAACTCGACAAATTCGTAAGGCTGCATCGTTCCGGTCCAGGTGGCGCCAATAATTTTGCCCGCGTCGTTCTTCTTGAATTCAATCTTCCAACCCGGCTTGAATTCAAAGTCGTAGATGTCGATTCCCGCCGGAAACTCGCCTTCGATCCTTGAACAGGTTACTTTCTTTTCATTGGGAACCCGCATGGTGTACTTTTCGCGTGCTCCGGCTGTTGACTCCGTCGGTGCAATTCGAATATGGCCGAGTGCCAATGAACCGAACGCCACTGTCATAGCGCTACCGAGCAGAAATCGATTCATGAATGGCTGCTGCATTTGGTTGTCTTCCTTCTCTATGCTTGGGAATCCGCTTCACTATCTTAATCCTGCTGATTCTCCAAAGCCAGCCAATCCTCTAATAATCGCGCCCGGTATACGGCCCCGAAGAAACAGAGTCGGAATAATGCTAGCTGATTCGCGCCCGATGCAGAAGTCGGATCGTGGGAAGTTTCACCGGATTAGTAATGCCTTCCGATAATACGTGTTAACGGGACTTGAATGTCCGAACAACTGGCTACGCTTCAAAACAGATCCCCAACGGGAGACCATGCGATCTATTTTTACCGTCCCTAAAGTATGCCATGCTAAAGTCGGCGAGTTCGGAGTAGGACCATGCCGCTGAAAAAATGGGCTGATTACGGCGCCTGTAGTGCGAGGGGCTTAGCCTTATGTGTGCTATTTTCGGGCTGGACTCTCGGCCAGGAAGCCGCGGGAGCGAAAGCCGGCCAGCCGGATACTGCACTCAGTCTGCGCGTAGACACTACGTTGGTGCTGATTCCCGTAGCGGTGACCGATTCCCTGAATCGTTTCGTTCTCGGGCTTCAAAAGGAAGATTTCCATTTATCAGAAGATAACGTGGAACAGAACGTGGCGCACTTTTCCGGCGAAGACGCCCCGCTCTCGGTTGGCTTGGTGTTCGACGAGAGCGGCAGCATGGACTACAAGCTTAAGACTTCCCAGGCAGCGGTCGCTCAATTTTTGAAGACCATGAATGCCGACGATGAAGCTTTTCTGGTGGAGTTTAACGACAGTGCCAGACTCTCAGTAGGACTTACGACGCACACCGACGAGATTGAGGACGCGCTGAAGAAAGCTCAGCCCGGTGGCCTGACAGCGCTGCTTGATGCCGTCAGGATGGGCCTGGCCGAGATGAAAAAGGCCCGCAACTCTCGCAAGGCAATGGTAATCATTTCCGACGGCGGCGATAACCATAGCCAATACACTGCTGCCCAAATCGAGTCATTGGTTCGAGAAGCGGATGTCCAAATTTACGCGATGGGTGTGTTTGAACCCACCCTGTCCTTAGGGTTACCCCCCGAGCAAGTCTCGGGGCCACGGCTGTTATCGGAAATCGCAACGCAAACCGGCGGGCGTGCTTTCGCAGCAGCGCTCACCAGCGACTTGCCGAGCGTCGCTGCTAGAATTGCGGTCGAGTTGCGAAATCAATACGTGGTCGGCTACTACCCGAAGAATCAAACCAGAGACGGAAAATATCGCCACGTGGAAGTGAAGCTTGCACAACCACGAGGCATGTCGCCGCTCAAGGCGCATTGGCGCCTCGGCTATTACTCTCCGACGCAATAACTCCACTCAATTGACTAACGATGAGCGCCACCGCGTACGCCGATCGCCGGCGGCGCGTGTGTAATCCCGGGACGCGCTACTGGCACTCGCGGAAGTGGGGTGATGTGACCCGCCCCGGGTGCAACCCCGACTCGTGGAAGCGGGGTAATATAACCGGCTCCGGGTGCACCCCGGACTCGGGGAAATGAAAGTGGGTACGTAGGAAACCGGTGCCCAATTGGTCCCAGCCCGACAATTCCCAAGAGGGGAGGGCGGTAGGTATATCCAGGCAAGTAAATAGAACTGAACCCCGGCTGGCGGGGAAGATAAGAGTTGTACGAGCTAAGCGGACTCAATCCCACGAGAGGCAAGCCGAGGAATGGATAGTAAGTGAAACCGCCTGTACCAGACGTTCCCGCAGATAGGTCCTCGTCAAGCTGCGCCGTAATCGTATTGTCCGCCGTGATCGATTCGCCTCTGCCCGTAGACCATTCGCTGAGTGCATCCTTGGACTGCTCGCTCGCCCGCTCCGGCACCAGCACGCCTGCAAACGGAAGACTCATCCCCTGTTCCACGGATACCGATTGTCGATTAATCCCAGAGAAGACTTCCGCTTGACCCTGGCTGACCCATAAGTGCGGCGGATCAACATCGATTCGGTAGACGCCCTTCTGGAGGAAGTGGACCCTCCAGTTCTGGTAAATCAAGGTGACCGATGTATTTAGATTCGGTTCTCCCGAATCTAAGACCACCGAGCCAGTCTCTAACTCCACCTGTGTGTCCGCGAGATCGTTTGCAACCATGCGGATTGCACTCCGATTACCCATACGAAGGAAGACGCCCGGAGTAAGCAATACCTCCGCCCGGCCGTCTACCGTGCGTAATTCGGCACCTTGGGGCACGGTTGGGAATCTGCCCAAATGAGATTGGAGGGACTGATCCCCCAAGTAGACAGCCCCTTCAAAATAATGGATGACGCCAGAATGAGTGGAGATCACCGATTGCGCGCCGGCCGGGAGCAGTACCGCGGCGAAAGCAGCCAACTTCGATAAAGTACTCGCCCGGCTGAACGACATTAAGCAGCCTCAAGACGAGTATGTGCCCGTCTGCGATTCTGGTCAAGTACCGTGTTGTCAGTGAAGCTTTCTCCGCAGGAGAATCACTGTTATGTGTGGAGGCGTGAGGAAGTCCTCAAGTATAACGTTGACGCTGGTTGCCTCGGTGGCGGTCACCACCAACGTGAGCAGGTTCGTGTCGCACGTGTGTGGATACAGTATTACCGCCGCACTCACCGTCGGCTTGGTCCCACTTATCGCGACTTGCGATTTGGACGGGACCCGTTGGAGCGCTCCCGATAATTAGTACTTATCGGGCAGTTGTCCGGTTAGCGTGCCGACCATCCGGGCGCTTAACGGCTCCGAGAGCTCATTATGCGGTCACGTTACGCGGTTTGGGACAGTTTGGCGTGTCCATCATCCCGCGCATGCCTTCGCCGGCCGTGAGCACTTCCGATTCGGTTACCGGCGGCATGTTCGCGCCAGGTTGCGTGAAACAAATCGCCGCACAGCAAAGTTTTGGTGGTTAGATCGAACATGATGCCACAATCCCAGCCATGCGGAACGTGTGGCGTGTAGAGCCACTTCATCCGGCGGCTCCCGATGGAAAAGTCCTCGCCATCCCCGAAAATGCCGCTGTTAGCATAGTCGCTCATGCTGGACCCGCCCTCGAAAACACGAGCACAAATCATTGCGGTTTACGAGAGGCTTCGATCAGGTCCAAGATTCCGTTTACGATGGCGGATTCCGCGCAGCCGGGATGCAGGCGCGAAGAAAGCACTTCAAAGGTGTTCATCCCGAATGCTGCGTCGTCGGGAATATAACCGGAAGAGGCCATGCCATTGGTGAGTGTCGCCAGCATGGTTGCTTTTAACGGAGACTCCCGTTTCAGGCGCTGCGCGATCAGGTTGAAAACTTCGGCATTCACCGCACCGATGGCTATGTCGCCCACTCGCAGCAGGCTTAGGTGAATCTCCACCGGGTCAGCGTCTTTGTAGGTTCCCGGATCACCTGCGCGTCCCGTATTCGTCCGTTCGCGGCCCGGGCACTGAACCGTTTTCTGCCTTCCTAAAATCTGTAGGGCGGACTCGGTGCGGTCCATCCCCCGCATCACGTGAAGCACCTCTTCGCCTAGAAATTGCCCCGTGGATACGACCATCTGCTTTTGCTGGTTCATGAGCTTGGCGACGGTTGCATCGTTCCTGTTCAGGCCCTCGCCGCCAGGCGGCATGGAGTTGCTGATATCGATTCCTCGCTTGGCATAGTCTTGGATCCGGATCTCGCGCAAGTCGTATGTCTGCTGGTAATAGATCGGGTTCTGGTCGCCTGACGCTCCGCTCGACCACAGCGCTATGATTTTGTCATCCAGAGAATCTTCGATGTAGCGCGAGACCGCTCCCGGAATATCCGCGCTGATCATATCCAATTGGCCCACCAGTACCGGGTGCACAGCATAGTTGTAATAGACCGCGATAGGCTGCCCGCTCAAGCTTTCGATTTTGATCACGGCCACCGTTTTATCGGACGGACCATCGTAATTAGGCTCCTCCCACCAGCGCCGGGTCTTGGGGTCGATCATGTTGCGGTTGACGTTAACGTAGGAGACTCCCGTGCCGTAGCCTAGGCGCGCGGGCGCCAGGTTTTGCTGCGCGAGTTTCACGGACTCGAATATTTTTTGCGGATAATCTGGTCCCCGTTGCCTAAGGGCGGTATGAGTGTGGGTCGCGGTCAATAATATGTTCGATGTGGGAATGCCCAATTGCTTTTCTACCCGCTCGGTGACGGTTCGCCACGTCACGTCAGAAACAGCCCCGTCGTCTACCGTGATTAACGCAGCACGCGCAGCGCCGTTGTCGAGAACGATCGCCCTCGAGTACAGCCGGTCGAGGATGCCGTGCCAGTTTTTGGGAAGCTCCTTCTCGGACGGTGTCACATCGATCTTGGCGGCTCCCGCTCTAAAGGAAGAGGGCCGCAGGTTTTGCGCCACGACGGCCTGCGGAAGGCTCGCTGCAAGAATCATCGATAAAAGAATCTCGGTTCTCATTCGGCGTCTCCTTTGCTACTTGACGAAAATGGCGAGATCAATCGCCTGCGCCATTCTTTCATTTCCTTTATCGTCGGGATGCACGTGATCACCCGGATCGAATTCCGGGCGGAGTCTCTTGGAATCCTCGGGGTCTCTCATCAACGCGTCGAAATCGATCACCGCATCAAAGGCGCCGCTGCTCCGAATCCACTGGTTTACGGCTTGACGCACGGCTTCGCCGGACTCGCGATAAGTCGAGACGCCTCCCACCGGCATGATGGTGGCACCGGCCACCTTGATGCCGTGCATATGCGCCCGTTCGATGAGCTGCCGATACCCTCCGATCAGGTCTTCCGCCGTCACCACCTCTGTAGAAAAGACCGGCAAAGCCGAGAATGTAATGTCATTGATGCCTTCTAGTAAAGTCATCCAGCGAACACCGGCCCGGCTTAGTACATCGCGATCGAAACGGGCCAAGGCACTCACGCCAGCCCCGTCCCGCAGCACGCGATTCCCCGCGATACCTAGGTTCAGTACACCCAACATTTCGGTGGACTTGGTTGCCGCGAGCCTCTTCGCAAGCAAAGTCGGCCATGCTTGATCTTTGTCGATGGTAGTCTTGAATCCGTCAGTGATCGAATCGCCAAATGCGACAATTGCGCCCGTGTTCGCCGGCGCGAGCACGTCGACGCTGGAGAGCCAAAGATAAGCCGTGGTGGTCGCTGAGGCATCGAGCGAGGTCTTGCCAGTTACGTTCCCCTCCACGACGTAATTGGTATGCAGGCCTATGGGGTGAATCGAGGGCGTGCCTGTGTCTTGGGGTAGATAGAGGGAAATGGCAAGGTCCGTAAGTTTCGGAACCGCCAAGTCCGCGGGATCGCTCACGATCAACGCTCCGGGAGGAACAGTGATCGTGGACCTGCCTCCGAAGGTCAGCGCCCGGTCGGACTTTGGGACGATAGCGGCGGCTTTGTCGCGCAGCGCAATGTGGGCGTTGCCAATCACCAGGGGCTTGCTCCCGACGGCATTGGAAACCTGTATGCGAACGCGCCGCCCACCGAGGCTGGTTCGAGCGACCATGCGCACCGTCTGGTTCTTGAGCGTCGCCGGCACCTTCGGCCCAGGTTCAGGCAGCGGTGGCTGAGGGACCAATTGTTGCGCTGTCGCCCAGGTAGTGACCCAATGTTCCGTATTCTGAGCGGCCGCGATAGCGGCGAAACACTCTAACATCAAAATGGCGGCTGTGATTCTCATCACGGCAACGCTTTCTCGATTGCAGAAGCCACAATCGGCGCCATTACTTTGTATCCTTCAGCATTAGGGTGCAGGCCATCGCCCGAGTAGGCGTCCTTGAGCCAACCTTTTTCGTCCACCATCGAGGTGAAGTAATCCACGTAGATCGCGTTAACGCGCGCTGCGTAGCTCTTGATCCACGCGTTCAGCTTCAGGATGTCGGCGGGGGGACGTCCGACGGTCATTTTGATCCGGGGCGGAGCATCGTTTTGCTGCCGTAAAAAAGGATAGTCACTGACGGGCAGAATGGAACACAGAATCACCTTAATGCCGTGAAGTTGCGCTAGCTCGGTGATGGCCATGATGTTCTGCTCGATCATTTCCGCTGTGGCGGGGCCGGTGTTGTGAGCAATATCATTGGTGCCTGCGAGCAAGACCACCGCCGCCGGCTTAAGATCGATCACGTCAGGATACATGCGTACCAGCATCTGCGGAGTGGTCTGGCCGCCGATGCCGCGGTTTACGTACGGCTTGCCGGGAAATGATTCCGCCAGTTTCCAAAAATCAGTGATGGAGTCGCCCAGAAAAACCACGCGCTTGGGATCGGCAGATTGCTGCATCAATTCTTCGTCGACCCGGTGATAGCGGCCCAACTGATTCCAGTCTTGAAGCTGGTCGGCAAGCCCTTTGGCGAACGTGGCCAGACAGCAATTCGCCCGCGGCGGGTTGAACTCGTCGGCTAGTTGAGCACGGGCGATATCCGTATAAAGAAAAGCTCCGATGATGAGGAGCACTGTGCGGAACTTCAGTACACAATTCGACATCCTGAACCTCCTGATTGCAAGGGCCACTATACAAGAATTTGACAGATCTCGCGGAATGCTGCTAGTAATCTTGTGTGCCCCTGCCCAACTTGCATTTACCGAATCTCCGCAAGGGGCCGCAGGCACGGCCCTTGGTCCTCGGGGAGGTGCTTTGGGATGTCTTCCCGGACTCCACGCGCCTCGGGGGAGCGCCTCTCAATTTTGCGGCGCACGCACGGCGTATGGGCCACGCTCCTCTGTTATTTAGCGCGGTCGGAAACGACCATTTGGGCCGGCAAGCAGTACGGGAGATCCAATCCCTGGGGCTCGACACCTCGTTGTTGCAAACAACCGAACGCTTCCCAACTGGATGTGCTGGCGTCAGTCTCGATGCACTAGGACAGGCCGCTTTCCGCATCGAACGCCCCGCGGCGTACGATGCGCTGACTCTATCCACCGGCGAGATTCAAAGCTTGCGGGAGCGATCTCCAGACTGGCTCTATTTCGGTACTCTGCTTTCCTCCAGGCCGGAGGGCCGCGCGATATTGCTCGAACTATTGCGGCTTGTGCCGGACGCCCTTCGCTTCTACGATTTAAACCTCCGCCCAGGCTTTGAGTCTCCGCTCCTGGTTCGCGAGTTGTTAGAGCAAGCAGACGTGGTGAAGATGAATCAGGACGAGATGTGCGCCATCCATCACTATCTGGGATTGCCTGCCGAGAGGGGCGCATTCTGCGCATCGGCAGCCGAGCGCTTCGCATGCCGGGCCGTTTGCGTGACACTCGGATCGCGCGGTTGTGCGGTTTTCGCCAACGGACAGTATCACGAGGAACCGGGTTGCCCGATAGAAGTCGCCGACACTGTAGGAGCGGGAGATGCGTTCGCCGCCGCTCTCCTGCACGGGTTGGCCTCGCAGTGGGACATCACGGAAATAGCCCGTTTTGCGAATCGCGTGGGTGCGTTAGTGGCGAGTAAGCCTGGCGCAATACCGGATTGGATGCCCACGGAAGTGGCGGTGCTGTAAGGCACGAAATGAAGAACCAAGTCCAGTTGATCGCCTACGTGGACCGCGTTTCGGGAGGCGGTCTTCGCGACATTAACCAAATGCTCGAAGGCCCGTTCCGTGGTCTCTTCGGCGGCGTTCATCTGCTGCCGTTCTTCTATCCTATTAATGGAGTCGACGCTGGCTTCGATCCGATCGACCACACCCAGGTTGACCCTCGGTTAGGCACTTGGGAGGACGTGCGCGCCCTAACAAAGCATGCGGACATCATGGCTGATCTGATCGTCAACCACGTGTCGCGCCAGTCCCCTCAATTCGCTGATTTTCAAAAGCAAGGGGACGCGTCCGCCTATGCGGGAATGTTCTTGACGTACGACCGCGTGTTTCCTGAAGGTGCGCGAGAAGCGGACTTGCTCAAGATTTATCGGCCGCGACCAGCCCTGCCGTTTACCAGGTTGCGGCTTGAAAATGGAACCGAGCGTCTGCTTTGGTCCACATTCACGCCGGAGCAGATCGATATCGACGTTCGCGATCCCGTGGGCAAATTTTATTTGCAGCAGATTCTGGACCAATTTCAGACGGCTGGCATCCACGCGATCCGACTGGACGCCGCCGGCTACGCCATCAAGAAACCAGGAACCAGATGCTTCATGATTCCCGAAACGTTTGCGTTTATCAGGGAGCTGACAGAACAAGCACGCGCGTGTGGAATCGAAGTCTTGGTGGAGATCCATAGTTACTATCGCGAACAAATCGAAATCGCCAAGCACGTCGACCGCGTGTACGACTTCGCGCTTCCTCCCCTCCTCCTGCACGCGCTCTACACCCGGGACGCGAGGCACCTGAGACAGTGGCTCGAAATCAGCCCACGCAACGCGGTAACGGTTCTCGATACCCACGATGGAATCGGTGTCGTCGATGCCGGCCCGGACCGGAAGAATCCGCAGGCATCGCCTGGACTGCTAGCTCCGGACGAGATCGACGCATTGGTGGAGACGATTCACCAGCGCAGTCATGGTGAAAGCCGCCAGGCTACAGGCGCAGCCGCCAACAACTTGGATCTGTACCAAGTCAATTGCACCTACTACGACGCCCTAGGCTGCCGTGACAACGAGTACTTGATGGCGCGCGCCGTCCAATTTTTCGCCCCCGGAATTCCTCAGGTTTACTACATCGGATTACTTGCTGGAAGAAACGATTTAGATCTATTGCGCCGGACCGGCGTGGGACGTG
>Ga0068855_100004926_pt1 | contig 16290 bp, 17 predicted proteins | sample KBSCornC52_FD_66592 | JGI IMG/M metagenome (GOLD analysis project Ga0068855, IMG submission 66592) | Corn rhizosphere microbial communities from Kellogg Biological Station, Michigan, USA - KBS Corn C5-2 | ecosystem: Host-associated > Plants > Roots > Rhizosphere > Soil ...
GGTCGCGCTGCTCTTCATCGACTTCGAGAAGCCGCGCCGGCTGCGCGTGCTCGGGACGGCGAGCGTCACCGAAACCGATGCGCTTCGCAACGCCTTTCCCGGTGCACAGCTCGTCGTTCGCGTACGGGCGAGCCGGATCTTTCCCAATTGCCCGCGCTACATCCACCGGATGCAGGTCGTCGAGCTGTCACCGTACACGCCGCGCGTAGGCGCGGCGCCGCCCGTTCCCGGATGGAAACGGCAGCCGGCGTTTCGCGAGGTGCTGCCGCGCGACGATCCGGCGCGCGAACGTTGAAGTCTTGCGGGGTTTCCGCGGAAGCGGCTATGACTTGCTGGTCGCACGCGCCTGCACGAGCAGGGCGAAGCCGCAACCGGCCGCGTACGCGAACGCGGTCCAGTACCAATGCGCGAGGAACATCGATCCCAGCGCCGCGAGATCGAATGTCATCGCAGCGGTCGGCGGCAGCGGAGGCGGACCCGACGATCGCCAGGAAGCGCCGAGCGGAACCGACCACAGGTTCGTGAGCAGCGGCCACCAGACGAGCGCGGCGATCAGGTAGAAAAGCCCATCGACGCCCGCGACGATGGCGAGGTAAAGCGACGCGGCGAGCGCGCCCTTGCGCAAGATCCAGTCGACCCGACGATCCATCCGACACTCCGGCCAATACCGGGATCGATCGTATCAGGTTTGTAGGACTTGCACCGACAAGCATGCTGTAACGGGCTATGTCGCGGGTCGGGCGCACGCCACGCCCGAGCCCCACGGATCAACGGTGGCGCGTCGCGGTCGAGCCCGGCGCAAGCTTCGCGAAGTCGCCCATCACGCGCTGCATCGACGCGAAGGTCGACTCGCCGGACGACACCACGCCCTGCATCGCCGAAATGACTTTCTGCATCCGGCCCATGTCGGGCAGCATCGACATCGCGGCGCGCGTCTCCTTGACGCCCGGCACGCCTTCCATCTGATCTTCCATCAGCGTGAAGAGCCGCTTCTGAATCTCGACGATCAGGTCGAACATCTCGCTCCAGTAACGAAGCGAGCGCTCCATCGCTTCCTGCGCGGCGCCCTGCCCCGCCGCGACGAGCGCCTGCGGATCGCGCGCCTGCGCCGCCGACTGCGCATGCTTCCGCTGAAACTCGCGCGCCTCCTCCTCGCCTTCGAACTGCTTCCTGCGCACACGGCTCGCCCCTTCGATCGCCGCGTTGATGACCTCGAGCGCGAGCGCTGCGTTCGTCCGGTAGAGATCCAGCGCCTGCTCGGGCGTCATCATCTTCGCCATCTTGGCAACGTCGAGATCCGGCATCGTCAGCGGCGGCGGCAATGCGCCTGTCGTCTTCGCGCGTTGCCCGCGATGCGTCGATTCGCCGGTCTCGATGTTCGGCGGCGAACGCTTGCGGCCACGCTCCTTGCCTGAAGCGTGGTCGGCCTTGGACGTCGCTGCAGCCTTGCGTGCCATGGTTGCGCTCCTCTTCCCGCGTGCAGAAAGACGCGTCGAAGCGTCCATGAGACGCCGGGGCCGCGCGTTCGTCAATACGGCGCCCGGAACCGTCAGATCAGCTTGTCGAGCGTGATCGGCAAATCGCGCACGCGCCGGCCGGTCGCGTGATGGATCGCGTTGCAGATGGCCGCGGGAACGCCGGTGATCCCGATCTCGCCGATGCCGCGGATGCCGAGCGGGTTGAACGCGTAGTCGGGATAATCCACGAAGATCACATCGATCGCGCCGACGTCGGCGTTGACGGGGACGTGGTACTCGGCCAGATTCGCGTTGACGATGCGGCCGTTGCGCTCGTCCATCACCGAATCCTCGAGCAGGGCGAAGCTCATCCCCCACACGATGCCGCCCTGAAGCTGGCTGCGCGCAGTCTTCTCGTTCAGGGGCCGCCCGATGTCGTACGCGGCGACGACGCGCGGCACGTGGATCACGCCGAGATCGGAATCGACGCGAACCTCGGCGAATACGGCGCCGAACGAGTGCAATCCGAGGCGCTCGTTCTCCTTGCCGGGTGCGGCTTCCGCCGTCGCCTCGAGCGAGTGCTCGGCACGCCCGGCCAGTGCGGCGATGGTCTCGCGTCGCGACGGCTCGTCGCCAACGAGCAGAACGCCGCGATCGATGCTGACGCGCGCCGGCTCCTCGCCCTGCAACGGCGATGCGCCGTCGCGCGTCGCCGCTGCGATAATCATGTCGCGAAGCTTTCGGCACGCAGCCTGGACAGCGGGCCCGACGCTCGCCGCGCTCATCGATCCACCGGATACCGGTGCGTGCGGCAGATTCGTATCGCCGAGCTCGAAGCGGACGCGCGACGGCGGCACGCCGAGCGCATCTGCAGCGACCTGCGTCATCACCGTGTAGGTGCCCGTGCCGATGTCCTGCGTGCCGGATTGCACGACGAACGTGCCGTCCGGCATCAGACGTGCGCGCGCCTGCGCCGACATCCGGTGCGCCGGATAGGACGCGGTCGCCACGCCAAGGCCGACGAGCTCACGGCCCTCGCGCATGGCGCGTGGCGACGCTTTGCGCCGTGCCCAGCCAAAACGCTCGGCAGCTTGCGCATAACACTCGCGCAGATGCTTGCTGGAAAACGGCTTGCCCGTGTCGGCTTCGCGCTCGGCGTAGTTGCGAAGGCGCAGGGCCAGCGGATCGACCGCGAGAGCGATCGCCAACTCGTCCATCGCCACCTCCAGCGCGAAATTGCCCGTCGCCTCGCCGGGCGCGCGCTGGAACGTGGGCGTTCCTGTGCTGAGCTTCACGAGCCGGTGTGTCGTCGTGCCGTTCGGGCACGCATACATCGTCCGCGACACGACTGCCGACGGCTCGGTCCAGTCCTCGAAATCCGACGTGTGCGCGAAGAGCTCATGGCGCACGTACGTGAGCGATCCATCCTGGCGCGCGCCGAGCGCGACGCGCTGCAGCGTGTGCGGACGCCCGCCGACCGGCCCGAACATCTGCTGGCGGTCCACGACGAGCTTCACCGGCCGCGTAAGCTTGCGCGCGCACATCGCCGAGAGCACGACGTGCGACCACGCCGAGCCCTTGCAGCCGAAGCCGCCGCCGACGAACGGCGACACGACGCGCACGGTGTCCGGCGACATGCCGAGCGTCTTCGCGACCGTGTCGCGCACGCCAGAGACGTATTGCGTCGCGTCGTACAGCGTCAGATGCTCGCCATCCCAGTCGGCGATCGTCGCATGCGGCTCGAGCGGATTGTGGTTCTGCATCGGCGTGGTGAACGTCACATCGACGTTCACCTCGGCGTCGCGTGCACCGGCCTCGACGTCGCCCCAGCTCGAATCCGGCGGCTTGCCGTTGACGTCCTTCGGCGCGTGCGCCTTCGCACGCTCGCGTTCGAAATCGAGCAGCGGCGACTCGGGCGCGTAACGCGCCTCGACGAGCGCCGCGGCGGCTACCGCATGCTCGAACGTATCGGCGACGACGACGGCGATCGGTTGCCGGTTGTAGTGAACCGCGTCGTCCTGGAACAGCGACAGCGCCCGGCCGGCCGGCGGCTTGAATGCCGCGCGCCCATGCTCCGGCAACGTCGGCGCATTGCGGCGCGACAGCACGAGCAGCACGCCCGGCGCGTTTTCGGCGCGCGTCGTGTCGAGGTCGACAATGCGGCCGCGCGCGATCGTCGACAGCACCATGACCGCATTGCAAAGATCGGCGAGCCGGAACTCGGCGGCATAGCGCGCCCCGCCCGTCGTCTTGAGCGGGCCGTCGGTACGGTCGAGCGGCCGTCCAATGATGCTTGGCGTGTCCGTTTCCGTCGTCATGCTGACGCCTCGCGCAGCGCACGGACGATCGCGCGTTGCGCGAGCGTCACCTTGAACGCGTTGTCCCGGTAGGGTCGCGCACCTTCGGTCGCCGCCCGCGCTGCCTTGGCGAGCGTGTTTTCATCGAGCGCCTGACCGACGAGCGCCTGCTCCGCATTGCTAGCGCGCCACGGCCGATGCGCGACGCCACCGAGTGCGATTCGCGCATCGCGCACGCGGTTGCCATCCATGTCGAGCGCGGCCGCGACGGACACCAACGCGAACTCGTAGCTCGCGCGGTCGCGGACCTTGAGATAGTGCGAATGATCGGCAAACGGCGATGCCGGCAGGATCACCGCCGTGATCAGTTCGTCGTGGCGAAGCTCGGTATCGCGTTCCGGCGTCGTACCGGGCAGGCGGTGGAACGCGCTCATCGGAATGCGGCGCACGCCGGCCTTGCTTCGCGCCTCGACGACGGCCTCGAGCGCCGCGAGCGCCACGCACATGTCGGACGGGTGAACGGCGATGCAGTGCTCGCTCGCGCCGAGAATCGCGTGAATGCGGTTCGGCCCTTCGCGCGCGGCGCACCCGGATCCCGGCTTGCGCTTGTTGCACGCGTCGAAACCGACGTCGACGAAATAATGGCAGCGCGTGCGCTGCAGCAGGTTGCCGCCGACGCTGGCCATATTGCGAAGCTGCGGCGATGCTCCCGACACGAGGGCCTGCGCGAGCAGCGGATAGCGCTCGCGCACGATCCGTGCGTTTGCAAGGTCGGTGTTCGAGACGAGCGCTCCGATGTGCAGGCCGCCGTCTGGAGTCGGCTCGATGCCGGCCAGCGGCAGCCGCGCAATGTCCACGAGCCGCCTCGGCTGCTCGACGTAACCCTTCATCAGGTCGAGCAGGTTCGTGCCGCCTGCGAGGCAGCGCGTGTCAGGATCGGCGAGCGCGGCGAGCGCGTCGTCGACGCGCTCGGCACGGACATAATCGAATGCGCGCATCGCTATACGGACTTCTTCGAGGCTTCGCGGACAGCGTCGACGATGCCGACATACGCGCCGCAGCGGCAAAGATTGCCGCTCATCCGCTCACGAATCTCGTCATCGGTCAACTCGACGGGTCCGCGCCGGCGCACGTCGCGCGTCGCCGCGCTGATCGTGTCGCCGTGCACCTCGCCGAGCATGCCGACCGCCGAACAGATCTGCCCTGACGTGCAGTAACCGCACTGAAAGCCGTCGTGCGCGATGAAAGCCGCCTGCACCGGATGCAACGCATTCGCCGTTGCGAGCCCTTCCACCGTACGGATTCGATCGCCCTCATGAGCGATCGCCAGCGCCAGACACGAATTGATGCGGCGATCGTTGACGAGGACGGTGCACGCGCCGCACTGGCCGCGGTCGCAGCCCTTCTTCGTTCCCGTCAGGCCGATGTATTCGCGCAGCGCATCGAGCAGCGTCACGCGCGGCTCGACGACGACATCGTAAGGGTGGCCGTTGACATCCAGTCGAATGCGCGTGGACCCGCCCGGATCGCGCGCTTGCTCCGTCGGGGTCGATCTGTTGTCGTCGGCTGCGATAATCGGAGGCACGTGCGCAAGCGCCGTCGTCAATGCACCGGTCTCGCAGAGAAAGCGCCGGCGCGCCGCGCCTTTCGCGCTCAACGAACGACTGTCCATCGCAAGAAGACCGGCGATCGCGCGCACCGGTTCCTTCTTCAACGCAACGGCTGGCGCTTGACCTGCGCGCGGCAGCGCCTATAATCGCACTACCGGATATTTATACGGTACCGCCGATGCCTGCCCGTCCCCTTCCCTTTCCGCGCGTATCCGCTCGCAGCGCCACCGCGGCGACGCCACCGACCCTCACCGCGAGACAGCAGCAGATCCTCGACTGGATTCGCGGCTATCTCGAAACGACCGGCATGCCGCCGACGCGCGCCGAGATCGCGGGCGGACTCGGGTTTTCGACGCCGAGCTCGGCCGAGGACCATCTGCAGGCGCTCGCGCGCAAAGGCGCCATCGAGATCCTGCCCGGCGCATCGCGCGGACTGCGCCTCAAGGAAATGCCCGGCGTGCCGATCCAGGGGACGCTGCCGCTCGTGGGTCGCGTCGCCGCGGGACAGCCGATCCTCGCCGTCGAGAACATCGAGTCGCATCATCGCGTCGACCCGGCGCTTTTCTCGCCGCGCGCCGATTACCTGCTGCGCGTGCGTGGCGACAGCATGCGCGATGCGGGCATTCTCGACGGCGATCTGCTGGCCGTTCATCGCACGCGCGAAGCGCACAACGGACAGATCGTCGTCGCGCGTGTCGGCAGCGCCGCCGGCGACGAAGTCACCGTCAAGCGGTTGCGCAAGCGCAGCCGCGACGTCGTCCTCCTTCCCGAGAACGCCGCTTTCAAGCCGATCGTCGTCGACCCGCGCACGACGCCGTTCGCGATCGAAGGCGTCGCCGTCGGGCTCGTCCGCAGCGGCGGCTGGTAGATCCCGTTCGGCCTTTTTCGAACGCCGTTTCCTGTTTTTCCGATCGGTTGCGGAGGTCATCATGGTCAATCCCATTCCTGCCGGTTATCACAGCATCACGCCGTATCTGATGGTGCGCGACGGCGCGCGCGCGATCGCGTTCTATCGCGAGGCGTTCGGCGCCGAAGAGGTGATGCGCTTCAACGATCCGGACGGCCGCATTGCGCACGCCGAAATCAAAATCGGCGACTCGCACGTGATGCTCGCCGACGAAAACGAGACGTTCGCCGGGCCGCAGACGCTCGGCGGCGCCGGCGTGAGCCTGCTGCTCTACGTCGCCGACGTCGATGCGACGTTCGCGCAGGCGGTGGCAGCCGGCGCCATGGTCCGCCGCCCCGTCGCCGATCAGTTCTACGGCGACCGGATGGGCACGCTCGCCGATCCGTTCGGGCACGTGTGGTCGATCGGCACGCATCGCGAGGACGTGTCGCTCGACGAGATGCAGCGACGGATGGCGGCGATGAACGCCGAGAAGAAATCGAGCTGACCGGACGCGAGGGGAGACACGATGTACACGCTCTACGGCAAGACGGGCTCCGGATCGGCTGCGGTCGAAGCGGCGCTCGCCAGCGCGCGCGCACCGTATCGTCTCGTCGAAACGGCATCGTGGGATCAGAACGACGCGTACGCCGATCTGCTCGCCGTGAATCCGCTCGGACAGGTGCCGACGCTCGTTCTCGACGACGGCAGCGCGATCTCCGAAAGCGCGGCGATCCTCATGCATCTCGGCAGCGTGCACGAAGACGCGAAGCTGCTGCCGCGCGATGCATCGCGGCGCGCGCAGGCCGTGCGCGGACTCGTGTTCATCGCCGCCAACTGCTATGCGGCGATCAGCATCATCGATTTTCCGCAGCGCTGGTGCGCCGGCGCCGACGACGACGAAGCGGTGCAGGAGCGCATCCGCGCCGGCACGCGCGCGCGGCTGCACGCGCATTGGGAAATGTTCGCCGATCTCTTTCCCGCGCAGCCGTATCTTTCCGGCGACAGCGTCGGCGCGCTCGACCTGCTCGCCGCGGTCGTCTCGAAGTGGTCGGGATCGCGACAGCATCTCGAAGCGCACCGGCCGGCGTTTCTCGAAACGCTGCGCCGCATCGAGCGCCATCCCGACGTCGCGCCGGTCTTCGCGCGGAATTGGCCGCCGAAGCCGCCGGCGGCGACGGCCGGCAATTGACAGGCCGCCGGCGCCGGTCGACAGTTGACGCGCATTCGATCAAAAAAAGGAGGAACACCATGAATGTCAAGCGCTGGATCGTCGTGGTGTCGGCGGCGCTTTGCGCGTCGCTCGCCGCGACGGCATTCGCCTGGAACCGGCTGCAGGCGACGCAGTTCGCGACGCTGCCGCCAGGAACCGCGCATCCCGAAGGCATCACCGTCGACAGTCGCGGCAATTTCTACGTCGCCGATTTCGACGTCAGCGGCAACACGAGCGTCGGCACGATCGTCGTGTTCAATCACAACGGGCGGCTGCTGCGCACGCTGCAGGTGAACGAGGGAAGCACGCTTCTGCTCGGCATCGCGTTCAATCCCGCGACGGGCGACCTGCTCGTCTGCGATCTCGGCAAGTCGCAGGTGCTCAAGGTGGATCCGCAATCGGGCGCGGCGAGCGTGTTCGCGTCGATTCCGGGCTCCGGCGGTCCGAATGCGCTCGCCTTCGACGCCGCCGGGAACGTCTACGTTTCCGATTCGTTCCAGGCGACGATCTGGCGCACGCCGAAAACGGGCGGCGCGCCGACGGCGTGGGTCGTCGATCCATTGCTCGCGATTCCCGGCGATCCGGCAAACGGCACGCAGGACTTCCCGCCGTTCGGCGCGAACGGCCTCGCGTTCAACGGCAATGCGTCGGCGATGTTCGTCGCGAACACCAGCACCGATCGCGTGATTCGCATTCCGTTGCCGAGCGGGCCTTCCGGCACGCCGGGCAAGCCCGAGGTGTTCGTCAACTCGATCAACGGCGCCGACGGGCTCGTGATCGACGGCGACGACAACCTGTGGGTCGCCGCGAATCAGGCCGACGAGATCGTCGTCGTCGATCCGACCGGGCGCGTCATCGCCAAGCTCGGTGACTTCGACGGCATCGATCGGCAAGGCGCGCCGATCGGATTGCTGTTTCCGGCGAGCCCGGTGATCGTCGGCGGCTTCGTCTACGTGACGAACCTGTCGCTCGATCTGCACGGCTCGTTCGGTCTGCCGCAGGCGGTCGACTCGCAGTGGGCGGCGCAGGTGACGCGGCATACGATCGCGCGGCTGCCCGCGCACATACCGCCGGTCCGACAGTAGAGGCAGCACTCGCCTGACCGGCGCCAACATTGGCGCCGGCCGGGTCGTCCGTTTTCGTTCTTCGTTTTCGTCCGCTTTTCGTCTTTCGTTCGCGACGCCGCGGCACCACTGATACCTGTTACCCGATACCTGTCGCCGATGAATCCCGCGCTCGCCCGGCTGCTGTCGCATCCCGCAATCTGGCGCGGCGACGATTGCGCGCCGGAGACGGCGAGCATCGGCACCGGCTTTCCCGCGCTCGATGCCGTATTGCCCGGCAACGGCTGGCCGCGCGCGGCACTTACCGAGATCCTGCTCGAGCGTGAAGGGATCGGCGAGTTGCGCCTCACGCTGCCGGCGCTCGCGCGGCTGCAATCCGCCGGACGCAGCATCGTCTGGATCGCGCCGCCCTACCGGCCGTACGCGCCGGCGCTCGTTGCCGCAGGGCTCGATCTCGCGCGCCTGATCGTCGTGCACGGCGCATCGCGCAACGACGCGCTGTGGGCGTACGAGCAGGCGTTGCGCGCACCCGAATGCGGCGCGGCATTCGGATGGATGCCCGCGCACGACGAGCGCGTGCTGCGAAGGCTCCAGGTCGCGGCGCGCGAAGGCCGCACGTGGGGCGTGCTGTGGCGCCGCCCGGGGGAGCAGGCACGCGCGGCGGTGGCGCCGCTGCGGCTCGCGCTCGGCGCGTCGCAGGGACGGCTCGCCGTGCGCGTGCTGAAGCGTCGCGGCGGCGAGCTCGCGCGGCCGATCGTGCTCGATCTCGCGCGTGCGCCCGGCGCCCCGCTCTATCCGCTCATGCAGCAGGCAATGCCCTTTGCGTCGAAAGGTGGTTCACAGACAGGTATCCCACGTACGTCAACGTCGTTGGTGCGCCGTCACGGTTCCCGGCTCCCGCACAGGAAGGCATCATGAATTTTCATCTCGGCCGCCTGATCGATCACGTCCAGCTCGTCGTCGCCGATCTCGACGTCAGCAAGCGGTTCTATCGCACAGTGCTGCAATCGCTCGGCCGCGATCTATCGGGCGAAGGCGACGGCTATTTCTTCGCCGACGAGCTCTTCGTGAGCGCAGTCGAGCATGGGCAGGCGGTTTCGCACGTGCATCTCGCCTTCCAGGCGCCCGACCGCGACACCGTGCAGCGCTTTCATGCGGCGGCGATCGCGGCGGGCGGGCGCAACAACGGCGCGCCGGGCGAGCGTCACTACCACCCCGGCTACTACGCCGCGTTCGTGCTCGATCCCGACGGCAACAACATCGAGGCCGTCGATCACGGACCGGCGAAGCGATCGGCGGCGTCGGTCGTCGTCACGCCCGCCGAGTAGAGGGCTCGGAGACGAGTTTTCGCGCAGCGAAAAGTCGTCTCCGACCCCACTTCGGTTTCGCTTCGCGAAAAGTCGCCTCTGACTCCATCGCTATGCTCTGGGCGTGCCTGCTGCTGCCCTCGCTGCCGCTCGATGTCTTCGCGCGCGCGCAGGACGCCGACACGCCGTTCGTCGTCGCGACCGGCGGCCACCATCCGCGCGTCGTCGCCGCGAGCAAGGCCGCCCGCGTCGCGGGCATCCGCCGCGAGCAGCCGATCGCGGCCGCGCTCGCGCTCGCACCCGACCTCGTCATCCGCGAGCGCGACACGGCCGCCGAGGAAGCGGCGCTCGCCGACGTCGCGACGATGCTGCTTGCGTTCACGCCGAGCGCGAGCCTCGCACCGCCGAACGCGGTCGTCGCCGAGATCGCCGGCAGCCTGCGGCTTTTCGGCGGCCTCGCGCAAATCGACGCAGCGCTCCGCCGGGCGGCGCGCGCGCGCGGCTACGACGCCACGCTCGCCGTCGCACCGACGCCGACCGCGGCGCTTTTGCTCGCGCGCGGCGGCTGCACGACGCCCGTGCTCGATGCCGACGCGCTGTCCGCCGCGCTCGCGCCGCTGCCGCTCGCGCTGCTCGACATCGACGCCGATACGCTCGCGACGCTCGAGGCGGCCGGCGTGACGACCTTCAGTGGGTTGCAAGCGTTGCCGCGCGCGGGACTTGCGCGCCGTTTCGACGCACGTCTCGTCGACGTCATCGACCGCGCGCTCGGTCGCGCCAGCGATCCGCGCGTGCCCTACGTTGCGCCGCCGCGTTTCGAGCGCAGCCTGCCGCTGCCGGCGCCGGTCGAAAGCGTCGAGGCGCTGCAATTCGCCGTCAACCGTCTCGTCGGCGATTTCGCCGACTGGCTCCTCGCGCGGGGCCTGGGTGCGCTGCGGATATCGCTCGCGCTCGTGCACGAGCGTTACATGCGCGACCGCGGAACGCCGCCGACCGTCGCGACGTTCGCGCTCGGTGCGCCCGCGCGAATGCCGGCGCATCTTGCGACCGTGTTGCGCGAACGCCTTGCACGTGTCGTGCTTCCGGCGCCGGTCGAGGCGATCACGCTCGCGAGCGACGAAACGGCGCCGCTGGCAAGCCGCAACCTCGGCCTTCTGCCCGACGATGGCGTCGACGCCGTCGTCGTGCCGCTCGTCGAGCGGCTGCGTTCGCGATTGGGCGAACGCGTCGTGACGACGCTCGCGCTGAACGACGAGCACCGCCCCGAGCTCGCGACGCACGAGGTTCCGGCGCTCGTATCGAAGGCGACGTCGCGCGCCACGGCGAAACGAACGTCGGCACCCTCGCGGCGCGCGAAGGCGAAAATGTCGCGCACCGCAACCGGCACGCAACCGCCACGGCCGTTATGGCTGCTCGATTGTCCGCGGCCGCTCGGCGTCGTTCTCGAAGCGGCGCCCTGGGTGCTGCGCGACGGTCCCGAGCGCATCGAATCGGGCTGGTGGGACGGCGGCGATTGCCGCCGCGACTATTTCGTCGCCGCGTCGCCCGACGGCGAAATTGCATGGATCTACCGCGATCACCGCTACGCGACCGACGACGGCGAGTGGTTCATGCACGGGCTCTTCGCGTAACGGCGCGCGCACGCTTCAGCGCACGCGCGCGACACCCGCGCGAAGCCGCGTTTCCGCCTCCGCGCCAATGCGCGCGACGAGCGTCGCTGCCGGCTCGACGCTCGTGACGAGATCGACCGCCTCGCCGGCCCAAACGAGCGCCGTCGCGAAGTCGTCGTCGTCGACCGCGTCGCGATAACGCGTGCGCTCGACGTCGAGCGCTGCCGAAAGCGCGTCCTCGCGGCCGTGCCAGCGATCCATGAACGCATTGCGCAACGCCCGTCCGGTATACGGCGCCGGCCACGCGTAATCGCGGACGATGTCGAACACGCGCGTGCGCGCGGTGTCGTCGCCGCGCGCGGTCACGAGGCGCGCCTTCGCGGCGTAACGTCCGAGCGCTTCGTTCGTTGCGCAAAACCGCGTGCCGATCAGCGCACCCTCGGCCCCGAGCATCAGCGCCGCAGCGAACCCCCGCCCGTCGGCGATGCCGCCGGCAGCAATGACAGGCGTCGGCGCGACCCGATCGACGACCATGGGAACGAGCGGAAGCGTCGCGCGGTTGCCGCCGTGGCCGCCGCCTTCGGTGCCCTGCGCGACGATGAAATCGGCGCCCGCCTCCTGCGCGACGCGCATCTCCTCGTCGCCCTGCACCTGGCAGATCAGCGCCGCGCCGGCCTCTTTCACCGCGCGCGCATGCGGACGCGGATCGCCGAACGAAAGCATCACCGCGCACGGCCGTTGCGCGAGCGCCAGCGCGAGGACTTCCGGCCGCATCGACCACGTGATGAAGCCGATGCCCCACGGACCGCTCGTCGCCTGCTTCGCGAGCCCGATCTCGCGCGCGACCCACTCGGCGTCGCCGTAACCGCCGCCGACGAGTCCGAGTCCGCCGGCGTTCGATACTGCCGACGCCAGCCGGCCGCCGGCCACGCCGCCCATCGGCGCAAGCACGATGGGATGGCGCAGTCCGAACGCTTCGGTCAACCGGGTGTGGATCATTATTGATTTCCTCGGATCGCGCGAGCAAAGTCTGAAAGCTATCTCAAATTGGGCTGCGCAGGCCGATGCGCTTTGTCGATCGCAGGCAGGCCGGACAGTTTCTCGCACAGCGGCTCGCGCGCTATCGCGACGACGCGTCGGTGATCGTGCTCGCGCTGCCGCGTGGCGGCGTGCCGGTCGCGTTCGAGGTCGCGAAGGCGCTCGACGCGCCGCTCGACGTTTTCATCGTGCGCAAGCTGGGATTGCCGGGTCACGAGGAGTTCGCGATGGGCGCGATCGCGACCGGGGACGTGATGGTGATGAACCCCGAGTTGACCAACGCCGGCATCCCGCAGGCGACGATCGACGCCGTCGCTGCGCGCGAGCGCATCGAGCTCGCGCGGCGCGAGCGCCTCTACCGCGGCGAGCGGCCGTCCGTCGCGATCGCGGATCGGACCGTGATCGTCGTCGACGACGGACTCGCAACCGGCTCGACGATGCTTGCCGCGGCCACCGCCGTTCGCAGGCAGCAACCGCGCCGCACGATCGTCGCGGTACCGGTCGCGGCTGCGGAAACGTGCCGGGCGCTTCGCCACGTCGTCGACGACGTCGTGTGCGCGACGACGCCCGCGCCATTCATGGCGGTCGGCGCGTGGTACGAGGACTTCAGGCAGGTCTCCGACGACGAGGTGCACGCGCTGCTCGACGCCGCGTCGCATGCGGAGCCGCCTCGAGCGGCGTAGCGACGGCGAGCCGCCACGCGCGCCCGCTTCGTCGACTCAGATCCCCGCGTACCACTGGTAGCCCTGATCCTCCCAGTAGCCGCCGTTGCCGCCGGCGATGTGCGCGAAGCTCTCGACGAGCTCCAGTTGCATCACGTACTTCGCATGCTTGTAACCGAGCTGGCGCTCGACGCGCAACCGGATCGGCGCGCCGTTCTTGATCGGCAGCGGCGCGTCGTTCAGCGCATAGGCGAGGATCGTCTGCTCGTGACGCGCGTCGTCCATGTCGATGCTTTCGTAGTACGGCGACGTGCCGCCGTCCTCCATCGGATCGGCGCAGTGGAAGACGACGTAACGCGCGTTCGCCGCCGGATGCACGACGTCGAGCAGCGCCGAAAGTCGCGCGCCCTGCCATTTGCCGATCGCACTCCAACCTTCGACGCAGTCGTGCCGCGTGATCTGCGTGCGGCTCGGCAGCGCGCGCAACTGCGCGAGCGTGAAACGCTGCGGATTGGCGACGAGACCGTTCACTTCGAGCGCATAGTCGGCGAAGCGGTTCGCCGCAAGCGCCGCGTATTGCGGATTGTCGGGCTCGGCGGTGCCGTTGCTGCGAAACGTCGGCGACAGGTCGGCCGGCGTGAACTCCTGCGCCATCGCCTTGCGCGTCACGACCTTGGCCAGCGATTGATTGAGCGGCTCAACGGCGCCGAGCACCTTCGGAAACCAGTCGCTCTGCGACAGCCGATCGCAACCGGCGACGCCAAGCGCGCCGATCGACGCGGCGAGCCGGCCGAGGAAACGGCGCCGCGAACCTTCGCTGTCACGCATGGCGTTTCTCCTCGGGAACGCGATAGCGGCCGGTGATCATCGAGCGCACGTTGTTCCAGAAGCCGGTGACGATCACCTCGAACACGTGCACGAGGACGAACGCGACGAGCAGCCACGCGACGATGAAATGGATCGAGCGCACCGTCTGGCGGCCGCCGAACCAGCCGACCCAGCCGCCGAACAGCGTATCGAGCCGCGGCGACATGCCGAGACCCATCAGCACGATCAGCGGCAGCAGCACGAACACGACGACGACGTACGCGAGCTTCTGCAGCACGTTGTAGCGCTTCGCGGCCTCTCCGGTCGGGTGGCGCAGGTGCAGGTGATCGACGATCGACGCACCGATGCCGCGCACGTCGTCGCGCGTGGGCCACAGGTCGCGCGCGAAATGACGGCTCGCGATCGTATAGGCGATGAAGCAGATGCCGTTGACGACGAAGATCCACGCGAAGAAGAAATGCCATGCGCGCGCCATCGCGAGCCACTGATGGCCTGGAATCGTGAGCCACGACGGAAAGCCCTGCGCGTACGTGCGACCGCCGTCGGTCGAGACGCCGAGGACGCCCGTCGTCGCGAACTCGTGACCGAAGAGACGTGCATAGCCGATGGCGCGCCCCTGCGCGTCCTCGCGTGCGCCGATCTCGAGCCACGCCGGGCGTCCGCTGTACGACGAGTCCCCGACGTAGAGCGCCGGATGCGCGTTGAAGATCGCGAGACCGCTCATCAGCATGATCGTCAGCGCCACGACATTGATCCAGTGCATGATCCGCACGGCCAGCGCATGGCGGTAATAGAGCGCGCGTGGACGCTCCGTCGCACTGCGCGCGGCGCCGAGCGGCACTACGGCGGGATTCGCGGGGTCGTTCATGTCGAGGCTCGTCTCCTTGGCGAATCGGTTCGGGGTGCGGGCGTTTCGCGGCCGCCGACCGTATGTCGCGTCACCGGACGAAAGCTTACGCCGCCCAGCGCCCGGCCCGGCACGGCGACCGCGGCGGGAGTCCTCACGGCTGCAGCGTCGGCACGCGCGCGCGATAGAGCATCAGCGCGCCCCACGCAGCGGCGGTAATCGCGGCGCCTGCGAAGAACGTCGCCGCCGGACCGACCGACTGCCAAAGATAGCCGGCAAGCGCGCTCGCGACGAGCAGCGCGAGTCCGCTCGCGAGATTGAACACGCCGAACGCGGTACCGCGAAGGTCGGGTGGCGCCGTCGCCGCGACGAGCGCCGCGAGCAGGCCCTGCGTCAGCGCCATGTGCAGCCCCCAAAGCGCAGCGCCCGCGATCGCGCCGCGCGCCGCGTGCGCGAAGCCGAGCACGACGTCGCTCGCGACGAGAAGGGCGAGACCGGTCGACAACAGCGACGTCGCGTACCCGCGATCCGCGAGCCGCCCCGCGGGATAGGCGAACACCGCGTAGACGAGCGACATCGCGACCATCACCCACGGCGCGCCCGTCGCGCCCATGCCGACGTCCTGCGCGCGCAGCACGAGGAACGCCTCGGAGAAGCGCGCGAGCGTGAGCACGGAAGCGATCCCCGTCACGATGAAGAACGGCTGCCCGAGCCGCGCGACGTCGCGCCACGCGACGCGCTTGCCGCCGTCCTTCGCGATCGGCGCATCCGGCTCGTGCACGCCGAACGCGAGCAGCGCGACGCACAGCACCGCGGGCACGAGCCCGACCCAGAACGCCGCGCGGAAGTTGCCGGCGAAGTACGCGATCGCCGCGACGGCGAGCAGCGGACCCGCGATCGCGCCGACGCTGTCGAGCGCCTGCCGCAGTCCGAACGCAGCGCCGCGCACCGGTGCCGGCGTCAGGTCGGCGACCATCGCGTCGCGCGGCGCGCCGCGAATGCCCTTCCCTACACGATCGACGAAGCGGCCGGCGACGACGAAACCGAGCGACGGCGCGAGCGGGAACGCGAGCTTCGACACGGCGGCGAGGCCGTAGCCGAGGAGCACCGGGGGCTTTCGGCGGCGGAACACGTCCGACCAGTAGCCGGAAAACACCTTGACGATCAGTGCGATCGCTTCGGCGACCCCTTCGATGAAACCGACGACGAGCACCGACGCGCCGAGCGCGTCGACCATGTAGAGCGGCAGCAGCGCGTGGATCAGCTCGCTCGACGTATCCATCAGCAGGCTGACGAATCCGAGCAGCCATACGCCGCGAGGGATCGAGACGCGCACGCTTTCGCGTCAGAACGCGAACGCTCCGCTGAGATCGCCGGCGCCCGCCCTCACGCCCGGCAATGGCTCGAGATCGAAGCGGCGCGTGATGAACTTGAGGATCGACGTCGTATCGTATTGCGTGTGGTCGATGTA
>Ga0068855_100004927_pt1 | contig 16286 bp, 15 predicted proteins | sample KBSCornC52_FD_66592 | JGI IMG/M metagenome (GOLD analysis project Ga0068855, IMG submission 66592) | Corn rhizosphere microbial communities from Kellogg Biological Station, Michigan, USA - KBS Corn C5-2 | ecosystem: Host-associated > Plants > Roots > Rhizosphere > Soil ...
AGCAGCGCGAGCAGGAAGAGCGCGGTAATCACGTTCGCACTGCCGTTAATTTGCAGCACGATGAGCGCGCCGGCCGCCAGGGCGGCGAGCAGGATGATCACGTTGAGAAATTGCTGTCCGCCGAAGCGCAACGATTTCTTGATGAGTCCCTGCAATTTTCCGAACGCGATCAGACTGCCGGTGAAAGACACCGAGCCGATCAAGCTGCCGATCACCGCGAGTGTCAAGGCGGCCGATCCCTGCGCGCCGCCCGAGAACAATTCGACAGCGCCGATAGCGGCCGCGGCACCGCCGCCCATGCCGTTATAAAGCGCAATCATTTGCGGCATGTCGGTCATCGCGACACGTTTGCCCGAAACCCACGCAACGACGCCGCCGACGCCGATGGCGGCAAGAATCAGCACATAGTGGCTCATGCCGGGATAAGCGAAGCTCACCAACGTGGCGATCAACATGCCGGTGCCGGCCCAAAGAATGCCGCGCCGCGCCGTGACCGGCGAACTCATTTGTTTGAGGCCGGTGATGAAAAGGAATGCGACCAACAGATAGCTGGCGTCGATCAACAGTCGCGCCGTGTTGGGGCTGAATGCACCGTTCATCAGTGAGCTCCCTTTTTCTTCTGCTGACCGCTCGACTTGAACATTTCCAACATGCGCTCAGTGACGACATAGCCGCCCACCGCGTTGCCTGCGGCAAGCACGACGCCTACGAATCCGATGACGATTTCCAACGTCGTTTCTGCGTGCCCGAGCGCCACCATGGCGCCGACCAATACGATGCCGTGTACGAAGTTGGAGCCCGACATGAGCGGCGTATGCAGAATGACCGGTACTTTGGCGATGACTTCGTAACCGGTGAACGCCGCGAGCATGAAGATATAAAGAGCGATGATGCCAGTGATCATTGGCGGAGCCTTTGAGCGTTGAAAATGAGTGTGTCGTTCGATTTGTATTGCAGTTGCGCGTTCGCGGTTCGCTATCCTTGCAGCGCCTTTTTCGTAGGTTCGTGGCGAATGACACCATCGTGCGTGAGCACGCTGGCCGCGAAGACTTCGTCGTTCCAATCAATGGTGAGCTCGCCGTCCTTTAGAGCCGGTTGCAGGAGATTGAACAGATTGCGCGCGTACATTTCGCTCGCGTGATAGGGCAGTTGGCTCGCCAGATTGACAGGGCCCACGATCTTTACGCCGTTCGCGACCACAGTTTCGCCTGCGCGTGTGAGTTCGCAATTGCCGCCGGATTCCGCGGCGATGTCGACGATGACTGCGCCTGCTTTCATCCGCGCCACGACTTCTTTGCGAATCAAGCGCGGGGCCGGTCGGCCGGGCACGGCTGCCGTGGTGACAACCAAATCTGCGCTGGCGACGTGCTTTTCGAGCGCCTCTTGTTGTTTGGCTTTTTCCTCTTCGCTCAACTCGCGTGCATAGCCTCCTTGGCCTTCTGCCGAAACGCCCGTTTCCACGAACTTGGCGCCCAGCGATTTCACCTGTTCACGAGTCGCTGCACGAACGTCATACGCCTCCACCACAGCACCCAAGCGCTTGGCAGTTGCGATCGCTTGCAGTCCGGCTACGCCGGCGCCGATCACGAGCACCTGAGCGGGCCGAATCGTTCCCGCGGCAGTGGTGAGCATGGGAAGAAATTTGTCGAGCGTATTGGCTCCGATCAACACCGCTTTGTAGCCGGCGACGGCAGCTTGCGACGACAGCGCATCCATGGACTGCGCGCGAGAAATACGCGGAATCAACTCCATCGCAAAGCTCGTAATGCGGCGGTCGCGCAGGGCTTTCACGAGGTCTGGTTGAGCGTGCGGCTGCAAGAAGGAGACGAGTGTCGCACCTGCTCTGAATTTCGCGATGTCGGCGGCCGGGGGCGGTTGCACTCCGAGCACTACGTCAGCGCGCGCCAGCACAGCGTCCGCGTCGCTTGCGAATTCGACGTCCTTGAACGCCTCATCGGGGAATTGCGCAGCGCGACCGGCGCCTCGTTCCATCAACACGCGCACGCCGGTCTTTTGCAACTTTGTTGCAATCTCAGGAACTAATGCTACGCGAGCTTCGCCCGGCGTTCTTTCGGTCAGTATTCCTAAAGTAATTGGCATGCATTCTCCCGAGGCCCCGAGGTGTTAATAACCCGGCCACATATGGCGACGACACGGTTTTGTTTACGCAAATCGCAACGCGCGCACGGCATCCATGCTCGGTACAGGCTCGCATTTTACCTTTTGCCGATTCGCAGGCCGGTAAGCGCAGCGGGAATTGCGGGATAACGTTGAATTATTGCATGAAGCTCGCGTATCTTACATGGGTTGCGCTGCGGCTTGGTCGCTTCGACGAGATATCAGTGCGATCGTGTCCGCGGCAGGCGCAATGGGATTGAGTTGTGTACAGCCTAACGCAAGAAATTCTGCGCACGGACGTGGCCGGCATGCCTCTGGAGTGGATCGACTACAGAGATGCGGTACGCCTCTACCACACCGAACAGGTCGCTTATGCCTGTGGTACTCGGCTGTATCGCCTTTATGGCGGCACGAGCGCCAAGACCGGCCGCCGCACGGTAGTCGAGGTGAACTCTATCGTCGCCACCCTCGGCCATAGTCACAACCCCGGCAATTTACGGGGCGATTACACGCCGCCGCTCAACAATCAAACTTTGTTCAAGCGCGATGCCCACCTGTGCCTGTACTGCGGCATGCGCTTCCCGAGCCAGCAACTCTCTCGCGATCACATTCGGCCCTTGAGCCAGGGCGGGCGTGACACTTGGATGAATGTGGTCACGGCGTGCCGCCGCTGCAATAATCTCAAGGCCTGGAAAACGCCGGAACAAGCGGGTTTGCAATTAATCGCGGTACCGTTCACGCCTACCTACGCGGAATACATCTATCTGAAGGGCCGGCGCGTTCTGGCCGACCAGATGGAATATCTGCTCGCACATTTTCCGCGCAGCAGCCCTCTGCACGAGCGCTTGAAGAATCGCGTATACGAAATGTAGTCGGCGTTCGACAAGTCCGCTTCGCTCACGTCATCCATCTGCTACGCTGCGCAGCATTCTTTCCCAGAGAGTCTCTGCCTGCGTGTTTCCGGCTAATGCGGTTTATCTGATCGATGCGTCCGTGTTCATCTTCCGGGCGTATCACTCGGTGCCCATCTCGCTCACCGACGCGGACGGTTATCCGGTCAATGCGCTGCATGGTTTCGGCCGCTTTCTAGGCGATCTCATCGAACAAATGCGGCCCAGCCATATTGCGGTCGCCTTCGACGAAAGTTTGCGGCAGTCGTTTCGCAGCAAGCTTTATCCTCCGTACAAAGCCCACCGCGAGCCCGCCCCGGCTGAGCTCAGGCGTCAAATGGCGCTATGCAGGCAGCTCTGTGCAGCGTTGGGCATTGCGCATTTTGCGAGTACCGAATACGAGGCCGATGACATCATCGGAACGCTCGCATACAAGATGCGCACGCAAGGCAAGTGCGCCGTCATCGTGACGCGTGACAAAGATCTCGCTCAGCTCATCGGCCCCGAAGATCACTACTGGGACTACATCGGCGAAACTCGCTACGCCTATGCACAGATCGCGCAACGCTTCGGCGTGCATCCCGAGCGCATTGCGGACTTCCTTGCACTCACAGGTGATGCGGTGGACAACGTGCCGGGTGTGCCGGGTATCGGCAAGAAGACTGCAACGACGCTGGTTCATCACTTTGCATCGCTCGAAGACCTCTACGAGAACATCGATCGCGTGCTCAAACTCAAGCTGCGCAATCCGGGTTTCGTGGCCGGTCAACTTCGCGACTATAGAGAGTCGCTATTCCTTGCTCGCCGCCTGACAGGAATTGCCTGTGATATGCAACTCGATGTTTCGCTCGAGTCGCTTACATGTCGCGCGCCGCGGTTGGATGTGCTGAACGCGTTCTATGACAGCGTCGCCTTCGGGCGTTTGTTACGCAATCAAGCGGAACGCATCGTCGAGAAATACCGCTCGCCGCCGAATGCAGTTGCGGCTTAGTGTGGGAGTTGGTGACGACGCAGCTACTTCCAAGGATTGACGGTTTTAATCGACGCGGCGAAATCCGAGGCATTGCGTGTAACTAGTGTCAGTGTGTGTACCACCGCAGTGGCCGCGATCAGAGCATCCATCGCATGAATGGGTCGACCTGCTGACTCGTGTCGAGCGACTAAGCGTCCCCACTCGTCGGCGACGGCGATATCCGCTGGGAGAATTCGCTGCTCGAATCGCAGCAGCAAATCACTGTGTAGCCATTCATCGAGCTGCTTGCGTCGCTTACCGGCTGGCAGGCGCTCGATTCCGTGGCGCAGCTCCGCGAATGTCACGACGCTGAGAAACACCGAGTCTTCATCGACCCTGGCAAGCCAGTCCGCTACGCCCGAATCGGGACGCGGCTTGGTCCATTCGGAAACTACGTTCGTGTCGAGCAGGAACGTCACAGGTCAGTCGAACGTAAGCGGTCTTTCGATCGGCGGACCTTCAGTCCGGAATTGCGCAACGGCGAAGACGCGAAGAACTCGGCGAGATTGCCGACACGCTTGGTCTTGCGTTCCCATTCTTCCGCATCGACCACGACGACCGCTCGTTTGCCATTCCGAGTGATGGTTTGTGGACCGTGTTGTTGAGCGTGCTCGATGACCTCGCTGAGCTTCGCCTTTGCTTCCGCCACGGTCCAGAGATCATTTGTTTCCACGATTTGCTCCATCGTGCTGGATAGTCATGATGGTCATTCTAGTCAGACGCGCTGCGAAAGCCAATCGAAGTGAGCATGGGCGGAGAATCCTGCCCGCCCGGAGCTTATATCTCTTACCGCCTGCGCGCTCGTTCCAACCCCAGCATTTCCGCAACCGAGAAAGCCACCAGCGCGCGTTGCGTGCGTTCCTGCACATTGCGCGGCCGATCGAGTTGCATGCGTTCGAGATAGGGTTTCAGACGCGGATCGTCGGCTGTTTTGAGCGCTTGTGAGCCGACGTATAGCTTGCCGAACAGCGTATGCGTCCTGCGTTCGAGATATCTCAGCGCCTTGCCGAGCACGAGTTCTTCGGCAGTGAACTCGGTGCCGAACGGTGTCTCATCAAAAAGACCTTGCGCCCGATAGGGCGCAAGCTCTTCTTCGAGGCGTGCGGGCGTGTTGGTCCGCGCCGGATCGGGAATGCGATACGTCAATGGCAGCTTGCCGGCATGCTTCGCATCGGCAACGAAACGTTCTTGAAAGCGCGCGTCCATCACGTTCACTAGCGCTTGCACGACCTCTGCGTCCGTGCGGCCACGGAGATTCGCAATGCCGTACTCTGTGACGACGATATCGCGCAGATGGCGAGGAATGGTTGCGTTGATGGCATTCCAGACGATGTTGGATGTAATCCCGCCTCGCGTCTCACGTGTGCTGCGCAGACAAAGTATCGAGCGTGCGCCCGGCAGCGCGTGTGCCATCGCGACGAAGTTGTATTGACCGCCGACGCCGCTGACGACTTTGCCGTCGACGAGCGTGTCGGAAATCGCGGCGCCCAAACCGCTCACCATCATCGTGGTATTGATGAAGCGCGCGTTGCGACGCTGCGCAATCTTGAGCTCCGACTCGGGCCCATAAAGCTCGTTGATGAAGCTGATGCCACGCATCGCGAAGTGGCGGCGTTCCTCGGGCGGCATAGCTCTCAGGGCCGAATAGAAAGCACGGGGGCCGAGAAAAAAACCACCGTCCAACACGACGCCGTTGCGCAATCGGTCGCCCAGGCAACTCTGTGCGATGGCGCTGCGGCTTGCCGGATCGTCCAAGTTGAGCGCGATGCGCTGGCCCTCCGGTGAGACGAGCGAGCCGCTCTCGTACTCCACGCCGTCTTTGAAGAAACCGATCTCTTTGAACTCTTGAAAATCCACGTAGGAGAGCCGGTGCACGCCTGCGTCGTTGAGCGCCGCCAAGGATGTCACATCGATGTTTTCCGACATCGCCCCGGCATCCAACAGTTGTTGGATGCGTACGCTCGGATACACGCGCCGTTTGAGAATGCCGGCGCGATATAGATCGAGAAATCCATCGACTAACATTTCCGAGCAGCCATACAAGCCTTGCTCGAACGGTTGTGTGCCGCCTTCTTCCTCGATCAATGCACTGCTGCGTGCGCGAATGCCGGTCGTTCCCAGCAAAGGCCGAAACAATTCGGGATGTTCGTGCCGCAGCTTGAGCGCATATACGATGGCATCGCCGAGTTCGCCGATGCCGAGCTGCAGCGTGCCGCCGTCTTGCACCAGCGCGCTCACGTTGAGCGCAATCATGTGATCGGCAGTCGAGAGCGGCATATTGGGCGGCGCGAACAACGGGAAATCCAAATCCGGCGCGTCGATGAGGCAATCGAACAAGTTGCTCGGGATCACTGCGTCGCCGTACATGAAAGGCAACTCGCGGTGCACTTGGCCGATGAACGTAAACGGTCTTCCCGTGGTGCGCGCAGAAGCGATCGCCGGCAAGAGGTCGGCTGTTAGATCGGGATTGCAACTCAAGCTCAATTGCCCCGGTGCCCCTTCGCCCGGCGGCGGAACAGCAACCAGTTGTGCGAGCACATTGAGTCCGCGACTGAGTGCGTCACGGACCACATGCGTGTAGTTGGAGCTCAAATAGTGCTGTTGCACTCGCCCATTGGCGAGCCAGCGTCCGGGTTCGAGGAAGAATTCGCTGACTTGGATATTGGGCGGCAATGTGCCCGAAGCCAGCATGTCGATGTATTCGAGCTCGGGATAGCGGCCGAAGACACGCTGTGCAAACGGCTGTACCAATCGTCTCTCGAGATCGCTGCGCCAACGCGGCGTGTGTAGAGACAGACCAGTGAGTATCTCGAGTTGCAGGTTGCTGTCGCGTACGGCGCGCCGCACGAAGGCATTGACCAGATGATTGGGTTTGCCGATACCGAGCGGCAAGCCCAACACGATCCGATCGCCGATGCGCTCGAGAGTGTTCGTGACGCAGTCTTCGACTGCAGTGAACCGGCGCGGCGCGGCGGAATTCATCGAGGCGTTATTGTTATTTCCAATCAGCGGCCGTGCTCCGTCTATGGCAACGTTAGATTGACGCTGCCCGGATTGCCGTTGCTCATGTCCACCACGCTTGGAAACGAGATGCGTTGCACCGTGGTTTCGGGATTAGTGGAATTCCACACACGCGCATACAGAGAATACACGCCTGGAGTGAACTCATTGCTCGGTGAGCCGCCGGGAATGTGCCGGATCGCATAACCCGAGCTGTTCTGCGTGAGGAAAGCATCGAGCGGCATGGTCGTGATCACGCGGCCGCCGCTCGCGATCATGAGAAGGCCCGTATCGAAAGTGCCCGTCTGCGAAGTTGTGATCGTTCCGGCGAGCGTCAGATCGGTTGCATCGTCCTCCACTGCGAGTTGAGGAATCGTGAAGGTCAGCGTTCCGCCTGCGGGCGCATTCGCGGCCGCTAGCGACGTATTTGCAGCACGTCGCGTGTATCCGATCTGTTCGCCGAAGGCTAGATAAGTACCTGCCCCTTCTTGAGGTGTCGTCGGGGCGAATGCAATGTCGGCGCCGCCGTTATAAGTCCCTAGGCTCACCGCCTCGCTCGAGAGCGGAACATCGTCGAAGAAAATGCCGGCAAACGGATTCACCGTGCGTGCCGTGATTTCATAGGGGACTTCGGAGGTGCCCGGTACTGTTTGATAAAAGCGTACTGTCGCCGCTGCGGGCGAAAGCGGATTGTTGTCATTCACGTTGACGGCGAAGGCGTCCGCTGCAGTGAGCGCGATCGCAGATGCCTGCACTTGTGTGGCGTTGATCGAACCCGTCGCTGCGGTCAGAGGAACGTTCTTGATGATCACCGTAGCGGCGCCGGTTCCGGTAATGACGAGATCGTATGTCGCCGCAGTAGAGCCCGATGGCATCGGCAAAGGATAGAGCAAAAAGCGACCGTCGCTTGCAATCGGCGTCGCACCGGCGACGACGTGATAAGTGCCGTCGCTGCTGAGTGTTTCGGCTTGCACGAGTGCATCGGTCGGTGCCACCGCGCTCAAATCCACCTGTCCCGAAATTGCGCCGACGTTACCCAAGTCCACTGCTTGCACGCGCGGGTTGAGCAAGAAACCCGGCACACCGCTGTAATCGAAACGCATGACGTCGTGGCGGCTGTCGAACAGCAATGCAACTTTCGAAACCGTGCCGGACGTGAGCGAGTCGCTGCGCTTGGCTTCGACGCTGCCTGCCAATCGAATCCCATCGTTGGGAGCGACGAGTTCGAGCGGCCGGATCTCGTTGTTGTTTCTGGAATTGATGAACTCGACTTGATCGTTGTAGGTCAAGCTCTCGTTGACCGCTGAGGTGGTGAGCGTGGCACCTGGATCTACGAGGAACAAGCGCACTTGAGCATACGTGCCCACCGCCACTTGTTGATCGAGCAACTGCGACAGCGTGCCATTGCCCAACGTTAGTAGATCGATACTCACCGGCGCAGCTAGCGCTACGGACTGCCAACCGGCGTCCGTCAACTTGGCACGCGAGTCCGTATGTAACCGAAGTTCCTTCACCGTGACCCATACATGACGGTACTGAGTTGCAGGAACGTCGCCCACATCGACGCTAGTACGGCCACATGCCGCCAGCCACATCGCGGCAACGAAAATGGCCGCGCTTTTCAGAATACGTAATGACATGACATCACCGCCCATCGTCCGTTGCGTGTGCATCCAAGGTTAAGGTTTGAGCTTGAGTGCGAACTGAACTTTGACGTCGTTGCCCACCCATTCGGTGGATTTCCAATCCCCTTGGCCGACACCGAAGTCGAGTCGCTTGAGCGCAGCGCCACCCTTGAGCCACGCACCGCTTGCATCCGATTGGAACGCAAATTCGATGGGCACGTCTTTAGTGACATCGCGCAACGTGAGTTTGCCAACGGCCGTGTACTTGCCGCTACCTTTGTCCGTGAATTTATTCGTAACGAAATGTGCCGTGGGCCAGCGCTCCGTCGCGAAGATGTCCGGGCCTTTGATCGTGGTGTCGCGGTCTTTGTCTTTGCTGTCGACACTCTTCAAGTCGATGGTCACGTCGAAGCGACTATGGGCGAGATCCTTGGGATCGAACTGAACGTCGGCAGCGAAGCGTTGGAAAACGCCTTCGAACGGAGCGCCGGCTTGGTTGCCGGTGAAGCTCAGTCGGCTTTGCGGCGGGTCGACATGCCAGGTCGTGGCTGCAATGGCAGCCGTCGCACAAACGAGTGCCAGCGCGAACCAGCCAGTACCTTTCGTAAGCCGCTTCATACAGATTCCTTGGATGACGCCGAGTCCTTGTGAGTAGCAACGTTTGTCGCAGGAGCGCCGTTCCTGAGGCGCAACGGGAGCATGTGTCGCAGTACGTTGTCTTTGTCGATGAACTCGTGTTTGAGAGCGGCAAGCGCATGCACCACCGCAATCGCCAGCAATGTGAAAGCCAGCGTTTTGTGCACGCTGCGGAAGGTATTGAAGAGCTCTTCGTTCGGCCCCACGAGATTGGGTAACGTGACCAGGTTGAACCAGCTGACCGTATAGTTTTTGGCCGAAGACATGAGCCAGCCCATGAGCGGCACTACGAACAGCAATAAATAGAGCAAGCCATGCGCCGTATGTGCGGCCCAACGTTGCCACGTCGATGTTTGTGGCGGTAACGCGGGGACGGGATTCGACCAGCGCCACAGCAAGCGCAATGCTGCAAGTCCCATGATGGTCATGCCGACGGATTTATGCCGTGCGAGCAGCACGAGCTTGTGCATACCGAGCGGCAGATCATCGGCAAGAAACGCAAGGGTGAATTGCGCGATGATCAATGCGACCACCCCCCAGTGAAATGCCTGGGCGACAGCGCCATAGCGAAGACTGGAGTTGCGCAGTTGCATGCTGGTCTGACCGAGAGCTCAGTCCCGGCAGTGTACGGTATTCTTTGTTGCCGTTGCAGGCTCGCCCGATGCGGCGTGTCCCGTGTCGCGAAAAGCAAAAAGAGGTGAGGAATGAAAGTTCGTGTGCGGTATGTCGTGCTAGCGGCGGTGCTCTTGACCATGGCGGCCTGCGCCTCGGTCAAGCACAGAGAGGTTCCCCCGGCGCCTGCCGCGCACCCACCGGCCGCGCAGGTTGAAGGAACTCACTACCGCGTCGTACCCGAACAATCGGAAGTACACATCCTCGTGTATCGCGGCGGTCCGCTTGCCCGCCTCGGTCACAATCACGTCATGGTGTCCCGCGATGTCGCCGGAGATATCTGGATTGCAGATTCCATCGAGCGCAGCAGCTTGACGGTGAACATGCCAGTCGAGACGTTGATCGTCGACGATGCCGAAGCGCGTCGTAGCGAAGGCGCAGATTTCCCCGTCGAAGTGCCGGAAGATGCCAAACAAGGCACGCGCAAAAACATGTTGAGCGCTGCGGTGCTCGACGGTGATCAATTCAAGACCATCGAACTGCGCTCTACGGCAATTTCCGGTACGCGCACTGCGCTGCGACTGACACTTGCGATCACCATCAAGGACCAAACACGAGAAGTAGAAGTGCCCGCAAGCGTGAGCTATGAGCAAGATCGTTGGGTGGCTACCGGTGAATTCGCAATCAAACAATCGGACTTCGGCATCCAGCCGTTCAGCGTAGCAATGGGTGCTGTGCAGGTTGTGGATGAGTTGAGAATCAAATTCAAGGTGAGTGGGGTGAGAGAGGAGTGAGATTGCAGATTTATTCCTCTGCTTGCATCAACAACAACCTCGTTCCCTCCGGCGCTTCGAGCACAGCATTCATTTCCGCATCGAGTGCATCGGGCATATCGTCGGAAAGTGCAAAACCTCGCTCGCGTAGCGTGGCGAGTCGTGCTGCCATGCCTGCATCCTCGAACACCAACACGGGTTTGCGCAGCGTGCGCGTTTTCAAAAAGCCCAAGTTCAAATGATCGCTCGTGAGTGTCATGCGCGAGAGGGGATCTTCACTGACATCCATCGCGACGAATCCGAGCGGTTCCCAAAACTCTCGGGCCGGATCGAATGCGCGCGCGGGTATTGCGAGTTCCGAAAAATATCCGCACATGGAAATAGCATCACTGCGTACGGTGGATGGAGAGAAAGTACGTGCTTCTAGAATGTTGACATGCAATCCATGAGGATCGCTGAAAGCAGCATGATGAAATGTGTCCGCAGCGATGTGCTCTTCCGAAAACATCAATCCCAACTCTCGCAGCCCGGACAAGTGATGTAGTAGGTCAGGCTGTACATAGGTGAGACCGATCGGCGGCGCGCGCCGTTCGTGCAGACCGAGCACCAAGCGGCCGTCCGTCACCACCGCATAAGGATGCGTCCACACTTCGCCCACGGCGATTTGTTGGAAGCCCAGCGACTCGTAGAACGTGAGTGATTCGAGAATGGCCGGCGTCGTGACGCTGATTTCGAGAAATCGTCCCAACATGGATGCGTTATCCGCCTGCGGTGCGCACGTTCGCGCCCTCATTCGACAAAGCGGCCACTTCAGGCCATCCGCGCGCCTGTTTCAAGACGAGATCCGTGAGTGCTTGCACATGTGCGGCACCGGCATTGAGCGCGGGCACGTAGTCGAAGCTCGTGCCGCCCTTACCGAGAAAATCCTCGCGGTTGCGTAGCGCGATTTCCTCCAACGTTTCCAAGCAATCGACGGCAAAGCCGGGACAGATGACCGTGAGCCGTTTCGGGCCCTTGCTTGCATATTCGGCCAAGAGCTCGTCCGTGTAAGGTCGTGCCCATTCTTCGCGTCCCACACGCGATTGAAAGCTCATGCTCCACTCGCCTTCGTTCAGCCTCAGCGCTTCCGCCAACAATCGTGCTGTCTGCTCGCATTGATGACGATAAGGATCGCCAGCTATGAGATAGCGCTTCGGTATGCCATGGAACGACATCAACAGATGCGCGCGCTCGTGCTGCAACCAATGATTACGGACGCTCTCGGCCAGAGCATCGATGTACGAGGGCTGCTCATGGTAATCGTTGACGAAGCGCAGCTCCGGTAGCCAACGATGACGTTTCAAACTGCGAGTCACACGATCGAACACGGATGCAGTGGTAGTGCCCGAGTATTGCGGATAGAGCGGTAGCACCAGCAATCTTCGTGCGCCTGCCGATTCGAGTTCTGTGAGACCCGCTTCTATCGAAGGGTTGCCGTAGTTCATCGCGAGCGCGACTGGGACATCCGTCTGTAACAGTTTGTTTACGGAATTGTGTACGGCTGTGGACAGCGCTTGCGAGTACACCATGAGCGGCGAACCTTCCGGCATCCAAATCTGCCGATAGGCCGCAGCGCTTCTGGCCGGTCTGAAGCGCAGGATCACATGAAGAATGGGCAACCAGAGCCAGCGAGGAGTCTCGATCACTCGTGGATCGGAAAGGAATTCACGTAGGAACTTACGCACGGCCGATGTGTGAGGCGCATCCGGCGTACCGAGATTGACGAGCAGTATGCCCATGCGCTGCGGTGTGCCGAGCTCGGAATGTGCGTGACCCAAATAATTAGGCATATCGCGAAGATAGCAGTAACTGGCGTGACGGATGGCAACGAGTCATTGAAGTTGAATAGGGGGAGTTGTAGCGTGGCGCGTCGTGGCTAAGCGCACGTTTGAAAATTTTTCAATTTGGGTGATCGAGAATGCCATGCGTTCTCGCTATAGAAATTAGGAAGTGCATGCGAGTGGAGCAGGACAATCCACAAGGACCCGGATGGGGAAGGGGCATGCTCGGGCACGGATGCCCCTCCTTAATTCTGTATCTATCTCACTCTCTCAAGGGCGTTCCACAATCGCGGTGACACCCATACCGCCCGCGGTACACACGGAAATCAATCCGCGTCCTTGTCCGCGCTGAGCTAGCAATTTCGTGAGCGTTGCGAGAATTCGCGCACCCGTGGCTGCGAACGGGTGACCGAGCGCCACGCTGCTGCCCTTTACATTGAGTTTGGCGCGATCGATCGAGCCTAACGGACCGTTCAGTCCGAGCTGTTGGCGGCAATAGTCCGCCGACTCCCACGCCTTGAGCGTGCACAGAACTTGCGCTGCGAAGGCTTCGTGAATTTCATAGAAATCGAAGTCGGCGAGCGTCAGCCCGGCATCTGCCAGCATGCGAGGCACGGCATAGACCGGCGCCATCAAGAGTCCTTCTTTGTGGATGAAGTCGACCGCGGCCACTTTGCCGTAGCTCAGATAGGCGAGCACCGGCAGATTGTGCGCACGCGCCCAGTCTTCGCTTGCGAGCAACACTGCGGCGGCACCGTCGGTGAGCGGCGTCGAGTTGCCGGCCGTTAGCGTTCCCGCCCCCGAGCGATCGAAACTGGGTTTGAGCTTGGCGAGTTTCTCCATACTCGTATCGCGCCGCAGGTTGTTGTCGGTCTTCAGTCCGAGATAGGGCACGATGAGATCGTCGTAGAAACCCTCCTCGTACGCAGCTGCGGCCTTGCGATGACTTTCATACGCCAACTGATCTTGCACCTCGCGCGTAATGTGCCAGGTCTTCGCCATGAGTTCGCAGCTTTCGCCCATGGAGAGACCGGTCGTGGGCTCCTTCACATCCGGCGTTTGCGGCTTGAAAAAACTCGGACGCAACCCGAGCCACGGTGCCACGCGTTCCCCGAAGGATTTGCCGCGGGCACTGCGCAACAGTAGACGCTGATAGGGCTGCGGATATACGAGCGGCACGTCACTTGCCGTGTCTACACCGCCTGCGATACCGGAGTCGATCTGACCCAGAGCGATTTTGTTGCCGATCAGAATCGCCGCTTCCAAGCTCGTGCCGCAGGCGCGCGTCAAGTCCACGCCGGGCGTTTCCAGCGCTAGTCCGCTCGCAAGCACGCACTCACGTGTGAGATCGAAATCCCGGGAATGTTTGGTGACCGCGCCTGCCGCCACATCGCCCAGCCGCACCTTCGCAAGCTGGTATCGTTCCACCATGCTTTTGAATACGTATGTGAGCATGTCCTGATTACTGCTTTCCGCATAAGCGCCCATGGACCGAGCGAATGGAATGCGTAAGCCGCCGCAAATGGCGACCCGTCTGACGGTAGTTCCCACGAGCATGCTGTTCTCCTTGGGGCGAAGCGTGCGGCCGATGCTACGCAGCGTCGCGAGCAGGGCGAAAGTTCATCTTTTTAAAACGCCGCTGAATTGTAAACTGACGCGCTCATGAGCGTATCGGTTCGTACCTTCGAGGAACACATGATCGTGAAGTTGCCGCGCATGCAACTGATTGTCGTTGCGGCGTTCGCATTGGCGGGCTGCAGCCGCTCGGAACATCAAGCCGAATCGGCGCAAGCCCAGCCTGCAGCCGCTCGCGCTCAGCTCAAGAACGTGGTGGAAGCCTACTACGAGCAGTATCTCGAGCTGAATCCGCTCGCCGCCACGGCTGAGGGCGATGCGCGATACAACGATCGGCTGGCTAACGATATCAGCGAGCAAGCCGTCGCGGACGGGTTGGCGCTAGAGAAATCCAGCCTGCAACAGTTGTCCGGCATCGACACAGCCAAGCTGGACGGCGCGCAGCGCATGACTTACGAAATGTTCAAGGAGGGCCGCGAGACGGCCATCGAGGGCTACACGTTCCCTGCCGAGCTGTTACCTCTCGACCCATTCGAAAGTTTGCCGATCGCATTTGCCGAGCTGGGCTCGGGTAACGGCGCGCAACCGTTTACGACGACCGCGGACTACGAGCGCTTCTTGAAACGCGTCGCCGGCTTCGTGACCTGGATCGATCAGGCCATCGCCAACATGAGGCAAGGTGCCGCACGCGGCATCGTGGAACCCAAGGTCGTGATCGAACGGGTGATCGCACAGAGTTCTGCAATTGCGGTGGACGACCCGAGCGGCAGCATTTTCTACAAGCCCGTCGAACAGTTTCCGGATCGAGTGCCGCAGGCGGATCGCGAGCGTCTCAAAGCTGCCTACGTCAAAGCGATTCGTGAGCAAATCACGCCGGCATACCGAAAGCTCGCGACGTTCCTGCAAAAAGAATATTTGCCGGACGCGCGCGCATCCGTGGCTATTGCTGCGCTCCCGAACGGCAAGCTCTGGTACGACCATCTGGTTCGTTATTACACGACCACGCAACTCAGCGCAGAGCAGATTCACGAGCTAGGGCGCGGTGAGTTGCAGCGTACGCGGGCAGAAATCGACAAAGTGCGAGTGCAAGTCGGGTCGAAGGAGGATTTACAGGCGTTTCTTGCCGAGTTGCGCACCGACGCCCGGTTCCGTTTCACCTCCGCCGAAGAAGTGCTGCAATCATACGGCGCGCTCAAAGAGAGTGTGACACCCAAACTGGCGACACTATTTGCCGACATTCCGCAGGACGAATTTGCAGTGCGTGCCGTTGAAGACGCGCCAGCGTCGGCCGGCGCTGCGTATTTCATTCCTGCAGCGCTCGATGGTTCTCATCCCGGCACGTTATACGTGAATACTGCCGATGCACCGTCGCGTTTGCGTTACTCGAGTGAGTCCATCTATCTGCACGAAGCAGACCCCGGTCGTCATCTCCAGTTGTCGTTGCAGCATAAGCTCAGTGCGCTGCCGAGTTTGCTTCGTTTCTCGACCGACACTGTCTATAGAGAAGGATGGTCTGCGTATGCGGAATCGCTCGGGCGCGAACTCGGCTTATATCAAGATCCCTATCAGTATCTCGGCGCACTCATGAACGATGCGTTGCGAACCTCGCGGCTCATCGTCGATACCGGGGTGCACGCGAAGGGTTGGACGAGGGACAAAGCCATCGCGTTCATGAAGGAAAACACAGTATTGAGCGATGCCGGTGCCGCCATGGAAGTGGATCAGTGCATCGCCGCGCCAGCACAGGCGCTTGCCGGCAAGCTGGGCGAACTCAAAATACGCGAATTGCGCAGCCTGGCCGAGAAACGCTTGGGCTCGAAATTCGACGTGCGCGAATTCCACCGTGCCGTGCTGGACGGCGGCGCGATGCCGCTCGATATTCTGCAGCGGAAGATCGAAGGTTGGATTGCGGAGCAGGAGAAAAAGCCGAGTGAAGTGCAACCGCGTCCGTGAACGCGTATTCCGCTCGTGCTGAGCTTGTCGAAGCACGCGCTACTCAAGCGCCCTTCGACGAGCTCAGGGCGAGCGGAGACCGCACCGATTGATCGATTTCTAACGCGCCGGGCGCTCGTCCTCGTTATATCCGTAATCCAACGTTTCGATTTCTTCCACTAGCCCATCGACGAAGCGAATGCGGCGCATGAGCTTGTTGGGGCCGAAGTTATAGGTCCAGTACTCCACCGGTACTTCGACCATTTCGGTGCCGTATGAATAGCGTTGGCCGT
>Ga0068855_100004928_pt1 | contig 16285 bp, 7 predicted proteins | sample KBSCornC52_FD_66592 | JGI IMG/M metagenome (GOLD analysis project Ga0068855, IMG submission 66592) | Corn rhizosphere microbial communities from Kellogg Biological Station, Michigan, USA - KBS Corn C5-2 | ecosystem: Host-associated > Plants > Roots > Rhizosphere > Soil ...
CGCCACGCGAGACACATCCGGAATGCACCGATCCAAAAAATTACGCTGGGGCGGATTCCGGCGGCCCAGCCACCGGCGATTACCCCATGGGGCGCCTTTGCTCGCCCCGGTTCGCGTCCTGGCTTAAGAACGGTTCGGACGGCGGCCCTGTCGTTGAGGAGATGCAGATGAAGTTCCTTCACTCGGCCGACTGGCAGCTCGGCAAGCCCTTCGGTCGCTTCGGGCCCGAGCTGAGGGCGGCGTTGACCGAGGCACGCTTCGACGCGATCGATGCGCTCGGCCGCCTGGCCGCCGATCAGGGCGCGGCGCATGTGATCGTGGCCGGCGACATCTTCGACACCGAGGGGCCGGACGACCGGACAATCGTCCAGGCGGTGGCACGGATGAGCCAGTTCGGGTGCCGCTGGTGGCTGCTCCCCGGCAATCACGACTTCGCCCGGAATGGCGGGCTGTGGGACCGGGTCCGTCAGCGGGCAGGTGATGGCATCACCATTCTCGCCGAACCCGTCCCCTGCGAGCTCGAAGCAGGCGTCTGGCTGATGCCGGCGCCGCTCGTCCATCGCCACAATCTCGACGATCCAACCGAGCTGTTCGACGCGATGGAGACACCGGGTGCGCGCCTCCGGATCGGGGTCGCCCATGGCTCGATCCGCGACTTTGGCTCGCGCGGTGAGACCAAGAACCAGATCGCCCCCGACCGCGCCCGCCGCTCGGCGCTCGATTATCTGGCACTCGGCGACTGGCACGGAACGCTCAGGATAGATGCGCGCAGCTGGTACGCCGGCACCCCGGAAACCGACCGCTTCCAGCGCGACGAGCCGGGCCAGGCGCTGCTGGTCGATGTCGAGCAGGGCCAGGAGCCGGTCGTCACGCCGGTCAGGACCGGGCGTTTCCAATGGCTGATCCGCGACTGGGTCGCCAATGACGCGGCTGCCTTCGCCGCCGACTGCGACCAAATGCTGGCCATGATCGACGCGCCCAACACGCTCCTCCAGCTGAAGCTGGCCGGCATCACGACCCTCAGAGACCGGATCGCGATGCTCGATCGTCTCGACAATGATGTCCGCCATCGCCTGCGCTGGCTCGACCTGCGCGCCGACGATCTGGTCGGACGGCCGAGCGAGGAGGATCTCGCCTCGCTCGCGGTCGAGGGCATGCTGGGGGCCGCCGCGGCCAAGCTGGGCGCCCGCATCGAGGAGGGCGGGTCGGACGCGTATATCGCAAGGCGCGCGCTCGAACGTCTTTTCGTCGAATATAGCCGGGAGACTGCATGATGTCTCTCGTCATTCGCAACATCGCCCTCGATGGCTTCCGCAAGTTCCGCACGCCCTTCGCGATCGAAGGCCTGTCGGACGGCCTGAACATCGTCATCGAGCCCAATGAAACGGGTAAGTCGACGCTGCTCGACGCGCTGCGCGCCGCCTTCTTCATCCGCCACAACACCAGCAACGCGCTCGCCCGGTCCTATGCGCCCCATGGCGAGGCGGTCGGGCCCGAGATCCGGGTCGGCTTCGATGTCGCCGGAGCACCTTGGTCGGTCACCAAGCGCTTCCTGCGGGGTGCATCGGTCGAGACGGATGGGCCGCAGGGCCGCGCGCAGGGCGAGGAGGCCGAGGCCCGGCTCAACGCGCTGCTGGGGTCGGTGCGCGACACGAGCCGGACGGGCGACGTCGCCAGCTATGGCGCGCTGGGCCTCCTCTGGGTCGGCCAGGCGCAGGGGCTCAAGGTCTCCGCCCCAGGGCAGATCGTCCGCGACAGCATCGCCGCGACGCTCGAGGCCGAGGTCGGCTCGATCATGGGCGGCGAGGCGTTCCGGCGCGTCCGCCAGCGGGTGGGCACGGATTATGATCTCTACTGGACGCCGACCGGACAGAAGAAGGGGCGGCAAGTCGAGGCCCGCGACCGCGCCGACGCCGCCGAGGCTGCGTCTGCGGAGGCAGCGACGCGGCTGGCGGCGCTCGAGCGCAGCTTCACCGAGCTCGAAGCGGCCCGCGGGCGGTTGAAGAGCGTCGAGCGGGAGGTCGCCGACGAGACCGATATCGAGACACGCAAGACCCTCGTCGCTTCGCTCGAGGTTGCCCGGGCCGCCGCGCAGATCCTCGCGACGCGCACCGCCGAACAGGAGGCGGCGTCGGCCAGGCTTGACAGCCTTGCCGATCTCAAGGTGCGTCACGACGACGCAGCCGAGGCGCAGGAGACGGCGACCACCGCGCTTGACATCGCCAAGGCCAAGCGCGCCACCCTTGCCGACAGCGTGAGCGCGGCCAAGACCAAGGCGGCCGATGCCCGTGCCGCGCTCGACACGGCCCGCGACAGCCGGCGCGAGGCTCGTACCGCGCTGGAGTCCGGCGAAGTGCTGCTCGCGCAGGACCGGCGGACGGCTGCGATTGCTGGCGCACGCAAGCGGCATGATGAACTGCGCACGCTCGAAGCCCAGCTGGAGGCGGCCGAGACGCTCGCGGACATGATTATCTCGGCCGAGTGGATCACCGAGCTCGAGGAGCATGACCGTGCGGTTGCCGCGGCGCAGGCGATCGTCGACAGCGGCGCGACGCGGATCACCCTGTCGGGACGCGCGGACGGGATCACCCTGGATGGCGCGCCCATGCCGCTGGGCGAACGCGTCCTCAATGCCGAGGCGCGGATCGCCTTCGGCGGGGCTGAGCTGGTGGTGAGCCCGCCTGCTAGAGCCGCCAGCGCCGAGGAGACGCTGGCCTCGGCGCTGCGAAACCGGACCGAAGCGCTCGACGAGCTGAACGTCGCCGACCTGGCTGCCGCGCGTCTGCGCAATGAGGCGGCGCGCGATGCCGCGGCCGAGCTCCGCACGCTCACCGCCCGCATCGCCATCGCGACCCCGGCGGATGAGCGGGTGGCGCTCGCGGCCGGCGCCGAGGCGCTCAAGCTGTTCATCACCGAGCTTGCGGACGCGGAGGAGGGTGGGACGACGCCGGCGGATGAATTGCCTGATATCGCGGCCTTGACCGAGGCGCTTGAGGCGGCCGAACTAGCGGTGGCCCGCGCCGAGGGGGCACACGACAGCGCCGTCGCGGCGTTGCAGCGCGCCGAACAGGAGGATGTGCCGCTCGCCATCGCCGAGGCCGGTGCCATGAGCGACCTCGCCAATGCCCGAAGCCTGGTCGAGACGATTGAAGCATGGGCGGGATGGTCCACCCTCGATGTCGAGCTGCTCAAGGCGCGCGAGTCGGCGGCCGCTGCCTCGGTGAAGCTCGAAGAGGCGAAGCGTGACGCGACAGCGCATGACGAAGACGCGATTAACCGCAAGATCGAGATCATCAATGCGCGCGTCCGCACGAGTGCCCAGGCGCAGACCAAGCTCGAAATGGAGATCGCGCGCCTCGAAGGCACGATTGAGAGCGAAGGTGGTCTGGGTCTCACCGACCGCGACGCGGCGGCGCGCGAGGAAGCCGAGGCTGCGCAGGCCGCGCTTCAGCGGGTCGGCGAGGAGGCGGCAACCATTAAGCTGCTGCACGATATGCTGGAGGCGGCGCGGGTTGAGACCTCGGCGAAATTCGTCGGCCCGGTCGCCAAGCGCGCGAAACGCTATATCGAGCGGCTGCTGCCCGACTGCGAACTGAGCTTCACCGAGGATCTCGCCCTCGAGCGGGTGGTCCGCGCCGGGGTCGACGAGCCGTGCGAGGTTTTGTCGCAGGGCACCCAGGAGCAGCTCGCGATCCTGACCCGCATCGCCTTTGCCGACCTGCTGCTCGAGCAAGGGCGGCCGGTGTCGCTGATCCTCGACGATCCGCTGGTATATTCGGACGATGGCCGCCTCGAGACGATGATCGAGATATTGAGCGATGTCGCGACCCGGATGCAGGTGATCCTACTTACCTGCCGCGATCGAGCCTTCCGTCATGTCCAGGGCAATCGGCTTGTGTGGCGCTGACTTGGGCCTCTTTACTTAAGGGTGGTGTTCTGACGGGGGCTCTGGTCCGCTCTTCCGATAGCGAACTGCGGTACCGGCTCGCGCTTCCGCGACATGCCAATTTAACGTGTTAGACGCCCGCCAACATCTGCCCCCAATGCTGACCGAACACCGAAGTGGTTAGGGCTAGAGAAAATAGCTGACTGTCCGCTATTGGGCGTCGCTCGGTGAACCCATAATGTCTAGGATGTCGCGCGAAGCAGACCGGCACGATGCGCGACCGAACGGCAGCTTCCCTCGTTCTTGTCACGACGACTGGACAGGCAGGATACGGCCTAGAACGCGCCATAGTTCGCCGTGTGAACGAAGGGCCGGTTTCGACGACGGATCAAGGGGTCGTGAACGTCGGCTATGTCAGCGCTATCTGCTCCCAGGCTAACGCGCGGGACGCGGACTGGAAAACGTTGGCGCTCAGCCGATATCCTCGATCTTGGCGCGCAGCAAACCGAGCTCGAGCAATATTTGACGCGTCCCCAACATCTTTGCCGGATTGGGAAAGCACTTCGCGATCGGCGTCTTGTCCGCAACGCGATAGACGCGCCACAGCTCGTATCGGTCGCGCTCGCGAAACGCCTTCTCGAATTCTTTGCGCGGCCATTCGAATCGGCCATCGCTCCCCATGGTGGCCTTTACCTCGAGCCATCGTGGGCGCCCCTCCGCGTCGATGGAGCGAATATCGTGATCCGCGCCGGGCTCGTCGCGCGACGTCCAAATGACATAGCGCTCCGGCTCCTCGTAGCCGAACTCCCGGACCCTCTTGAGTTCCATCCGATAGATCAGTTCCTCGCCACGTCGACCAAGGATCCCACTGCGCTCGACCTCCGCCGGCGTCGGCGGCAGCCATGTACCGGAACTACTGCCGCCGCCCGACGATCGCTGTGACTCGATCTGGTTCCCCTTCGCAGGCGCGACTCGCAGATCGACATCGTCAATGTCGGGAAGCTTGAACGGTGGCGGTGCGGGCGGTCGCGTAGGTGGCGGTGGGGGACTTGGAGGAGGCGGCGATGCCGGCCTGACCGGTGGCGGCTCGGAGCCGCTCCTGTTCCCATGAGTGTCGAGATTGTCGAAAACTTGGCGGAGCGCGACCTCTTCCGCGTCGTCGTCGCCATCCTCTTCCTCGATATCGTTATCGAGGTCGTCATCGAGTTCCCATTCCCGCCCGCGCGGGATTCCCATGCGATCGAGATAGTCGGTAAGCTCTTCCAGCGTCCCTGCGAGGACCAGTGGAAGGAAGGCGTTGGCAAGGCTGCGCACCGTCCCCACGCTGGTCGCTCCGGCGATCTCCGCGAGCGCCTCGGCCAGCAACAGCTGGAAGCTACCCTTGGTTTTGGGCGCCACCAAATTGATTCGCTGCTCACTCACGGCAACTTGTGCTGGTACAAGGACGCTAGCGCCGCCCACCGAATAACGGCGTCCCATAGACTGGAAGAATGCAATCTCGGTTATCGCGGCCAAACGCGTGGCGATCTCGCTACGGCTCGCCGGAACGAACCCCGCCTGCCCATGGCGGCTGCGAAACGCGACCTCATGGAGCGCGCGGGCAAATAACGGCCGATGCAACATCGTAAGGACGCGTTCACTATGCTTTGGCTTGTACCAGAGATGCGGTCGTCCAGGTTGTCCAAGCACTGGCTGTCCGGTTCCGGCGATGGCCGACAGCGGTCGAATACCGAGGGCGGTAAAGAAAGCCCGCGACCGCTCCGAGCGCTCGATGATGCCGACCTTGCTGTCGGTCGCGCGCAATTGCTGTTCGAGTGCCGCAAAGTCGGGTTCGACCAATTGTCCCGCCCGGAGCTGGGCGAGCGTGAATAGGCGAGAACGATCGTCGAGCAGGCAGCTGATATTCTCCAAGCCGGCCGGCAATCCGAGCAGACCGCGAAAATTATATGCTTCGAGCAATATGCGACGCCGACGCTGGTCGACCGACCCGTCGATGTCCCACTCGCTGTCGAAGAATTCAAAGAAGCGCATCCAATGCTCGTCTGTTGGCGACGTTGGCGCGCCAAGCGCTTGATAGGCCTGTCCGACAACGTCGGCGTACCGAAAGACCGGAATCGCTTCGGCCAAGAGTGCGGGGATCCGCAGGCCGACCAGAATATCCGACGGGGCGAAATAGTCGTTCTGTACCCAGCAGATGCTTTGGTCTGCGAATTCGGTCCTTGGGCGTCGTTCGCGTCCCATCGCTGCGGCAAGGGCAGGGTACACGAGGTCCGGCCGCGGCACCGGCTCGGTCCGGTCACGATGCGCTTGGATGATCTCGAGCAGTGTCTCGCTGTTCGCTGCGGTCTTGACGTTGAGTTTGTGATAAAGAAGCTCATTCGTGCCCCCCACAATCAAGTCGTCGTCACCGATGCAAAGCCGGTTGGTGGCGGTATCGAGGTGGAGAATCTCTGGCGCGGCGAGGCGTCCTGATCTGGTCCTAAGCCAGGTGATCTCGCGCAGTTTTTCGACGACTGCGGTGTTTAGCAGTTTGAGATTCTCGGCGAGCAGCCTCTCGAACCGCTCGGCGGCTTCCGGTCGATCCTCGACAAGGCGGGCGAAGCGAACGAGATCGGCCCCGTTCAGGTTGCCACGAAGCCGCAGGCGGGCCATTAGGTTTGGCGCTGCAAGCAATTCCTTGGATGGTCCGTTGATCGCCGGATCAAGGAAACGAGCGAGTGTCTTCTTGAGATTGACCATTTCCACCGGGGCGACCCAGTCGCCACGCTGGTTCTTCACCACGGGATTGCTGCGCAATGCCGACAGGGCAGCTCTGCTAATTGGCGCTTCGCGCGCCAGAAGCTTTCGGTAAAGCGTCTCGCGCTCCCGGTCGTCCGGCATCGCGTTCGCGGCGCGTTTGGCGGCATCGATCAGCCATTGCTCCTCGTCGAAGACGCGGCAGTGCCCGGAGATCGCCTTGAATGGCACGAGTTCGGGGTGAAGCCGGTTCGCTTCCGGTTCTGGACAATCGGCCCAGAGGTCCCGGTCGACGATCATTAGCTCGACGGCCGGCCGCAGGTCACCGGTCGCGTTCAGCGTCGAGGCGGTGTTGCCGAGATCGAATCGCATCTGCTTTGAAAGCCGGCGCGGAAAGGCGGAAAGCGCCGATGCCTGCTGCTTTTGCATGTCCAGCCCGCGCGTCGACACCTCATAATTTGTGAAATAATAGTTCGCGGCGTCGTCGATCGTAGTTTTCAGTCCCTTTGCATCTTCACCCGCGCAGCGCAGCCGAACGAGCGATGCAACGGTAAATGGCTTTGCCCCACATTTTTCGGCAAGCTCGCGCAGATTTGCGTCGGCACTCAGCGCAGAGTCGAGATAGCGTGCCGGACCGAGAAAGCCTGCATATATGTCGTCGCCCGGCATCACGAGCGCATCCGCCTTGGTAAATCGCGTGTCGCCTTTTGCAAGCGTTGGCCAGCAGGCATCGTCTCTGAGCCGTTTGGCCAATGCCTTAACAAACCGATCGGGTGCCGCAACGCCATCGCCTGCAAGCGCCTTAAAGGCGTCGGCGCCGTAGCGCACAAACCAGTCGGAAATGAGCAAGTCCATCACGAGTTCGACCGCCTGATCGATCAGCCAGTCGTTCCATTGGAGATCGTTGAGGCCGCTGCGATCCTGGTTGAGGTCGAACGGAGCGCTCACGCTCACCGGGCAGCCTGTTCGCGATGCTGGCGCTTTCAATGGATAGTAGAAATGGCCGTTCTGATCGACATCGATCTTGCGTCGCACGATCGGCACCGAGACCGCGATCTTCACCCTGTCGCCCGCGGCCTTATAGTATGAAGGGAACCGCCGAGCCGCGTATTCCGCTGGCAATTGAACGGTTCGCGAGAACTCCTCTTCTTGGAAAGAGATAACGCGCGCGTCGCCATCACTCATCCTGCCGCGCCGGGAGGTCATCGATACACCGGGCGTACGGCAGCGATCTGGTATGGCCTCCTGTCGCCAGCGCATTACGCGCCCGGTACGAATCGAACGGACGTTGACCTCGCGAAGGCCTGACTTCTTTCCCCCATGCGCCAGCTTAAGCAGTGTATCGGGCATGCCCACCGCCATCAGCTCCAGGGCGTGCGTTTCTCGCTCTACGGTGAACGCCTCCAGAGTCTCAGTCGATTGCGTGCGATAGGGTACGAACAGACGGACGCCCTTCTTTCCCTGAGATTGCAGGTCGGGGGCGCGACCGGTCTCCTGTGTCTGAAGATCGAGGAGGGCTACCTGACCGGCGGATCGGACATGAATTTCGTCTCCGAAGCGGAAGAGCGACCGTAGCCCGAAATTCTTTGAGCCAATCCCATTCTCCTTCGGTGCGACAATTTCCGTGCCGCGAGTGCCCATGACATTGCCGGTGCCGACGATCACCGAGAGCCGGTCCCAGCCACTCCGCTCGATATTGCGACCCGAGCCGATCACCTCGACCGATTTGCTGCCGAACGTCAGCGTGAGCTTGTCACCACCGCCGTCATACTCGTTCTGAACGAGCTCGCGCAGCACATCGCCGGCGTCGTGACCGGCTACGAATTGTTCGATTACGCTCGAACCAATACGTGTGCGTCGGCTGGCCCCATAATCGGGAGGCACATAGTCGGGTTCGTCGATCAAGACACCCGAAGATTTGACACTAGCTCTTCTTACCGGCTCAGCAGTCGCGTCGTTAGTGACCGCCGCCACCGAAATTGACCGCTCTTCTCTTCTAGCCCTCACGACTTAACCCCGTCTTGACCGTCATGTCCAATACGACGATCGGACGTAGTTGGTGACTACAGGACAAGCAATATTCCCTAAGAACCGGTCAGGTGAGGGAACGAAGATTCTCGTTAAAGCGGCTTGGAGTCGCGGATGGCAGCAATGTCAGCGTGACCAGGCGTTCCCACTCGGCCTCACCGCGCAGCGGCGCCTCGATCGCCCGGGTGGTGAGCCGCCCCAAGGTCAAGGTCGACGAGTTCGGTCGCGCGCTCGCGCATCCCGCCCTTGATGTATTTGCGCGAGGATACGATTGGGGACGGTCGGCGAAGCGGCTGGCAGACCCGCCGAACGGTCAGCGGAGGTGTCGCGCCAGCCGCGGGGCAGGAATTTTTGCTGAGAAGAAACCGACATGCCGGCTAAGCGGACTCCTACTTACGATAAAATTAGCCGGGCCGCCCGCCTGACAACCGCTTCGGCGGACGTCATGCTGGGCCTTGCGAGATTAACTCTATCCCCGGCCGTGCAATTAGAACCATATTGGACTTTAATTTCGAAGCGACGAAGACTTGCCGATGTTGCGATCTTTTCGTAAAATTACTTATGGGCAAAGGTCGTCCCCCAATTTTGAGGCTGGGCGCAGTCCGCAGGTCATCACGCTCGTCCAGCAGATGCTGAACCTGCACCGCTCGGCGAAGGACCTGCCGTCGACGCCAGTGGTGCGCGTGGTGAATTGAGCTGGATTTGCGGGGTCGCGCTCCTGAGCAGGCCGCAGTACTCGGTCGGAAAGCGCCACCGCGATAGGCAGAGAGCGGACGAAGTTGATCGCCAAAGAGGTGCCATCTGGATCGTCTGACACGGCTTGGAGCAGGAAGCGGTAATGGCGGAGATCGACGAGGCGCTGATCAAGGCAATTCTCATGGAGGGTCGTGCCGGCGCGCGTCTGCTCAACGAGACGTCGGTGCAAATCGACGTATGGAGCGCCCTTGGGGAGCAACCTTACCGCCCGGTCGACCTGCTCCTTACCCCGCTCGACTCTACGCCGGCGCCGCGGCTCGCGCAAGTCCTGCACGCGGCATTCGAGCACCTAGAATCCCGCGCCCCTCGCCGGCTCGCGCCGCTCGAGGGGACCGTCGCACTGCGCGTAGATATCGAGGATTTCGTGCTCGAAGTGCTCCCGCGGACCGGGCTCGACCTCGTCGCGCGCAGCGATGAGCTGATGACATTGATGCGGCTCGTGCGAAGCGAGCGGCCCAGGGACTTCAAAGCGGCCTTGCCGAGTGACCGTTTTACCGGTGGCGACCTTCTGGATTTCGTGAAGGAGAAGCGCGGGACCTTGTCACCCGATCTACGCGCGACGGTGTTGGCGCTGCTCATGCTCCTGGCTTACCACAGTCATGACAACGGGCTCAGCAGCCGTGAGTTCGAGCCCGCCGACTTGCTGGACGGCGTTGCGCCAGCGACGCCGGCGCTGATCTGGCGGGTTGCGAGGAACCGCGAGATCTTCCCCCTCGGAGTCTCGGTCGAGACGATCAAGGCCGACGCGGCGCTCCGGGTTTTCGAGCTCGATTGCCGCACGATCACCTGGGCCGTCATCGATTCTGGGATCGACGGATCGCATCCGGCTTTTCGCGATCACGACGGGGGTGACTTCGCCATTCGTGTCGACCGCGCGCTCGATTTCGCCAAGCTGCGCGCGATCGCCTCCTATGATCTGCTGACCGATCCGCGGCTCCAGCGAGAGATCATAACGGCAATCGAGACCAACCTTCATCTCGACAACAACGAAGCGATGGTCTTCCTCCAGCGCGTTCAATCCGATGCGAGCGAAGGCAGGCCGTATGATTGGGAGTCCTTGTCGAAGCTTATCGAAGTAGCGCCTGACAAGCTCGATCCTGGCGGTGACGACCGGCCCAACGCGCACGGTACCCATGTCGCCGGCGTCCTTGGTGGTGACTGGCGCGAGAATGACACTCGCGTGTTTCGGGGGGTCTGTCCGAACATCCGACTCTACGACCTGCGCGTGCTCGGCGACACTTCAGGCGACACCGAGTTCGCCGTGATCGCGGCGCTCGAATTCGTCCGCTGGCTTAACGGGCGCAATCGCTACATCACGATTCACGGCGTCAATCTCTCGATCGGTCTGGTCCATGACCGCGACAATTTCGCCTGTGGGCGCACTCCAGTCTGCCTCGCCTGCGAGGCGACAGTGGCCTCTGGCGTTGCGGTCGTCGCGGCGGCCGGCAACTGGGGGGCGCAGAAGTTTGCGACGGCGGACGGCGACTTCACAGGCTACGCCTCCATGTCGATCGCCGATCCGGGGAACGCCGCGTCGGTTATCACTGTGGGCTCCACCCATCGCGAACGTCCACACGAATATGGCGTCAGCTTCTTCTCCTCGCGCGGACCGACCGCAGATGGGCGGATGAAGCCTGACGTCGTGGCGCCGGGCGAGCGGATCGACGGGCCGCTGCCCAATCTCGGCCAAGGCCGGCTCGACGGCACGAGTATGGCGGCGCCGCACGTCTCGGGGGTTGCCGCGCTTCTCATGGCGCGGCACCCGGAGCTGATCGGCGATCCCGAGAAGGTTAAGCAGGTGATCGTCGGGACCGCGACGGACCTCGGCCGCGAGCGTCAGTTCCAAGGCGCCGGCCTTGTCGATGCGCTGCGCGCGCTGCAGTCGCTGTGAGAAGGCCACGCCGCATCACCAAGTCGAAAATGCGTTTGCAGCGCCGACAACTGCCTGCTTCAACAACGGAGACGACGATGCAATTCGAAGCCCTGCAAGCCCGCTACGGCGACTGTCTCGTGCTCACATTGCCTGGCACTGACCGACCCATCCGTTTGCTCGTCGACGGCGGTCCCGCCGGCGTTTTCCGCACGTCGTTGAAGCCCCGGCTCGATCGCGAGGCGGCGCAGTTCAAGAACGAGAAGCCCTTGGCAATCGATGCGGTGATGGTCAGTCATATCGACGAAGACCATATTCTAGGTGTGCTCGACCTCTTCGGCGTCCTCCTGGACGCCGACCAGAAACACGCGCCGCGCCCTTATCATCCGACCTGGCTCCTTCATAACAGCTTCGATGCACTGGTCGGCGAAGGCGAAGGCGGGACCGCCCGCGCGCTTGGCGGCGAGACCGTGCTCGCGAGTATCGATGCCGCGCTCGACGCGGCGGCTACGGCGCGCTCGGAGACAGCGCGGCTGGTGCTCCAGAGCTATGGGCAAGGCAGCAAGCTTGCCTCCCTTTCGGCGGCGCTCAAGATCGGGCGCAACCCGCCCGACCAGAGCGTGCTCGGTTTCCACGCGAACAAGCCGCGGGTGTTGAAGCTCGGGGAGGCCACTTTGACCGTGGTCGGGCCGCTCCAGGAGGATATCGACAACTTCCAGCAAGGCTGGCGCGACTGGAAGTCCAAGCAGAAGGACACCGCCTCGCTCGCGGCCTATCTCGACGAAAGCGTGCCGAACCTTTCGAGTATCGTCGTCCTGCTCGAAAGCGGCGGCAACCGGGTGCTCCTCACCGGCGACGCGCGCGGCGATCACATCATGCAGGGGCTCGAAGGCGCGGGGTTCATGGCTACCCGCGGAACCATCGACATCGATATCTGCAAGGTTCCGCACCATGGCTCGGCGCGCGACCTCGACGTCGATTTCTTTCAGCGCATACGCGCCAAGCACTACGTCGCCTCGGGCGACGGGACATATGGCAATCCCGACCGCGAGACCCTCGAAATGATCGAGAAGGCGCGGCCCGAAGGCGGATTCACCTTCCACATGACCTATTCGGCAGAGGAGTGCGATGCGGGTCACAAGGCCTGGCGCGCGAACCGCAAGGGACCGCCATTCGACCAGGACAGGGACGGCATCACCCAGATCATCACGAACTGGAAGCACGGCGGCAAGATCGCCGTCGAGGAAGGGCCGATCCAGATCAGCCTCTGAGTGGCTCCAGGCGGCTGCGAGATTCCGAGGAGGTAGCGAATGGCGAGCGAAACGGGCGAACAGCCCGACGCGGTCAAAGATGGGGTCGAGCGAGAAGAGGCGCCGTCGAAAGCGGCGCCCGCACGTGTCGCCCGGCAGGCCTATGTGCTCGTCCATGGGATGGGCGAGCAGATCCCGATGGACACGGTTAAGGGCTTTGCTGAGACCGTCTGGTCGCTTGATCCCGACGTGCAGGTGCCTAGCATGCCGCATGCGGACCAGACGTGGAGCCGGCCCGATGGCCGGACGGGCTCGCTTGAGCTGCGCCGGATCACGACGCGTAAGAGCCGCACAACCCACAGTTTTCCCAAGGGCGTGCGCACCGACTTCTACGAGCTCTACTGGGCCGATCTGACCACCGGGTCGACCTGGGAGCAGTTTACCAGCTGGGTGCGCTATCTGCTTTTCCGGCCATGGGCGAAGGTCCCCGTCGATGTGCGCGGTGCTTGGCTGTGCCTCTGGGCGGCGTCCATCCTCGTGGTAGCGCTCGGTATCATCTCGCTGATTCCGAGGTCAATCTGGGGTGCTTGGACGCCCGACTGGCTCAGCCAAGGCCTTGTCGCCGCAGCCGCAGCCGCCTTGCTGGCCTTCATCCACCGGCAAGCCTCGGCGACCTTCGGCCGCGTCGTCAAGTACACGCGCTCGCGCCCGGACAACATTGCCGCGAGAAAGGCCGCGCGCGAGCGCGGGCTCGCGCTCCTGAGCGCGCTTCATGCTGAGGAGGACCCGGCGAAGGCTTACGACCGCGTGGTGCTCGTCTCGCACAGCTTGGGCACCATTCTAGCGCACGACCTCCTCGCTTATTTCTGGGCGAGGCAGGAGGGCGCGCAGAGCTTTGAGCCGAACACCGCCAAAGGCACGGCGGTCGCCGCGCTCGAGACAGCGGCAGCAGCACTGCAGAACGTACCGTCAGAAGCCACGCGCGCGGCATTTCGAGCAGCGCAAGGCCAGCTGGGACGGCTGCTGCGCGAGCAGTCGCTCAGCGCGAAGCCTGAGGGACGCTGGCTGATTAGCGACCTGGTGACGATCGGCAGCCCGCTCACCCATGCCGAATTTCTGCTCGCCGACGGACCCGAAGACCTCGCCAAGCGCTGCTACGGCCGAGAGCTGCCGATTTGCCCGCCACACCGCGAGATGCTCGATCCGCAGCTCGTGACGGCGGCAGCGGCGGCCGGTCTGTTGCCCAAAAACGAGACGCGGCTGATCTCGTACCGTTACGCGCAGAACCCCGATAGATGGGCGCTTCATTTTGCCGCACCCTTTGCCGCCGTGCGCTGGACCAACGTCTACGACCCGGCGCGCTTCGTTGCCCAGGGGGACATGATCAGCGGACCGCTCGCTGAGAATTTCGGGCCCGGTATCGCCGACCGCGACATGTCCGCGGGCAATGAGAGATCGCGTCGATTCAGCCACACGCTTTATTGGGATGCCAAGCAGACTCCTGTGCGTCTCAAGATCATCCGCGATGCCGTGAATCTACTCGATCTCTAGATCGACATGGCGACGACCGCAGATGGTCGCGTTCCTCGGAAAGCGAGGCAGCGCTCCTGTAGCGCTCGCGTCGGGCAGCCGCGATCGTAGGGGAATTGATGCACGAATGGCACCAACGTCGCTGCGACTGTCGCCGAACTGAAAGCGAAGCAAATCTACGATCGCTTTCGACGAGCTGCTTTTGGGTTCGGGAATGCCTGGTTAGTTTGGTTCCCGGCCGAAAGCTGATGGGTCGTCTAATAGCAGTCGCAGTCGCAGGCAGATTTTGAGCTGACCGTATGCCGGCTTCAAGGTAGCGGCACGTTGCGCCGAAGTAGCAGATAGAGCGAAACCTGAGAAACATCCGCCGGAAAGGTGAAGCTTAGCCAGCGGGTCTCGAAAAATTGCCGTTCCGATCAGCTCTCGTGAATCCCTCCTTCACCAGGATGGGGTTAATGAAAGCTTACGAGATTTCTTTCTAATCCGGTGAAGATTCGCCGGCCAAGAGGGTCATCGCGGCGGTAGACCGCAACGAACAAGGGTCGCCTTCAGCCACGTCAGCGGAGAGGGCAGTTTTTGGAATATGATCACGCCTCGCAGCTGATGAATCAGCTGTTGTGGAACAGTATGCTCATCGCAGCGCCCATGCTTTTGACGGCATTGGTTGTGGGGCTCATCATCAGCATCGTCCAGGTTGCTACGCAGCTTCAGGAGATGACGCTCAGCTATGTGCCGAAGCTCGTCGCTTCCGGCGCCGTGCTGGTTCTGCTCGGGCCGTGGATGCTGCATCGTCTCACGCAATTCGCGATCGAGCTGATCGCCACCATTCCCGATCTTGGCTGACCCGTTTGCCATCTGGGTGGCGTCGTGCCTGCTGCTGGGGTTGCGCCTCGTGCCGCTGTTCAGTTTCGCGCCGCCTTTCACGCTCGTGACCATGCCACGCATGATCAGGATGATGTTCGGCCTGGGGCTGTCCGCGCTGTTGATCTCCGCACATCCGGAGGCGCGGCTGCCCGATCTGCACGCGGCGACCCTGCTCCAATCGGCAGCACGCGAGCTCATGCTCGGAATTCTCTTCGTCCTGGTGATGCAGATCCCATTTGCGGCGCTCTACATGATCGGTCGCACCATCGATATTCAGGCGGGCTACGGACTCGCAGTGGTGATCGATCCCGCCACGCGCGCGCAGATGCCGCTCGTCGGCACGTTCCTTGCGCTGTTAGGCGGATCGGCCTTTTTTGCGCTCGATGGTCATCTGTCGCTCCTGAAGATCCTTTCCGCTTCGCTTCAGGCGATACCGCTCGGCCAGTGGTCGATGCCGACTTCGCTCGGGCCACTGGAACAGTTCATGTCCGTGATATTCCTGATGGGCTTCGGCCTGGGTGGGCTGGTGGTGCTTGCCCTCTTCCTGACCGACCTCGTCATCGCCCTGCTTTCGCGGACCGTTCCTCAGATGAACGTGCTGATGCTTGGCTTCCAGGTCAAATCGCTGGTTCTCTTGACCGTCCTGCCGCTTTCGCTCGGCGCCGGGGGTGCACTGCTCATGCGGATGGTGACGTTCAGCCTCGATCAACTGCCCCGGATGATCTGAGCAATGGACAATAGCGAACAGGACCGGTCCGAGCAGGCCACGCCCTTCAAGCTGATGCGTGCTCGCCGCAAGGGCAGCGTTGCGCGCGGGCTCGACCTTGGTTTCATGGTGAGCCTGGCTGCCGCGCTCGGCTTTTTCTGGGTCGGCGGTGCCGACATGGGGCATGGCATTGCCGAGATATCGCGTTCGGCGCTCGTCACCGGCCCACAGCTCGCCGACAGCAATGATTCGACGCTGGCCTTTGCGTCCGGCCTGCTGGGTGCGCTCCTGAAGCCAATTCTTACGTTCGCGGGGATTATCTTTTTGGCCAGCCTGTTGTTCGAGGTCCTTCAGACCGGCGTGGTGTTTTCGAGCGAGCCGCTCAAACCCGACTTCAGCCGTCTCAATCCGGCCCAGGGACTGAAGCGGTTGTTCACGATCCGTCTGCTCATCGAGACCTTCAAAAATGTCCTTAAGCTCGGTGTCTACGGATTGGTGGGCTGGCTGGTGGTGGACGGTGCGCTACATCAAGAGGCGGGTGCTTCGAAAGACGCCGTTCAGTTGCTGGCCGCCATGGGCCATTCGGCATTCCGGCTGCTCGCCATTTTTGCGCTGCTGGCGCTCATTTTCGCGACGCTCGATCAGCTCATCGTCCGGCG
>Ga0068855_100004937_pt1 | contig 16265 bp, 10 predicted proteins | sample KBSCornC52_FD_66592 | JGI IMG/M metagenome (GOLD analysis project Ga0068855, IMG submission 66592) | Corn rhizosphere microbial communities from Kellogg Biological Station, Michigan, USA - KBS Corn C5-2 | ecosystem: Host-associated > Plants > Roots > Rhizosphere > Soil ...
CGATGTCGGCAGGCGATCCAGGGCACAAGGTCGCTTGCATGGACTGCCAGAATTCCCGCTCGTCGCCCGTCAACGTCCTGATGTCAGAGAATGGACTCTCCGGCAACGGCGCCGAATCAAACAAGCGACCGAGCCATAGCAATGCTTCAGTGATCCCTGGACGACCCGTTAAAGGGTCATCGATTGCAGGCCTCTTCAAATCTGCCTCGTCCTCCAAAAGCCGGCTTTAGCATCGTGCGTACCGTGCATGGAAAGAGCGCAGTCGATGGGCATTAAGATATAGGATCAGGAATCATCTAGGCGGATGGACGGGTTGCGCTGTTCCTGTTTAGCCCGGACCAATACATCGGCGATGTGAGATGAGGATAATCGGCGACCATTAAATAACCATTAAATCCCGATATTCGGTTCTTCAGGAGGCATTTGAGCGCTTCTTAAGGGGTCGCGCGGTCAGGCGCAGATGTACATAACGGCGAAGCGTGTAATCACACAGTTCGAATCTGGGCATTATGACGGGCATGACAGACAGAGGGACTTCGCTCATCAAAGTCCGGACGGACGCTTGGTTGCGCACGGTCTTCGCGTTTTCGGGCTAAGCTGGAATGGCAGGTGGGAGAGCAGCACGCAGGACGACGATGGAAGCTGGACCGACTGGCCGACTGCTCCAATATGGGACAAATGTGAGTATTAAAATCGCGCGTAGTAATACAAAGAGGCACAATCAGGGGCGATCACCCTTTCGCTCAAAAGCGGTCGGATCCGTTTACCAGGAACGAGCGAACGAGACGGGTAGCGGCCTCTTCGGACATTCGACTCCCCGCGTCCCACTCCAGTACGTAGGAAGCGTCACCGACGAGAAGACGCGCCGACTCCAGTTCCACGTCGATGGTCTGCTGCACATCGGGGGGGCGGACGATACCCAATACGTCTCGCAGGTTTGCTGCCGCGGCGCGCAGTCGGACGCAGAGCGCGTATGAGTTGTTCAGGTACGCCAGCCCGCCCGCGCCGGAGAGCACATGCGCCAAATTCGCATGACAGTTTAATTGTGTTCCCAGGTCGAGGCTTTCGAGAAGTAGTTCGCCGGCACGACCTGTTTGGCCCAGCCGCAGGGCTGCGCCACTGAGGTTTGCAAGCCCTACCATCACGTTGTACAGATCACCAACGCTGCGGAACTTATCGAGGGCTTGCTCACCTAGCGTCATTGTTGTCCTGTCATCGCCCATCTCTTTTGCAACCAGGGCCAGATTACCGAGCGCAACCGCCTGACCTCGCATGTCATTTATCCGCTCATATATCTTCAGGCTCTGCTGCGCGAGCGCGCGTGCCCCAGGCAGATCTCCCCGCCGATGACGGATATTGACCAGGTTGCCCAGGGTCGCGGCAACGCCTGCGGTGTCTCTTGCCGCCGCCCTCAGGGTCTGGCACGCAACGTAATAATCCTCGGCAGAGGTGAGATCCCCCTCGGCATAGGCAAGGTTGCCAAGCGCCATTAAAGCACGGGGCCGCTCGGGCGCGGTTTCGCCTGCCCGATCTAACGCCGCGGATAGCCAGTCCCTGCCCTCGCGTACGAGACTACGAATGAACCAATATCGGTAGAGGCCAAGACTCAAGCGTAATGCGTATTCCGGGTCCGCGCCCTCTCGCAGAGAGAGGCGTAGCGCATACCGCAGATTATCGACCTCTTCCGTGAGACGGCGCATCCATTCTGAGGCTTGGAGTCCTTTGAGCTCTGGCTCTGCCTGTTCCGCGAAACCGACATAGTAGGCGACCAAAAGCGCCTCCGCCGACGCGCGCTCCTGAGTGTTCAATCGGCCAAGGACATACTCGCGCACGGTCTGCGCCATCCTAAATCGGGGGCCGCCCGGACTTGATTCGACGGTTATCAAGGACCGCTCACGCAACGCCAGGAGATGATCCAGCACTTCGGGCTGACCGGTCACTGCACATGCCGCCGCAAAACTCCAGCCATCCGGGAATACTCCAAGACGCGCGAAAGACGACTGCACGCCGACCGGTAGGCGCTCGTAGCTCCAATCGAGCGTCGCTTTGATGGAGGTGTGACGGGCGTCGACCGAAGGATCGCGGCTGACCAGGCAGCCTAAACCCGAATCGAGCAGGGAGGTCACCTCTGCCGGTGGTAGTGCGTCGCTCCAGGCAGCCGCTAATTCGATGGCGAGCGGCAGCCCGTCCAGCTTTCGACAAAGTGCGACAATTGCCGGCCGGTTCTCGGGTGTGATGTCGAAGTGCGGTTGGATAGTGCGCACCCGTTCCAGCCACAATCGAACGGACGCACACCGGGCGACTTCCGCTGTGCCCAGTTCTGTAGATGGAATCGCAAGCGGCCCCACCGGAAATTCCCGCTCCCCGGTGAGGGCGAGCCTCTGGCGTGACGTGATAAGGCACACGAGATTGTCTACCGCCTCCAGCAGGCGGCGGACGATTGTTGCGGCATCGGGCAGCAATTGTTCAAGATTGTCCAACACCAGTACCGTAGGCGCTTGCGAGAGCAAGGTGAGGATGCGATCCCATGCCTCCTCAGGAGGCCCTTCGCGAATTTGGAGCGCATTGGCGAGGTTCGATAGAAGGAAATCGCAGTTTGTTGCGCCCTCAAGCGGAACGTAACAGACAGTCCGACCCTCCCGACGCAAGCGATGTGCTACGCTTAGCGCAAGGCGGGTTTTCCCGACACCGCCCAATCCGGTAAGGGTGACCAGCCGCATCGTGGAGGATTCGAGCAAATCCGCGATCTGTACGACGGTATCTTCTCGGCCTATCAGTGAAGTTAGTGGCGCAGGGATGCGAAACCGCTGAGAAGCCGTAGATTGCAACGTCATCTTGGGCTGAGCGTGATGTGCAGGAGGCGGCTCGGGAACACCGGACAATTTGCAAAGATCGGAGAGGACGGTCTGCGTGCGCCTGGAAGGAGGTCTGCCGTCATCGGAATGTAGCATCGCTTCGAGCTCACGATATTGGCGAAGGGCCGCGTGCGGTCGCCCCATAAGCGCCAGTATCTGCATGAGCAAGCGGTGACCTTCTTCTCGGTGAGGGTCCTCTCGTATGGAGATTTGCGCGGCTGCTAGAGCTTGCTCGTATTGTCGAAGCGCCGCGTGCGTGCGCGCAAGTTTAGCCAGTGCCGCATGATAAGCGTCCGCGAGACGTAAACGCTCGCCGGAAATCCAGGTGGCCTCATAATCCGGCAAAAAATCAGAGTGATAAAGCTGGATGGCAGTCTGTAAATGATCGATGCGTTCTGCATCTGTAGACTGGTCCGCAGCTAGAGCCAGATGCCGTTCGAATTCCGCACTGTCTGTGATATATCGATCGCTATGCAAGTACACGACATTTCGGTCTGCAGCAACCAAAGCGCCGCGCTCTTCTTCCTGCGGCTCTAAAGCATGCCGCAGAAAGGCCAGAGACACTCTTAAATTGTTGCGCCCCTGCTCCAACTCCTCGCCGGGCCACAACTGCTCAACGAGTTCCTCGCGCCGATACTGGCGGCGCGGTACGTGAGCCAAGCAAGCAAGCAGCAAGCCCGTTTTATTGGTTTTGAAATGAGAGACTCGACGCTCACCATGCTCAGCAGTGAGCCGTCCCAAAAGGTTAATCCTCCACTGGACCTGTTCCACGGGGATATCCTTCCCTGGCCAGGCGAACAAACACCTTCAGTCTGAGCAAGGTCCGTCGCTCCGGCGCCTACGACACGAACATTCAAGCAAATAGAACAAGAATCCTTGTTACCGGCACGAAGGATATGAAATAATTCACCGAGCGAAATCCAGCACGGAGCACAACCGCCTGTGAGATTCTTTGCCGCCCTGATAGATTCACCGGAAGCTGTACGTTCTCTCTTCACAAGTCAATGATGCCTGATACACCCGGGACCGAGGTCCTGCCGAAATACAGGCGCCGAGTATTACAAAGGAGAGAATATATGTACCTGCCAGACAAGCTGCAAGATCAAAGCTTTGTTGAATGGAATCACGTAGTCAAGGGATTGGTCCGCGTCTGGGAGATGGCGCGGCTGATGGGCCAGGAAGCGGCGCTTGAAGCGCGCCTGCTCTGCGACAGCGAGGCGAGACTGGCCCAGATGCTTGGCGCCCTCGGCAACGACCCGGCACGAATGGAAGCAGCCTTTCAGCGCTGCCTGGGAGAAGCGCCTCCGGAAAATCGAATCGCCGCTCTCTGCGCCATCGCGGTCATTCGCATGGAATTGCTGTCTGCAATAGACTTCAAGCTGCTCCAGGACGATCAGACAGGCGGCGTCTTGGAGTCGATTGTAGACGACATCAACCACGCCTGTTTGTCTCTAGCCACCATCGTCCCCTGACGGGAGCGACCAGCAAACAACGAGGTTGAAAGCGCAGGACCACGGTGGCCCTGCGCTTTTCATTGTGTTTTGCCGCAGCGATACACGCTGATTCAAGGACTTCCGGCCCAGCCGCCACCGGGATCTCACTTCCGGACGTTGCCGCCACCCGCCAATGGCATTAAGTCGGGTCCGACGACTTTGCTATTGGCGCGGAAAGCCTTCCACCAGGCCTCCATGCTTCCTTGCTGTCCTTCGGGATCATCAGGATTCTCAGTGCCATAAAACCTGGTCATGACGGCATCGTCAGAGTAATCCATGAAGTCTTCAATAGGATCTCGTGGAGAAGAGTCCTGGCCACAGCTCTTCGGATAACAAACAGAAAGTACTGCAGCCCCGTTTTGCCACCAATGCCTTGGAGTTCCGTAGTAGGGCACCTTTTCTCTGGGCACCTGAGATAGGCGGCCGGGATACGAGCCGCAGCGGCCATAAAACGTGTGAAACAAACCCAACCAGTGCCCTGTTTCGTGTACCGCCGTCCGCCCCATCTGAAAACGGGAGAGCATATCCAATCTGGGGTGTGGATCAGGCTCGTCCACTTTGCAGGCGATACTCTGATCGATCGATGGGAAAGTCGAAGCGTTCAGGACAATACCGTCGAGCATGGAGATAATATCGGCATCCGTTGGCTTGGGATGCCCCGGCGGCATCGCATTTTCAACCCGCGATCGAGTCTGACCGGACACTTTTAGTACGTGGTCTTGTGGCATCGTTGCCCATCCGAGAAGAGTTTCCGAAGGTACCGTATAGATGTTCAGGACGTTCCTGCCGGGAGAACGGAGCGTTACTTTGCACTCAATGGCTGCCTGACACTCTTCGACATATGTGTCCGGCAAGCCGACTGTTGGAGCCGCCATCCCCTGGCACCACCCTTTGTTTTCGTGATCGTCTATGCTCTGCAGCATAAATTGAAAGTGCGTTTTGGCGGGCGGTGGAGAGGCACAAGGCATTGCAGGATTGCCGCACTCGGGCTTCCAATTCGGTTCGTCGCATGGGGTAAATCCATTCTGAAAACCGTCATTTAACACCTTAATCTGGTCCGCAATAGCTGCCATTCCAAGTTTGCCCACTTCTCGGTCGCCATCCTTATACCAAATAACGTGAATGACGACGGGCACGGTGATATTCTGAGCTCCTTCGAGGTCAGCGAGATATGCAGCGATTGCTTTGCGGTTACCATCCGATTGCAAACCGCCAGCAGACAGCCTTTCAGCGCCTGCATGAGTTCTGCTCCATAAATCATAAGAAAACCTCAAGGCATTGTCGAATTTGAGTTTGGCCTGGTTCCGTTGTGGAGCTGTGAGGTCAAATGTATCACAGCGTTTCAATTTGATGTCCTTCGGCGACGCAAAGTCAGTGATACTCCTTTGCACTGTCATGAATGGCGCGCGACCGGAACACAGAGCAACCATGCTGGCGATGATCCAGATAGAGCCGTGCCTGGTAATTCCCACTGTCACTTTGATGCTCCTTTCCAACACTTACACTTCGATGGTGCACCGGATTAATGACCGGCAGTAGATAGTATGCGGGCTGGCGGAAAGCCTAAGAGGAAGCCGATATGAATCGTGCTGATGCCTCTGCTCGTATCCCAATCTATGCCGCCATTCCATTCGATATACTGATTGCGCGACCGCACGAAGAGTCCGGCTACACCGGATCCATCCACACGGTTCGGAGAGACGAATGTGAATCCATACTGATGCTTCCAGCGCCTCAGAACCTCCTGCTCGCTCCTCAAATCGTTAAACAGAATCTGCACGGTGTCCTGGTAGGCAAAGGTAAGAGTGAAGCGGGCGTCTTGCTGTGCATGTTGGTTAAATTGCCGGAATTTAGCGCCAGGCGAGTACCATGCGTATTGTGCGGCCACTTGCCAGAAAATGCCTGGCGTGGGCCGGTAATTCTGGTCCCTGTCAGGGTCGCCAAACGGCAAAAGGAAACTCGAAATACTCAGTCCGATGCCTCCAAATGTACCTATGTCGTCGATGCTTGCATAGGTCGCAAATGGAAACTTCCGTATGGCCTTATAGGAGAGATGGTTGTATTCCTCATTGGTGTCGGGAAGAATGGTATCTATGATTTGTCCTTGCGTATCGTCGATATACGTGAGGTCTGATCTGAGGGCGCGGACTCCAGCAGATAGTACCAAGTCGGGATCACTGATCAGGCGCTTAAGGTCGCTAATTCGAACCAGAATTCCCGAAACGAGCGAGCGAATCTCCTCAATGTCCCTGACCAGTTTTCGCCGCGTCGGCTCATATCTGAGCGCGAAGCCATCTCCGTCCGTATGGTAAAACCCCAGCGTATTCCCCTGTCGGTCACGAGCCCTTCCGCGCGCGCCCGCGAAGTGTCGATATGCCAGGTCCAGACTCAACCGATTGCTGCTCAATGCGACCGTCGAGGCGAAGACCGCAGGTTGGTTGGATCCGAATCGCGCCTCCGCGCCAAATGCGTAGGCATAATCGTTGTAGAGTCTGCGCAGGTCGGCTTCAAGTGATCTCAGAGATTTCAACAGGGCTTCCCTTTGTTCGGGTGTCTTAGTGTCTGCTTGGAATTGCGCCAGGAGGGTTGCATCGTCAGCCTGTCGCTCTCTTATTAATGACTCAAGAACAACGATTAACTCGCGGGCGCCAATCGCGCCATTAATCAATAACCCCGATGTCGAGCTCTTGTCCTCAAAGTAGGTGATAGGGCTCGGCAATGGCGAGGCTCCTGGGTCGACGGTCGGCGGCGTCGTTTGCGCGCTCGCACCGACCGTCAGAGCGCAAGCAGCCGCAGCGCATAGGGCTGAGATCAAGAGCCGAAAGTCTGATTTATACAACAGCGTTGACCTTTCAAGCGAGGAATATGAACCTGTTTCTACCGGGCGGGCAAACAGATCCAAATGTTCGATCCGGCCGCTGTGTGTCGCTGGCGGCGGCGCGGGCTAACCGAGGCCCTTTAGCAATTTGTCGATCTTACTCACCATGAAATGCCCGTCGCCAAAACACGAAATGTACATCTCACGTGCCTTTTCGTAATGGTAACGGGCCACGTCCCATTGATCTATCTGATGCTGCGCCCTTGCAATAAAAAAAAGGCTGTTGGCAATGTCCGCATTGGGCGGCTCGTGGTGGAGCTGATAGATCTCCAGCGCCTCCTGATGAAAGCCTACGGCGTCCGCTAACAGCCGCTGGCGGAGCGCGATCTGCCCGATGTTGTTCAGCCGAATGGCGGCGGGTACACACTGTGCGCCGCCCACCTGCCGGTTAATGGCGAGCGCACGCGCAAGATAGTCCCGGGCCTGTTCATACCCCCCGCGTTTTTCCCACCACATGCCGATGTAGTTCAGACAGCTTGCGATTCGAGACTCCTGCAGCGGTCCGGGATGTATCTTCGCCTCCCTTTCGCAGATCTCCAGGGCTCTCTGATAATGCGGGAGAGCCTCCTCCATCGCTCCCTGCATTTTAAGCACGTATCCAAGCGTATTGCAGACCTCCGCCATCTCCGGCGCATCCGGAGCCAGTAAACGGCTGGCGATATCGAAAGCCTTGGTTGCCGCAGCGCGGGCCTCCTCGCCATCCTGTTCCTTTCTCGCTGTTTCAAGTCCGTAGTGTGATTGTTTCACCTCCGCTCGCACCCGCATGAATCGCGCTAAGCGCATATCCGGCTCTTGATCGGCTCGTGTGAGCTGATGCATCCCCTCGTCCAGGTGCTTGAGCGCGGCATCGTAGTCGCTCATCTCCAGGAGATAGGTTCCCATCTCCAGCAACAGGTCAGCGAATTCGGGCGGCGGCGCCGTGAATCGCGTGCGAGCAAGGTCTGCGATCGCATACGCGTGTTTCATTTGGCGGCGGACTTGATGCCAGTCCATTCGCTGATTGGCGTCTCGAATACGCAGGATCAAGGCTTGAGAGATGGCCGAAACAATCGCGGAGAACTCAGCCCTCCGTTGAATCAGCTTCGCCTGGCCATAGCCGCGGTAGACCTCATGCATTGCGAGCCGAGGTTTCGTCTCTTCAGGAAAATACACCGTACGCAATAGGCCGCTGCGGATCACGGCAATAATCGCGTCGTCGAAATCTTGTATAGATTGGAGCGGTCGGTATGTCCGATATGCCTCCCACAGCACTTCGCGGGAGATATCAAACCGAGCGAAACAGGCTGCAATCTTGAACAGCAATGCTGCCTCGCGCTTTAGCTTTCGATAAGAAAGGTTGATCCTGTCGTTGATGACACTCTCGATTTGCTTGGGGACCGCGTGCGCGGGATACTTCGCCAAATAGGCACTGCAGTCGGAACCGGAATCTCGCAGGAAGTTAGAGATGAGCTTGAGCATGAGCGGCAAATAACCGATGTCGGCTGCAATCCGATCGGCGGCGTCCAATTCCACAGGGTTGGCACTCAGCGCGCCGTCGCCGGCATTGGCGAGCAGCAGAGCGCGCGCCGCATGCCTTTCGGACTCCAGCGTCGGGACCTCCATCGCGACGAAAGAATCGCCCGCCCGGTGCTTTTCTCTGGCAAGTATCAGTACACGGCACGGCCCCGTCGCCGGCAGGTATGCGTGCACCTCTTTTGCGACCGTGTCATCGCCAATGTCGTCGCAAATGAGCAGCGTTGGACGCGTCCGTTCCTGAAGCCGATTGCGCGTCAACCGCGCCTGATCGGCCGGCGCCACCTTGTCGGACACCTTGAAGGTAGTCCGCCCCAGGTGCGCAAAGCTCTCCGCAACGTTGTCTGGCTGCAGATTTACCCAGAAAACACCGCCGGGGTAGCTGCCGCGGTATCTGTGCCCATATTCGAGCGCGAGCGCGGATTTGCCAACTCCGCCAATGCCGTAGAGCAGCACACGGTCAGTTTTGTCCCCGCGAAGAGTATTGTGCAGCTTAGCCAGAAGTTCATCGCGACCTTTGAAATGCAGATTGCGCGCTTCGAGCAGATCGCTTTCGATCGGGCGAGGCTCCGTGTAAAGGATGTCGCTATTCTCACTCGCCAAATAGAGAGAAGGCACGCCCAACTCCTGGGGTGCGTCCGACCGAGCCCTCGAGAGCGCCTGAGCAGCCGAGGCCGATGCCGGGTCGCAAAGGTGCCCGTAAAAGTGCTTTGCGAACGTGACGCCGCTGTCATCACGCTGCGGCATCTGCATCGCGACGACAACAGGCACGCCGGCTCGCGATAATGTCCGGGCGATCCCCGAGGTGTCACAGGCGGCAAGTGTCACCAGTCGTACCTCGAGCTCGGCTTGAATGCCTGCGCGCATCCACTCGACGAGCTCTTCGCCGCTCACCACGGGCGCCTCTCGCGGATCATCGGGGTGGAGCAGCAGTCTGCCGCCGTCAACCTCTTCGCCGTGTGCGGCAATGTGCAGGATATGGGGCCGATATTTTGCCAATGCCTTCCGGAGCCGGCCACGTGTCGCCTCCGGGACCTCTTTGACGACTTCGACATTTGCTCCAAACGGATCCGAGAGCATCGTCTTAACGCGCGCGATTTCGTCCTCAATGTGAGCGAGATAGGAGGCCTCCGGGCGGTCCGCCGGATTTGCCCATGCGATCAAAACACGCATCTGTTCGACAGGAGATGGCTGAGTTCGGGGCAGCAGCGTCTTCGACCCCTGTCGTGCCAGATGAAATCCCGGAACACGGCAAAAGAATTCACCGGCAGCCAAACCAGGCGGTGGCGCATCGAGATAGAGGTAATCCCATGGGATCGCAGCCCACCCCCCATCCGTAACTCCGTCTTCGACCTGGAAATGCAGACGAAGGAGGACTTCGGGCCTGCGCTCTTCTTCCCGTACAATTCGCGCATAAATTTGGTTGAGAAGCGGGTCGGGCAGCAGCGCCGTTCGAAGCGCCCGGCCAAGCTGTTTTATCGTCTCAGTTGCGATGGGTTCGAATGTGCCAGGAAAGCGCAGAGAGCTATCAAGGGGGTCGAGGAAGTTACGGCGCAGAAATGCGATGTCGCACTCGCAATCGAACGGGCCTGCAAGAGAAATGTCGTTTCGACTATCGCAGAGCGCGACACAAAGCCCCTCTCCGCGGTTCGAGAGCGGCGTAATATCCAACCGGAAATCGAGTGCAGGAGTGGAGGTGCGCAAGATCAGTCCCGCCTATCAAGTAACATGAGGCTTGCAAGTGACTAATAATCTCGAACCGCCGATTTCTATTATGACAAGGGTCGAATTCGTGCCCTGAGCGGCACGGTTAGCAGGGAAAAGGCCTCTCGCGCATCCGGCCAGGCTATTAGCACTGTGCGCGGTTCATCGCTCAATTCTGATATTGGCCAACGGTCCAGGAGCTGCCAGCGGTCCGCGGTCACGCCAAACTCGAGCAAGAGCTCGTGCGTTAAATAGGCCAGTCGCTGGTATTCTACCTTGAATTCGAGTAACACCGGTAAAACTCCTTGTTCGGTTTGCGGCAGTTCTGCTAACTCAATGGCTACGGCTACCTGGCCTGTTGGCTGACTTCGCCGATCGAGTACTTCAGCCAGGAGCACGCGCGAGTTTACGTCAGCCTCAAGCACCCCATCCCCTAATGAAAGCCGGACATATTCCTGCGATATCGGGCCGGTAGCCAACGCCAATACGTCGCCGACATCCGCAGCCTCGAATTTCAATTGACTTCCTGCTACCGCAGCCGAGGCAACGCTCCACGCAGATCCGCTGAAAATGAGCGAGAGATGAACAGTCTGGCCGTCCAGGCTGGTAACGGGTCTGCCTTGTTCATCCATCAATTGCGTTGACGAATGCAATGTGCCGTTCGAATCGATCTCTGTTTTTGGCTGAACGATTATGTAGTCCGGCGCTCCGATTATTGTCGAAAAGCCGCCCGTTGACCCGCCCCTCACTGCCGAAACCATTTGGCCCGACATTCTCAGTCCCGTGCGGAGCTGATCACCAAGCGCGACAAACGATGCCCAGGCTGTCTGCGCCTCCTCCACGCCTTCCGCCATCAGCCGGCGGATTGCCGACGGGCCGGAAGCATTCCATAACCTGCGGACGTTCGTTGCGTTGTGCGCGCGCCGGGAGACCATCTCCACCCAAATCCGCGCCACCCGGCCGACGGTATCCTCATCGCTCGCGCGCTTTGCAACTTCGTGCCATGGCAACGCACGGAGCAGAACCAGTGCGTCCCTGGTTTCTCGCAGCAGCCCACGGGCTTCCCGGGATCGAACCAGGCCGCGCTGCACGTTTCGGATATCCTCTGTGCCGAGCATTCCGTTCTGATAGGCGACAAGCATCGCCATGGTCGGCGCTGCAGGCTCGACCTCGAAGGGCTGAGCTTGTAACCACGCACCCAGGTAATCCAGCTCTTCTTGCGATGGGGATGATGGCGCTTCTTCGTCAGGCATCCGCGCGTGTCCATCTCTCTCTGTTTGCAAAGTGTTGCGTCAATCTATCGAGCAGCTTGTGAGCGCTGATCCAATTCGTTAGCATCGCCTGGGTGATCGTATACTCTGCCAACTCGGCCGCTCCGGCAGTGCGTTTATGGATGTCTCGCTGGGGCAGGCTGTAACGATACCAGTATTCAAAAGCGAGACGCTGCCAGATTCCGGCTTCCGCGAGAACCATGGAAAGCGCTGCGTGCCGCGGCGATGTATTTTCGATCCACGGGCACAACATCATTACTTGATCTCTAAACGGAAACAAGGCCTCACATCTATTGAATAACGCTGTAATTTGTCGGGCCGTGAGGCTCGAAACCGGGTAATGCTCGAACTCCTTCACTGTCAGGCCGCGATAGTAATGCCAGAGGATCGTGTCGACTTCAGGCTGAGTCCAGTCCCGCGCTGCACCTGCATCGTCCGATTTCGCGCCTGTCCTGTGGCGGCAATCCTCCAACCCATTGGCGTGGGACAGATTGGGACCGAGAAGATGCGCAGCCAGCTCCTCCGGGGTATGGAGCAATTCCACGTACGCCAAATGCCGCCAGAGCCCGGCATCCTTGAACCATAGTTCGACGTTGTAACGAGTGAGAGCCTTCGCGGCTAGCGGAGGTTCAGGCAGAGTTTCGAGAATATCCTCTATCCGCCATCCGTCCAGGTAATGGAGTTGAATTGCTATGAGACGGCGGTAGTGCTCGTCCTCCGAAAGCGCAGCATTCAAACCCAGAAACAGAACGTCTGCTTGATGGTAGATTTCATGGAGAGCCGATCGATCAAAGAAATCGGCGAACGATCTATCGGATGCCTCCCTTTCCGGAACTTCGGCCAGGAAGCGCTCAAACCGCTTTTTTCGGATCAAATCATACGCGGCATTGTCTGCAATACGGCGCATCCAGGCAAAGAAGTGCCGGTTTGTGAACCTGTATCGGTTGTTCCAGGCATTGACGCAAACGGTGATTATGAGGTCATCCACATCCGCGGCCTGAAGGCGGAATCCTTCCAGCCTGCGCCTTATCATTCCAACCGCTTTCGATAATAGTTCATCGAAAGCGGCCCTCGCCGCATGCTCATCGGGTCCCATAAACGCGGCGATCGCGGCCGCATCTTCGGAGTCGTCATCCGTGTCGTGCATCAGTTATAGCCTTTGCGAGATCGTCGACAACCACCAATACTGTCAATACGGGCTTCCGGAACCAATCGTCCAAGCAGCCATTGAATACAGATATATTTTTTGTATATGTAAGGCACGGACGATCGCTTCCGAGCGCGTAATAAGCAAGGCGCGACCGTCACGACGTGTGGTGTACCGGGCCTATACCGTAGACCGGCGTTGGGATGGACTCCATGCGTGCCTTAAGCTGCAGCGCAACGAATAACGAGAAATGGCGCGCCAGATGCAAATTTCCTCCCTGAAACCAGAGCGCCTCCTGATGCGTCGGCTTCCACATATTGCGCAGCTCGCCCTCCCACGGCCCCGGATCGTAGCGCGTGCCTGAGCCGAGCCCCCAGCACTTGCCGACCTTGTCCGCTACCTCCTTACTGATGAGCCTTGTGACCCAGCTATTCATAGGCAGGTACCCGGTGGCGAAGACGATCAGATCGGCGGGCAGTTCGCTTCCGTCTTCGAGCACGATCGAGCGCTCACGGATACGCTCGACGCCGGTCCTGCTCTTAAGTTTGATCCTGCCGTCGGCAATCAGCTCGCTCGCGCCGACGTCGATGTAGAAGCCCCCGCCGCGTCGCAGCCCTTTAAGCAAGAGTCCCGTGCCGTCCTCGCCGAAGTCGAGCTGAAAGCCCGCCTTCTCCAGCCGGGCGTAAAACTCGGCATCTCGGCGCTGCATCTCGTCATAGATCGGCTTCTGAATCGCGGGCAGCGTTTTGTACGGCAGCGATACGAATAACAAATCAGCCCTGTCGGTAGTGATGCCGGCTTGCAGTGCAGCCTCGGAATATAGGCCGCGGAAGGTCAGATCCATGAGTGTATCGGTACGCGCAACCAGCGTCGAGCTGCGCTGGACCATCGTGACATCAGCGCCTTCCTCCCATAAGGCGGCGCAGATGTCATGCGCCGAGGTGTTTGAGCCTATCACGACCGCTCGCTTGCCCGCATACCCGTCGGGGCCGGGATGCATGCTGCTATGATGCAGATCGCCGGCGAACGTTTCCATGCCTGTGACAGACGGCATGTCCGGCATCCCAAGTGATCCGGTGGCAAGCACAAGGTGGCGCGGTCGCAGCGTCAACGGCTCGCCGTCCCGCACAACCTCGACAATCCACTCCCGGTTCGTCTCGTCGTACTGAGCCCGCTTGCACTCGGTGCTCCCCCAGTAATTGAGCTCCATCACCTTCGTATACATCTCGAGCCAGTCGGCGATCTTATCCTTGGAGCAAAACACCGGCCAGTGTTCGGGAAACGGAATGTACGGAAGATGGTCGTACCAGACCGGATCGTGCAGGTAGAGGCTCTTGTAGCGCTTGCGCCAGGAGTCGCCGGCCCGCTCGTTCTTTTCGATAATGATCGTCGGCACATTCAGCTGCCGCAGCCTTGCCCCCAGCGCGATGCCGCCTTGCCCGCCGCCGATGATCACCACGTAGGGCTGTACGGTAACACCGAGCTCAGCATCTTCCTTCTGGCGCTGCTCGAGCCAGGTCTTTCGGCCGGGATGAACGCCATATTCGACGCCCTTTTCGCGTGTCGGGCCTTTACGCTCTTCGTGACCCTTCAGCTCGGTCATTGTAGTCAGCAGCGTCCAGGCTCTCCCTTTGATTAGCCGCACATGACCGCAGCCGCGCGCCACTCGGGTCTCAAAACGGAGAAACCCCTCGGTGACGCCGTTGGACAAGTTTGCCTCGCCCTCGATTTGCCAGCCCGACGGTCCGGAAGGAATTACCGCTTGCTCGATCATCTCGCGTAAGCTGTCGTGCCCCTCAGCCGTGTAGATATTCCAGGTGAACGAGACCAGGTCGCGCCAATAGCAATCTTCGCCGAAGAGTTCCGCAGCGGCTCCGGTGTCGCGGTTGCTGAGCGCCGTGCCCAGTGCGTCCAGCCACTCCGTCACCTGTTGTGTCGGCGTCTTCTCGTCCATACCTTCTTCCCATCCCATAGTGCCGTTAATCGGCAGATTCTCAGGAGCGGACCTTCACTTCGATACAGGCGGTTACGTGATCCCCTTCGCCGATCCTCTCTGCCTTTCGGACCCTATCCTTGATAGGCAGTACATAGAGCCCGTCTTTGTGAAATAGAGACGTTGTGAAACTTGTATTGCCGATTTGAGCTTGTACCGGAATCATTCCCCAACCATAGGTGACGAGATGGACGATCGCTTTCAACTCTTGAGACTGCGCTTTCGGGACTGTCAGGAAATGATACGGAGCCGGACCCTTCCAATACCAGATTGTCCCATCGATTTCAAAGCTCAAAGCAGATTCTTGCTTGGTGCACTGTTTGTTCATTGTGAAATCCTTGAGGCGCTCCGGTGTCCATCAACCTCACGAAATGCTGCGACCATGCGCGCCAGAATGTACTCCGCAAACCTCGAACGCACGCGAGTCTGATACGTTTGTTAGGACTTTATTCTGCGGTTCGAGGATGTACACCTGCAATCTTTGGGGTCAAGTCGATTCGCGACCAAGGATGACGGCTCGAACCAGGATAATCGCTCAGGAGCGGAAGAAGGAACCGTTGTAGATCATGCACAAACGTCCCCGCCGACGCATTTGACTCTATATCGGCGGCCTGTTAACAATGCGGTGGAACGGATCGACCGCCAGGATTTGATGGCAAAGTGGAACCTCACTGTCCAGGAGCGGGATGTGGGCAAAAGAGATCTAGGGTCGAGAATAAAGGCGAGATTGGCCGAGTGGGAGAACCATCGCGAAGAGCCTACGGCGACGTCTGGCGAGATCGGTGATCTATCGCAGGCTGTTGTGCAAGTTCGCTCGGAACTGGTGGCGCTGGAACAGCCTGTGAATACCAGCTTTCACGATACGCCTGCAGAGGGTGCGCCTGCCCACGCGGAGACGGTAGTACCCCAGGTTGCCGAGCTGCAAGCCGCTTTAGAGCATGAGCAAGATCAATCACGACGGCTGATGGACATAGTGGCGCGGGAGCAGATTCTCCACGCCGTTACACTGCAGACGCACCGACAACAAGAAACGGCCCATCCTACCCGGAATGAGCGCCTGACGTCTGTGCCAATACCCATCATCACACCTCAAATTAGTCGAGAACTACCGCGACGTGTTGACCCCCCCATATCTCCCCGCGCCTACGTTCTGTGGGTTGTCCTGGCCCTTTGTATTGCGGCGGGCTGCGCTGCCCTGGCTTTCTCCCTGGTCCATTAGTAACTCCGTACGTATCACGAGCGATCCCAGCGGCGAGTTACAGGGTTGCACGGCGAGAGTCGTCTTTGCACATACTATTTGTTGCGACTAATTCATTACGTCTCAGAAATGCGTAGATTGAACCGTGAGGCTGACGTTCGTACGCATCCAATCGAGCCGGAAAGCGCTTCATGTCATCTTTTCGCGGTAAGCA
>Ga0068855_100004939_pt1 | contig 16262 bp, 11 predicted proteins | sample KBSCornC52_FD_66592 | JGI IMG/M metagenome (GOLD analysis project Ga0068855, IMG submission 66592) | Corn rhizosphere microbial communities from Kellogg Biological Station, Michigan, USA - KBS Corn C5-2 | ecosystem: Host-associated > Plants > Roots > Rhizosphere > Soil ...
TTCAATTTCGGCGATTCGATCGTTCGCTACAATTTGCTGGTCAATAACAGCCGCTACACCGAAAATCTGCATTCGGACCCCGCGGCCACGAACGCGACATACAACAATTTGTTCTTTGCCGAAGGGCTCAGCGGCGCATCGCTCGTGAATACCTCGGGCGACGGTAGCGCGCTCAGCGCAAGCTATGCCTTCAACAACAACATCTTTCACACCACGCGCACTGCGGACGCCGCGCGCACCGGCCCAGGGCTGACGTACCAGCACAATCTTTATAGTGGCCTGCCCGCGCTGGTGGCAGACGCGGGCGCGAAAACCGGCGCGCCGCTGTTCGTAAACCCTGCCGCGCGCAAGAGCGGCGATGTCGCTGGGCCGGCGTTCGCGTCGCTGAAAGGCTTTCAGCTCGCCGCGGGCTCACCTGCGCTGAACAACGGCGGCGCGGTTGCCAACAACGGCGGCGCCGATTTCTGGGGCACACCGCTCTATGTCGGTACGCCCGACATCGGGCCGTACGAGGCGCCGTGAGCCGCAAATCGCCGATTCTCGACGTCCGGGTCGAACAAACGGCGTCCGTAATTTTCCTGGCGGCTTTCGAGTCGCCCAAGCAACCGAGCGAGTCATGATCCGACGCACCTTCGGCCTGTTCACGGCGCTCGCAACCCTGCTGCAAGCTTGCAGTGGAGCGAGCCAAAGCAACCCGGGCAACGGCGCGGCGGGTGCGACGGCCACGGCGGGCAGTGCCGGCAGCGCGAGCTCTGAAGCGGGCAGCACCGGAGCGAGCTCGGGCGGAGCGCCGGGCAGCGCCGGAAGCGCGGCCAGCGGCGGCGGCAGTGGCGGCCTGCCGGGCAGTGCGGGCTCCGCAACGGGCGGCGCCGCGAACGCGGGCGCGCCGGGCAACGGCGGAGCGAGCGGCAATCCCGGAGCGAGCTGCGCCGGGATGAGCGGGCCGGTCACGGTCACCAAGCTCGCGTTTCCGGAAGCGGAAGGCTTCGGCCAACACGCCACCGGCGGACGCACGGGCAAGGTGTATCACGTCACGACTTTGGCTGACTCGGGCCCAGGCTCATTTCGCGACGCGGTCAGCCAGTCGAACCGCATCGTCGTTTTCGACGTGGGCGGGTACATCGCGCTCAAGACTGCGGTCTCCGCCAAGAGCAATTTGACCATCGCCGGACAGAGCGCGCCCGGTGGCGGCATCGGCTTCAAGGGCGGCGAGATTTCGTTCGCCAACTCGTCCAACGTCATCCTCCGCTACGTGCGCATCCGCCCGGGCTCGGACACCGCCAGCACGGAGGATGACGCGCTCAGTCTGTATCGCGCCAAAAACGTGGTCGTCGACCATTGTTCGCTGGAATTTGCGCCTTGGAACGACATCGACGGCGTGAGCGACGATTGGCAGAACTATCCCGTCACCGACATCACCTTTCAAGATAGCTTGATCGCGGATCCGACCGGTCAGCAATTCGGCGCGCACACCGAATCGGTCGCAAGCCAATGGTCGTGGTACCGAAACATCTTCGCCAATTCGCACAACCGGAATCCGCTCGCCAAGGTGGACAACGTGTTCGTGAACAACGTGCTTTACAACTGCTCGGCCGGCTATACCACGCACACGAGCACGACCTTCCGCCACGACATCATCAACAATTATTTCATCTTCGGCCCCGCCTCGACCGGCACGGACAACACCTGGTTCCAGGTCGATAAAAATCAGAGCATCTACGCCGCCGGCAATTTGAAGGACACGAACCTGAACGGCGTGCTCGACGGCGCCGCGACCAGCCCGTATTGGTATCAAGGCACCGGCACCGTGCTCAGCGCGCCCTGGTCAGCGGCCACGGCTCCGTACACGGCGCAGTCGGCCTATCGCGTCAGTGTGTCGCTGGCCGGCGCCTTGCCGCGCGATCCGCTGGACGCGCTGATCGTCAGCCAAGTGCGCACGCTCGGCAAAGGCGCGACCGGATCAGGCGCAAACAGCGTCGGACCCAGCAGCGCCCTCTACACGAGCCAGACCGAAACCGGGCTCTCCAACAGCGGCTACGGCGAGATTGCGAGCGGCAGCAGCCCCGCCGACACCGACCACGACGGCATGCCCGATTTTTGGGAAAAAGCCCACGGCTCGAACCCGGCCACGGACGACGCCATGCAGCTCGCCCCCGACGGCTACACGCTGATCGAGCAGTACCTAAATTGGCTCGCCGAGCCGCACGCGCTCACCAGCGCGGGCACCGCGGTCGATTTCGATCTCGCGACGGTCGCGCTCGGCTTCGCCGACGTTGCGCCCGTATTCAGCGTCACGAGCGCGTGCGGCTCGGTACAGCTCTCGACCGACCAACACACCGCGCACTTTACGCCCGCGGCGGGGTTCGTCGGTCTGTCGTCGTTCGACTTCAGCGTGACCGGCTCGGACGGCAGCAAGTACACGGGGCACGTGGCCGTCGCGGTGCAGCCGTAGCCGAGCCCGTGAGCAGGAGCTAGTACACCGTCGTGCTGATTCGAGCCCACGACGCCTTTCCGGTAGTGCAGCCGCGTAAAGCAGTATCAAGCTCGTCGAGCTACAGTAACGTACCCAAACCCGCCTGCGTCATGGAGGTCACTCGACGCGCGCGCAAATTTCTGTCAGGGTGCCGCGGCAGGGGGCGGACGGAAAAGGGAGACCGCGATGCATAAAGTTCGAATCCACTATTTTATGTTGCTGATGGGCCTTGGGTGCAGTTCCAACCTGGGCTTTCATGGGAGGGATTATTCCGACGAGTCGATTGTTTCGTCGAAGGAGGCCCTCGGAACCCAAAGCCTCTTGTACAATTCATCAACCAGTATCACCATCGACAGCGACACCCACTACTACTGGAACCAGCTTGGGGTCGACGAAGACAAGCTGGTGACGTACAATGGATATCAGTACTCAACATACTGGGACTCACCAAGCGGCACAGGACCTGCACAGCTTCCCGACTACCCCAATGGGTTTCCCCAGCATCATCTGGTGCTCGCCAGACGCAAGCTGTCCGACAACAGCGTGCAGCGACTCACGTTCAATAGCGCAAATGACATACTCCTCAATCCTTACGACGCGCACTACAATACTGTAATAGGCATCGATCCGCTCGATGGGACACTTCATCTCTCCTACGGTCACCACAACTCACAGCATCACTATCGATTTTCGCGCACTGACTACGTCACCTCGCCGCCAGCGACAATGGCAGAGTCAGACTTTACGTCTGCTTCAGCTCAAGCTGACGGGAGCATCGGCGCCGAGGGCAAGCTAACCTATCCCAAGTACTTCAACGACGCCGCGGGAAATCTGTATTTCGCGTATCGGAATGGTGAGTCGTCAATCGGCGACATGCATCTGAACGCATACAGCAGCAGCACTCACACTTGGCGCCACATTGGCGTCGTCATCGCAGGAAAAGCCGCGGGAACGTGTACCAGCGCACTGGGCTGCAATCTCTATCCGAATACCACGGATCGGGGACCGTATGATATGGGGTTCCGGTTCGACAGAAATAACCGGCTCCACGTCGCCTGGACTTGGCGTGAGAACGTCACCGCGGACGCCAATGAGCACGATGTGTTCTACGCCTACAGCGATGACAGCGGCACAACCTGGAAAAACGACGGCGGGACTCAAATTGCGGATCTTAGCGCGACTCCCCCACGTCCGATCAGAATCGATTCTGGCGGCGTTCGCGTGATCACGGTCCCTGAAGGGCTGTTCGTCCACTCCGGATTCATGACTCTCGATTCCCACAATCAGCCACACCTGGTCACGAAAAGGTGCATCAACAGCGTCCTCACGGCGGGTCAGTGCAACGCCCAGATAGTGCACTATTGGCGAACGAGCGCTGGCGTCTGGAGCGGAAGATATCTAACGGACACAACTCAATTTACGTCAATCTTTCGCCAAGGGAACGGGGCTCTTGCTCTGGACGGGGGCGACAACGCTTACTTCATTCATGCAGAGGACAAGCTTGGGTGGCACGCGGAGGAGATCGCATACCATCCGAGCACGTACGAGATTCCCACGTTTCGCTGGCAGACTGGCGGCTACGTAGGGGGCACCGCGTTGTCTAGCTCGTGGAACCCGACGACCAACGAAAACGAAGCACAGATCTCGACGGATTCCATCTCCGTGCCGATCGGTACGGCAGCGGGCTCCGGTAGGTACATCCAGATCAAAATGCAAAACATGTCAGCGGCTACACAAGCACGATTTCAGTTTACCACCGCCGCGACGACTCACTTCAGTTCTGTAGTTTTTCCGATATCGCACAACGACGTGGCCTTTCCGGCCGACTACATTGTAGATATGGCCACGAATCCCGCATGGACCGGAACGCTTACCTACCTCACCCTCAATCCGGTCGACAACGCGCAAGCTGGTGGCGACTTCAAGATCGATTACATCAATATTTTGGATGCGGTCAATACCAATTCCATAGTTAAAGGCTGGGGATTTACTAACCCGTTCACTATGGTGTGCTCGGAGGCGAACCCCACGAATGATTACTCGTCATACAACGCCTACAGCTTGGGGACCGGCCAGGCACAGGTCAAATGGGACGAGGGCTATGTGTTCGATGCTTGGCGTTTCAAAACCGATCGAATTCTCTCGGTCCCCTCCGTCGAGCAGAACCCAAGCGACGGCAAAATTGTGTATGCAACGCGTGATTTCCAGTTAACCAACACCGCCGTCGCACGGGCGTGGGAATTCAGCGAGAATACCGAGGGTTGGGCGAATTCGGCGAATATCACTGATTTCCAGTGGGAGCCACTAGTGACGCCCAACACATGGGTAGGTGGCCGTTGCAAGGGCACCATTGCGGTAGCAAACTCCGAAATCATCACGACGGACACCAGCCTTGAGGTCGATATCACAACCAACAAGCACATTCAGATAATCACGAGAAACAGCACCGCTTCCACATCCGCAAAATTTTACTTCCTGACGGACCTCGACACTACCTGGACCGAGTCGAAGTCGAAGTCATTCACGATAACTGCCAACGACGCCACGACGTCTACGGGCAACACATATACAATCGATATGAGCGCCGTGCCCACATGGACTGGAAAGCTGCGAGTACTCAACTACTATCCGACCAATCGGGCTGCTACGACCGGAACTTTCAGCATCGACTCAATTAGAATCTACCCGTAGTGCAACCAAGCTTCAATCGAGAACCTGCAACGGAATGCTCGCAGGTCCTCGAAGCCAGCGTGATGACAGCATCTCAATTATTTGCGAGAGCCGCAATTCAACGTTCCCAAGCGGCTCTGACGGCGGGCGATAAGAGGTAACCCGTGCACCAGCGGCGTAGTTGAAGGGTCTTGCGGCGGCGGCGGTTTCGGGGAGGCGGTATGGACCCTGAATTGTGCGGCAGGCTGACGCGGGCGGCCGGCCATGCTTGCCTCCGTAGCGTGCGAACCTGGACGACCGATTTACGTCACATGCCGCCGCCCAGCGCGGCGGTTCCAGCAATTGCTCGTGAGCGTGCAGATTTCACGCGCGAAGTCGTTGAAGCGGCGACGGTAGACCCAGCAGTTGTTGGGCTATCAGCGGTGGCATGCATCGGCCGAGCCGGGCGGCAACGCTGTCGTTCGCGCGTGCGAGTGGGGATCGGAACTGAGGGCATCGAATGGTCATGCGATGCATGCGGAGAAAGCGGGCTGGTTACTGGGTTTGCGGGCACAGAGTCGGATTTCACGGGCCAAGGACCGCGGGGAAGGACGGTGGTATGGGGATTCGAGGACGATGAGCGGAAGGTTCTCATCGCGGCCACAACCAATGCTCCAGCTCTCCGTGCGATTTTCGCGCGTGCGCGTCCCCACGCAGAGCTTCCAGGGTTGTTGCTGCTAAAAGCGACGGTCAAAGAGCTCGACGAGGTGTACACGCTCGTCGAAGAGCTGACAGATGCAACGCGAAGTCGCAAGCGGCTCGATCTACTCGACGGTCTGCGCGCGAGCCTGTGCTCTTCGATGGACTCCGACGTGATGAGATGAGCTACGCCGTAGCAGGTAGCAAGGGGCCGAGCGCGCACGGATCCCCGACATAGAGATCGGGATGGGTAGCGAGAATTCGATCAGGCAAGAGCTCGCGGAGCTTCCTCTGCGGCCAACCGTTCACTATGAGCTTGGTCACGAGATGCAGGTAGGCACGCGGATTGACCTCGTGCGCGATGCAAGTCGCGATGATGCTGAGGATCGCCGCGGTGCGCTCGGCGCCGCTATCGAGCCAGGTGAAGAGCCAGTTTTTTCTTCCGAGAACAAGCCGGCGCAACTCACGCTCCCGGCGATTATTCGTGACCTCGATATTGCCGTCTTCGAGGAACAGGGTGAGGCGGTGCCATTGGCGGTGGAGGTAGCCGAGAGCGCGACCGAGAGGAGTCTTGGGCGGAATGAGCCCGCGGTGCTCGTCGAGCCAGGCTCTGAGTTTGTCGATGATGGGTTTGCTGAGCTCCTGTCGTCGCGCGCGCCGCATTTCGGCGGAGTCGCCAGCGAGGGCGGACGCGCGCTCGACTTGGAACAGCGGGGCGATGAGGTGCAGGCCGTCGCGTGCGAGGGTGTCGCCGAGTCGCGCGGCTTCGACGAAGCGGCGGCGCGCGTGGGCCATGCAACCCGGGCGCTTGCCGCCGGCGCGCTCGATGCAGTTGGTGACGCTGGTGCCATCGCACTGCACGGTGCGCGCGAGATCATCACCGAGGAAATCGCGCACACTTTGTCCATCTCCGTGCGCGGAGAAGAAGAAGCTCACCCAACGCGCGTTGGTCCAGGCCCAGATGGCGCCGGTGCGGATGCCTTCGGGAGCGCTCGGGTCGAGCACGGGGATGCCGGTGGCGTCGGTGCCGAGGTAACCGGGAGCGCGCGTCAGGGTCGCAATGGCATCCGCCACCGGCATGAGCAAGTCGATGTGCGCGGTGACGGCGCGCCCGAGGGTTTGCGGCGCGACGGCGAGGCCCGTGCGTGCGAAACGTAGGCATTGCCGCTCGATGGGCTGATGCTCGATAAATTTGTCGGCGGTGGCCTCGACGATCAACGTGTCGCTGAGCTTGCCGCGCTCGACGATCGCGGGCGGGGGCGGAGCGGAGACGATGGTGTCGTCGTTTGGGCAGGCGACGGTCTCGTCGAGGCGGCGCTCGATGAAGAAGCGAGCCGGGAAGATGTTGATGGTTTCGCACACCGAGTGCGCGACGGTCTTCATCTGCGCGCCGCAGTGCGGGCAGATCCGCAGGTCGTTTGGGACAGGGTTGGCCACGTCCACGCGGGGCACGTGCGCCGGAAACGCGCCGCGCCCACCGCCACGGCTCCGCTTTTTCTTGTCGTGCGGCGGGTCCGATTCCGAGTTCGTTTTCTTCTTCGCAGCCGGGGCCGCAGCCAAGCCGATCAGTGGGAGCACGAGTTGGCGCTCGAGCCGCTCAAGTGTTTCAGAACGCGGACGCTTGCGCGTCAGATGAGCCACGCGCTTGGTGAGCTCCAGATTGATCGCGTGCATGCGCGCGATCAGCGCAATCACCGCGGCGACGAGCTCGACGAGCTTCATCGCTGCCACCAGCTTCTCGAGCCAGCTACGGAGCTCTTCGAGGTCGGGGGCGTACGGCGAAGTGGGTGTTTGCTTCATCCAACGCGTTAGACGCGTCGTGTGCTCGACAAAGTCACTCCGAGGAAGAAAAAAGTTGCGGCGCCGGAGCCACGGGCTTCGTCTTGTGGGGCTCCCAACGCGCGCGACGTCGCGCGCCAGCGAGATCAATCCCCTCAATGATCAGGGCGAGCTCGGCGGCCTCCATGTTGCTGACGGAGAGCCGGCCGTCGGCGGAAAACGTGGGACAAAACCGGCCTGCTTCAAGCCGTTTTGTCCACATCGCGAAACCGTTGCGATCCCAATACACGATGCGCACACAGTCGCGGCGTTTGGAAAAGAAAATGAAGAGGTGGCCACTGAGCGGGTCATGCTGCAGCACGTCGCGCACAAGCACCATCAGGCTGTCGGCGCCTTTGCGTCCGTCCACCGCCTGCGTCGCCACGAACAGCCGCACGCTCGGTGGCAGGCTCAGCACTCGCTGGCTCGCTCGAGTATTTCCACGAGTCGGCTGAGCGCACTGGCGTCGAACGAGTCCGGCACGAACAGTACGTGTCCCGTGCGGAGCACAAGCTCGATCCGCGACGGACGATGCGATCGAACCTCGACGAACGCGGCGCGCTCAGCCATACTCGCGGCGCTCGCTCGCCGCGAGGTCCTGACCGGTGCTCGAGCCGAGTCGCTCGCGCCAGCGATACAGCCGCGCAGGCTCGAGCCCCTCGCGTTCGGCGAACTCCCGAACGGTCAGGCCCGATGTAGCGTGTTTTTCGAGCACCGCGCGGGCCTGCTCCCGCGTCCAGCGTTGGCGCCTTGTGGTCGAAGTGTGGGATTTCGCTCTCGGCATGGCTGTGGCCCTCCCGCCACCACGTGCCACGCGCACGCCCCCGCCGCCTACACGCCGCTCGTGCACGGCTTACGATAAGAGAACTCGACCGTACGCTCAATACGCCGTCGTGTTGATGCCGCTGACTGCGGCGTCGTACGTCGTCACTGCGGCGCCCGAAGTCGGCGTCACGCTCGAGCCGTTGCTGAACGAGACGCCGCTCGCGTGAAAGATTTCCATCCCGGTCTTGGCCTGGATCTGCACGTTGTCGAAGGTGAGCGTCTCGATCTTCGATTCGGGCAAGCCCCACAAGATCCCGGCGTTGGCCGAGCCGGTGATGGTCACGTTCTTGATCGTGATGTTCTTCCAATACGGCGTCGTTGCGCTCACCGCCTGCGCCGGGTCCGACTTCGGATCCGTCGGCAAGGACGGATAGTACGAAGTGATGTACACCGGATTTTGCACATTTTTCAGCGTCAGATTCGTGTACGACAGGTTTTGCACGAGCCCGCCGCGGTCGCGTGCCGATTTCATGCGAATGCCGGAGGTCGTGCCGTCGAAATCCACGTGGTCGACGGTCACGTCCGAGACGCCCTTTTGGGTGATGCTGCCGATCGAACAGCCGTGCCCGACCCCGAACTTCGAATACGCGACGTAGATCTTGGAGCCTGACATGACGACATTGTCGTCCCCACAAGCGATGTCGTTGCCGCAGAAAAAGACGCCCGTTGCGCCGATGTCGACGCCGTCCGTGTTGTTCGGAATGTGCTGCCCTTTGACGGCCAAGGTCGAAATCGTGATGCCAGTCACGGTCACGTCCGTGTCGCCCTTGACCCAAATGTGCTCTTCGGGCGAATTTTGAAAACGCACGCCGTGGATCAGTACGCGCGTCGAGTTCGAAAAGCTCACTTGCTGCGGCCGCTTCAAGCCCGGCGTGGCGGTGAGCGCATTCCACCAATCCTGGCCCTGGCCCTCGATCGTGCCCGAGCCGGTGAGCGCGATGTCGTGCGCGTTGTTCGCGGTGATGAACGCGGTCACCGTGCCGTAGCTTGCCATCGGCAACATCTTGAGCGTCGCGCCCGCAGCGAGCTCGAGCCGCGTTCCGCTGCTCATCACAATCGGCCCGCTCAAATACGTGCCTCGGGGCACCACGACCGTGCCGCCACCCGCGTCGCCCGCCGCGGTGAGCGCCGCTTGCAGCAGCTTCGTATCGTCGGTCTTGTCGTCACCGAGCGCGCCGTAATCCGTGACTTGAAAGGTGCGCTCCGGAATGACCGGCAACGGCACGGTCGCCGGATTGCTCGCGCCACACGGACCCTCCGCGGCGCCGCCAGCTCCGGCTGAGCCGCTCGCGCCAGCCGCACCCGCGCTGCCGGCCGCGCCGCCCGCGTTCGAATTGGCGCCGCTCGCTCCGCCATTGCCCGCGCTCGCGCCGACCGCACCGCCACTCGCACCGCCCGCGCTCACGCCACTACCGCCCGCACTGCCCGCGCTCGCGCCGCCACCGCTGAACGCGCCACCCGAAGCGCTCAGGCTGCCCGCCGAGCCCGAAGTGCCATTCGCGGTGCCGCCCGCGCCGCTCGCGGTTCCATCGCTGCCACTGCCCGAACAAGCGAGCGCGCACAGCGCAACGAGTGAACCGGAAAGCCGTCGGACCTGCAGCACGCGCTGAACCATGGCGAGCAGTTGCCCAGCCCACGCGCGCCCGGTCAGGTTTTTTTTGATGGTCACGCGGAGCGGCGCGGGCAGGCAGAGCCTTCGGCGTCGCGCTTCGACTCCGGCGGCAGAGTCAGAACCGGAGCGCCGCGCGCCGCACGCTTGGCGTGCGAGAGCCGTCAAAATTCGACGCCCACGCCCGCGCTGGCGCCCAAATAGGGGAAATCGAGCGCTCGGCGCGCGCTGCCGATGGCCACGATCGGCCGCGGGGTGAGCCCAAGCGCCGACGAATCGATGCCCACCACGAGCACGCGCGTGACGTGATACGCGAGCTCCAAACCGAACCCCGCGGCAAAGCTCGACACGTGCGCGCTGCGCGCCACGAGCGGCGCCACCACTTGTCCCTGCGCGTCCAGCCGATACGCGCCGGCCGCGAGCGCCGGCCGAAGCTCGAGCTGACTGCCCGCTGCAAACGCGAGCCAAACGCGCCCGAGTGCGAGCTCTTGCCTCACCGTGGCCGAGCCGAGTGCACTCTCGTAGCTCGCGCCGAGCGCGGGCCCGGTCAGCGAAAGCCCAACTCCGAACGGCTCGCGCGCGCGCACGTCGAACGCGAGCCGCGGCCCATAACCCGGACCGAACGCCTCGCCCAAACCGAGCGCGGCTGCGCCGACGCTCAGCCGAAAACGCGGCGGCGGCTCGCGCGCAAAGCGCCGCACACTCTCCGGCGCAGGCCGCCGATCGACGCCGATCACTTCCGGCGGCGGGCGTTCGCCGGGCTCGAGCTCACGCAAGCTCGAGCGCAAGAGATCCGCCGCGCGCACTGCGAGCACGCTCGGCGCATCGCTGCCGTTCGGGAGTGAAAGCGTGCGCAAGCTGGTTTTACCGGTGACCCGATCGGCGATGCAGATTTCGGCCGCGGGCGCGCCCACGCGCCGAGTCAGTGAAATGCCGGCGAACGCGCCGGCGCGCTGCGCTAGCTGCGCCAGTTCTCGGGGCACGTTCGCGCCGTCCTCGAGCTCCACGACTTTGGTCTCGAAGCCTTGCAGCGCGAGCTCTCCGCGCAGGCGATTGAAGGCCTCCGACAGCACTTCATCCGGTGCGGCGGGGCGCACCAAGAGCACGCTCTCGGCGAACGCGGGCAGCGCGATCAGGCAGCTTAGCACCGCGACCAGAGCCGCGCTGAGCGCCGGAGCCACGCGCATCTTCAGTGGAGGCCCAAGATACTACGTGCAGTCCCCGCGTGGACCCCGTTCGGGTAGCGCTCGAGATATTCCTCGGCAATCGGCCGCGCCGACGTGGGCCCGGAGATCTTCTGCACGCTCCGCATTCTGCCGGCCAGCGCCTCGGCGGCGTAGGCGCCATCCGGTGTTTCATTCAAATAGCGACCGTACCAGGCGTTGGCGTCGCTGGCGGCGCCCTGCCCTTCACGCAGGCGGCCCAGTAAAAACGCCGCCGAGCGCCCGGCGGGCTCACGCGCAAAGCGGGCCCGCAGCGCCTGCAAGCTTTGCTCGGCGAGCTCCGCCTGCCCGGTGTAACGCGCAGCATCTGCCAGCGCGCTCAAATCGGCCGCCGAGCAAGCGCGCAGGCAGCTCGGCACGCCGCGCTCGTTGGCTTGCTCGAGCAACGCCTTGAACTCACCGGCCGCGATCAGTTTCGGCCACGCGCGCCCAGCAACCGGCGCGAGCACGCTCGGCGCAGCGGCTGCGCTCGCCGCCGAACTCGAGGGCAGTGCGTCCGCCATTTCGTTTGCACGTGCGCTCGTAGCGGGACTCGGCGGCGCGGGCGCGGGCGGCGGCGCGCTGCCCGCGGGCGCGCTCACCTCGGCCGTGGTCAACGTGTGCAGCGCCAGATCTCCGTGGAAGGTCTGGCCCGCACGCAGCGCAACCGGCGCAGGGCTGAGCGGCGATTGGATCTCGACCGAGCCCTCCCGCAAAGTCAGCTCGAAGACTTGCGGCGCGGGATCCCAGCTCAGGTCGAAACGCGTCCCGGTCACGTGCACGTCGAACGGCCCGGCCGCAAAGGTCCAATCCGCATGCTCGCGATGCACGACGTGCACGTTCGCGGCGCCGCGCTCGAGCAGGACGCGCGCGCCGCGCGGGCTGGTCTCTTCGACGCGCAGCTGCGAGCTCTGCGCGAGCACCACTTGCGTGTGATCGGTGAACTCGACGACCACGGGATGCTCCGCGGGCGCGCTCACGTACGAGCCGGCTTGGCTCGCGCCGGTCACCTGATACCGGAGCTTGCCCGGACTTAGACCCCAGACCGCCAGCGCGCACGCGGCCGCAAACGCCGCCGGCGCCAGCCAACGCACAGGACGCGAACGCAGGCCGGGCCGGGCCGGGCGAGCATGAAGCAAGAGCCGCGCGCGGCCACCGGCGTCATCCACGATTTGCCGCTCGTGCGCCGTGCGCGCGAGCGCGGCCAATGACGCCGCGATCGACTCATTTTGGTCGGGCTGGCTCACGGTGCTCCTCCCCTACTATTGCGCAATGCGAGATAGCGAGTGAGTGACGGCTCGCGCTGGGCCAGCGCAGCGATTTGCTCATTGGCGCGTGAGAGCTCGCGGCGCGTGGTCGATTCGCTGATCTGGAGCGCTGCGGCGACCTCCAGCATTTCGAGACCCTGTACATGCCGCAAAACGAACGTCAGCCGACGCCGCGGGCTCAGTTGGTCGAGCACGCGATAGAGCGCGCGCAGCGATTCACGCGCCTCGGCGTCCTCTGGCTGAGTGGGCAGCTCCGGCAGCTCGCCGGTCGCGGATAGCCCGACCCAGCGCCGCACCTTGCGCCGGCGCAACTCGAGCGCCGCGAGTCGCACCGCAACCGACACCAAATAGCCGCGCAGCGCGCCGCCATCGACCACGTTCGCCGCTCCGCGCTGAAACGCGAGGAACACGTCCTGCAGCAAATCCTCGACCGCGCTGTCTGGCCCGATCGCACCGAACAACACGGAACGAACCAGCCGCGCGTAGCGATCCCAAATCACCCCGAGCGCCGCGCCGTTGCCCGCCGCGACGTCGCGCACCAATTGCGCATCCGTATAGCGGTCCGGCGGGACGTGCGTGATGGTAGCGACGCCCGTTTTCGGGCCAGACGAGAAGGAAGCCGCCATCGTCCGCTATGTTGCGCCTGGCGCGGGCGACCGGTCACGCAAATCGGAGGCGCTCGCCGCCAGCGCCAGGTTCGCGCTACGCTGCCTTGAAATTATTGAGGATTCCAGCCGGCGAGCACGGTCGCCTTGTCGCGCATTTGGGCGGCCTGGCTGGCACTGATTTGCTTGGACGCCGGATCGCGGCCGCTCACATTGAGCGCTTTGCCGCTCGCGTCCGTGCTCTGATACTCCCAGAAGCGCAAGTTACCGGTCGCCGAAGTGCCCGCAGGCGTGATCGTCCAGCCCTTCGCTACAATCGCAGAACTCATCTGGCAATTCACGTACGCGACGTGGCTGTACGGATAGACGGTCGCGTCGATGCGCGCGAGCACTTGGCCGGTGATGCCGGGGTCGCTCGTCAGCTTCGAATCGACGAACACATAGCCGTAGCCGCCGCTGCCATTCCGCGATTGGACGATCGCGCCCGCGCGGCCCACCGTTTTGATCTCGCACGAATCGAAGTAAGTGACGCCGCTGCCCCACACGAAGTCGACGTTGCCCTCGACGTACGAGCCGACGACGTACACGCGCCCGGTCAAGAGCAGCGTATCTTGCAAGCTCCTGAAATCCGAGTTCCGCAAAATGACTTGGTCGGCGTTGACCGCCAGCGCTTCGGCTTGGCTACCGCCTTGCGGGGTCGAGTTGCGGATCGTCAGCGTGTCGATCGTGAGCCCGGTCGTGCCGTTCGCGTAGAACAGCGGGCGAGCCGACGTGCCCGCGTTCAGCATGTCGTTGTTGGCGTATTCGATCACGGTGCCCGCGCGATCGGAGCCCTTGAGCGTGAGGTTCTTCTTCCCGGAAAGGTACAGGATTTCGTGGTATTTGTTGGCCTGCACGCTGATCGTGCGCGCGGTCGTATTGTTTGCGGGGATCGCGTCGAACGCGCCTTGAACGGTGCAAAATCCCCCGCTACCGGTGCGATTGACGGCCATGCTGGCCGAGGCGACCGGCGCCGGGCCCGTCGTGAACGACCAAGCGCTGTCCCCAGTGACGGTGCCGATCGGCGCTTTGCTCGCATTGACGAAGGCGCCCGAGCTGACGGTCACGAAGTAAGCCGCATTCGCCGTGAGCTTGTGCTGATGAAAGTAGACGACCGCCTGTGTGCCGTCGACGAACACGGGCCGCAGCAGATTGCGCGTTTGCCCGCCGACCACGTCGCTGATCTTGGCCACTGCGAGGTCGACCGTATCGACAGCGGTGTTCGGATTGCTCTTGGCAAAGATGGAGATCTTTCCCGCGCTGCCGATGCTCGGTGCCGAAGCAAACGTGATCGTGAGCGGCGCATCGAGGCACACCCCCGTTGCACCCGGCGCCGGAAACAGCGCCGTGACCGAAGGTGGAAGCGGTCCACCCGCTCCCGAACCGCCAGCGCCAGCGGCTCCGCCACTCGTCGAGCCGCCTTGTCCGGCGCCGCCTGCCGGATTCGTGCCGCCCGCACCGGCGCTGATCCCGCCGCCAGCACCGGCGACCGTGCTCGCGCCCGAAGCGCCCCCGTTCGAGCTTCCGCCGCCAGCCGTGGCGATGGCGCCGCCGCTCGGCGCGCCTGCGCCGAGGCCGCCCGCGCTGCTCGGCGCGCCGCCGGAGACCGCCGTGCTGCCTGCGCCACCGCCCTGCGGGCTTACGGCATCGTCCGTCGCATCGCTGGCGCTACAAGCCGCCACAGCCAGCACAGTGCTCAGTCCGAGGACGCGAGCCGTGGCTTGAGAAAAGCGCATCATTGAACACCCATCTTGATTCGAGCATCGCGGACACTCAAATGCCGCGTGCACTGGTCGCTCGAGGAGCTCGGCGCCTGCCATCTTTTCGTCTCAGCAGAACATTCCTTCGCAAGCGAAGAATGACGGTCCTGAGCCCGGCGGAGTAACTACTCGGGTCATGATTGGTCGCGCTCGCTCGTTTCGCTGTCGTTCCTCACTGCTCGGTGTGTGCTTCCTCGGTGTGCTGCAAGCTTGCAGCTCGGGTACCGACTCGAGTGCCAGCGGGGGAGCGGAAAACGGCGGAACCTCCGCGCTCAACGGCGGCACGAACGCCGGCGGCGCAGCGGCGAGCGGCGGCACGCTGCAAAACCAGGCCGGCACCGGAGCGGCAGGCACGAGCGCCGGCGGCAGCGGCGGTTCTTTCCTCGGCGCCGGCGGAAGCAATCTGGGCGGCTCGACTGCCGCGGGCGCGAGCGGCCTAGGTGGAGACGCGAACGCCGCAGGTCGCGGCGGCGCGGCCGGCAGCGCCGGTACGACCAGCAACGGCGGCAGCGCCGGCGCGGGCGGCGACTGCAACACGCCCCCTGCCCCGAGCCCGCTCGTCGGCTGGGCATCACAATCCGGGATGGGCGTCGCAACCACGACCGGCGGCGGCGATACCGCGCCCCAAACCGTGAGCACGCTCGCCGATCTGAACAGCGCGGCCGGGGGCACGAGTCAGCGTGTGATCTACGTCAAAGGCAAGCTCGCGGCAGGCTCGGTCAAAGTGGGCTCGAACAAGACCATCGTCGGCCTGTGCGGCGCCGAGCTCCACGGTCACGTCGACATGGGCGCCTCGGTCAACGTCATTTTCCGCAATCTGAAGGTCGTGGGCTACAACTGCAGCGACAGCCCGAGCGAGTGCAAGAGCGGCGCGGACGCGATCACCGTCAACAGCGCGGCGCACCACCTCTGGTTCGATCACGACGACATTTCCGATGGCTCCGACGGCAACTTGGACATCACCAATGGTTCGGACTTCGTGACCGTTTCCTGGACCAAATTTTGGTACTCGACCAAGCGCACGGATCCGGTCACCGGCAGCACCGGACACCGCTTTTCCAACCTGATCGGCGCCGCGGACGGCTTGGCCATCGACGTCGGACACCTCAACGTCACCTGGCATCACGACTGGTGGGCCGACAACGTGGCCGAGCGCATGCCGCGCTCGCGCGACGGACAAATTCACGTCGTGAACAATCTCTACACCGCGAGCGGCAACGACTATTGCACGAACTCGGGCAACCTTTCGAAGCTGCTCGTCGAAAACAACGTGTACCTCGGCGTGTCGAATCCACTGCAGGAAGACGCCGATGGC
>Ga0068855_100004940_pt1 | contig 16261 bp, 14 predicted proteins | sample KBSCornC52_FD_66592 | JGI IMG/M metagenome (GOLD analysis project Ga0068855, IMG submission 66592) | Corn rhizosphere microbial communities from Kellogg Biological Station, Michigan, USA - KBS Corn C5-2 | ecosystem: Host-associated > Plants > Roots > Rhizosphere > Soil ...
AGTTCGGCAAGAGAAGCAGCAGTACGAGGGCAAGAACTTTCATATCGTCTGGGGAAACTGCCGGGCACCGTGAAGAAAAGACATTAATCAGCGCAGAGGCGAAATGTGGTGAGTCCCGCGCGATGTACTTAGCTGCGGCTTCGATCTCCTGCCAGGCCGAATCCGTCCAGTCTACTCGGTAAGCCACGGATTCATCCGCCGCTCGACTTCGTCCTGGTTAAGGATCTTGCCGTCGGCGGCTTCACGCCGGCCACGTTCGATTCGCTCGCGAACGTAGATGGAGTACTGCACGTCCTCCCAAGTTGCATCATCGAGAAGGCTCTCGATCATGCGCCGAACCTCTTCTTTAACGGTCGCCACTCAAACCTCTGGGCTTGATTCTAGCGCTTCACAATCACTTCCCGCAGCCGGTCCCGGGTGAGGAAAAACTTCACCGAACTGAAATCCTGGAACAATTTCTCCAGACTGCGGTTGTTGAAAATCTGCGCGGGCCTGCGTTGCGAGCGGGACGCGGTCTGAATGGTGCGGTGATCCTGGATGCGGTAGGCATAGGTCGAAATGCTCTCGATGCGCTCCTCGGTGTGGAAAAGCGCCAGCAAACTGGCTCCCGGACGCAGCATCCGATGCAGTTTCGCCACCACCATCTGCAGCAGCGGCGAGGCCAAAAACTGCAGCGAATCCCATACCAGCGCGCCGTCGAAACTAGCGTCTTCAAAGTTCAGCGCCAGACTGAAGAAGTCTGCTACCAACGCCGGGTTCGCTTGGTTTTCGAAAAAATCCGGGCTGCCCGCGCCGGTGGGCGCCGGTCCAAACACCTGATCCAGCTGACGTACAAAGTCGTCGGAATACAGACGGTGCCCGTAGTTGGTGACGAAACTCACCGTGGCCTGGCTCGCGCCGGCGAAGTCCAGGATGGACATTCCCGGCCGTTCTTCGAGCGATGCGCAGAACTGGTCCAGACCGTGGCTCTGTCGAGTCTCCTGTCCGGCGAACGGTGCTTGAGCCACTACCGCTTGACGTCACCCGCGCTGGCGGCCGCCGCCGGAGACGAAGCGCCGGCCGAAGCCACTGGTTGCGGCTTCGGCACGGCGGCCGGCTTGGGAGCCTCGGCGCGCACGATGTCGATGCTGCCCTTGAAGTAAGCGCCGTCCTCGATGACGATCCGCGCCGTGCGGATGTCGCCCACCACTTTAGCTTCCTTGCGGATCTCGATCTTTTCGCGGGTTTCAATGTTGCCGTGTACCGTGCCCAATACCACGATCTCGCGCGCCTTGATGGTAGCCACCACTTTGCCGTTAGGACCCACCGTGAGCCGGTGCTCCTGCAGTTCCACGGTGCCCTCCACTTCGCCGTCGATTGTCATGTCCTCGCGGCCATAAACCTGGCCTTTCAGGACCACGGACTTGCCGATGATGGCGGCGCCTCCACGAACACCTTCGCTGCGCGTGTCAGTAGGGCGGCTGGGCAGAGTGGACATAGGGATTCCTTCCTTGGCGAGTTGGGATGAAGTCGGCGGTGCCGGTGCGGTTCTCGGTGGTGGTAGTGGTTCTTCTTCTTTACGGCGATTCCACATCTGAAAGCGCCTCCTTCCGTCAAAGTAACTTTTCCTATACTACTACGGGTCAATCAAGAGTGAGATAAGGCAGCCGCTCGACTCGTTACAATGATATTTGTGATCCACGCGCGCCAATGGGTCCGTTTGCCGGCCACTTTATCATTATTAAGTCTGATAGCCTTCGCCTCGCTGGCATCTGCCGCGCCGGACATTTTTCCGCTCAAAGATGTTCGCGCCGGCCAGCACGGTACCGGCCGCACGGTCTTCTCCGGCACTAAGGTCGAGGAGTTTCAAGTGGAGATTCTCGGTGTCCTCGCCAATTTGGGCCCTCGCGAATCCATTATTCTGGCTCGTTTGAGCGGCGGACCTCTGGCTTCTACCGGCGTCATGCAGGGCATGAGCGGTTCGCCGGTTTATATCGAGGGCAAGTTAGTGGGTGCTGTGGCGATGAGTTTCCCGTTATCCAAGGAGGCCATAGCCGGGATTCGACCGATTGAGGATATGTTGCGTGTGCCGCCACAGCCGGTTCAGAATCTGGCTGCCGCGACGCCTGGGCCTGGGCGCCAGCCCTGGATGGCGGGTGGCTTTGCTGGTGACACCCGGCTCGAAGAAATCGCCACACCGGTGTCTTTCACCGGATTCACCCCCGCGGCTCTGGAGCATTTCGCGCCCCAACTCCGCCGGTTGGGCCTCGATCCGCGCCAGGGAGTTTCCGGCGGCGGCAGCATTCCGGATCGTCTGGGTAATCCCCGCCAGTTGGAGCCCGGTTCGATGATCAGCGTCCAGTTGATCTCGGGCGATATGACCGTCGGTGCCGACGGTACGGTCACCGCCATCGACGGCGACCGGATCTACGCCTTCGGCCATCGCTTTCTCGACGAAGGCACCACCGATCTGCCCTTCGCGAGCGCCGAAGTTTTGGCTCTGCTGCCCAGTCTTTCCAGTTCCTTCAAAATCTCCATGGCCCGCGAGTGGATGGGAACCATCACGGCGGATCGTGACACCGCTGTCTCAGGACTCACCGGCCGCCAGGCCAGTCTTATCCCGGTACAGATTCGCGTGGGTGCGAACACCTACCATATGCGTTTAGCGCAAGACCGCGTCATGACGCCCCTGCTCATGCAGATGGCCTTATTCTCCGCTATCGATTCCACGCAGCGCAGCGTAGGCGCCCAGACTTATTCCGTGCGCGGCCAACTCGATTTCGAGGGCGGACCCGTGCGTATTGACGATGTTTATAGCGGCGACGTCGGGGTCGCCGTGATTGCTTCGGCCGGCATTGGCTCGCCTATCGCGTTCGCCTTGCAGAGCGGCTTTGATGCGCTGAAGTTGAAGAGCGTATCTCTGGATGTCTCTCCGGTCGAGCGGCGCCACCAGCAGCAGGTTATCGACCTGATGGCCGCGCGCAGCGTGCGTCCCGGTGAAGATCTCGACCTTACCGTCGTCATGTCGGGCGAAAATGGCCAGGAGACCTCGCGGCGCGTAAAGTACCACGTTCCTATCGGGACGCAGCCCGGCAAGCTGAACTTCACCATCGCCGATGCCACCTCCACCAATGTGATTGAATTCCAATCGGCCGTGGCCACGCCGCAGCGCTCGCCGCTGCAGGTGTTGAGCCTGCTGAACGGTTTGCGATCGAACACCAAAGCGTATGTTCGCGTCTGGCGCGCCGAGCCTTCCTACACAGTTGAAGGCCGCGACATCCCCGATCCACCGCCGTCGCTCGCCATGCTCCTGACCCGCGATCAAGCCGGCTCCCCCACGCAGGCAAACACGCGCGGCGCCAAGATCGCCGAACTCGAAGTGCCCGGCGCCTCAGGTTCGATTGTTACCGGCACCAAAACTATTCAGGTCGAGGTGAAGCAGTGAACGTTCCTACACGCGCGCTACTTGTCGCCGCGCTAACAGCCGGCGTCTCGCTCGCCGCTACCACTGCAACCTGGGAACTCAACGGCTATCAGGATTTCCTCCATGGCCGCATGAGCGGCCTCTCCATCACCCGCGACGGGCGCCTGATCCTCGGACCTAAACTCGACACACTTTTTTCTTCCGATCAAGCCCAGATCTGGAGCGTTGCTCCGGCGCCCGACGGCTCGCTCTACCTGGGCACCGGCAACCGCGGGCGCCTTCTTAAAGTGGATTCCGACGGCAACGGCTCAGTGGTATGGAGTTCGGATCAGCCTGAGATCTTCGCGGTTGCAATCGACCGCGCCGGGGTGGTCTACGCGGGCACATCGCCCGACGGCAAGGTGTACCGCATCGAGAACGGCCGGGCCACCGAATATTTTTCTCCCGGTGAACGCTACATATGGGCGCTGGCCTTCGCTCCCGACGGTTCGCTCTATGTCGCTACCGGACAGCAGGGCAAGATCTATCGGGTTACCGCGCCGGGCCGCGGCGAACTTTACTATGAAACCGGCCAATCCCACGTCACAGCACTCGCTTTCGATCGCGAAGGCCGCCTGCTCGCGGGCAGTGAGCCGAACGGGATCCTGTATCGCATCACTGGCACGCCCGCGCGCGGCTTCGTGCTCTACGACGCGAATCTGCCGGAAATACGCAGTATCGTCCTCGCCGCCGACGGCTCCATTTACGCCGCAGCTCTCGGTGGCAGCGTGGCGAAGAGCACCTCCGCCGCCTCCAGTTCGTCCTCGACTTCGACCACTACGGTGACGGCTCCCGCTACCAGCATTACCGTCACCGACGCGCAAGCCGGCCTCGCCGTCGCGCCCAAACCGGATTCGACCAAACCGGCGGCCGGCACCTCGCCCATCAGCGCCCCCGCGAGTGTCACCGAAGTCTCCGGTGTCGAGCGTTCGGCGCTCTACAAAATTTTCCCCGATAATACCGTCGAAACCTTGTGGACATCCAAAGAAGAGAATATTTACGACGTGGTCGCAGATCCCAGCGGCACGCTAACATTTTTGACCGACACTCAAGGCCGCGTCTATCGCCTCGACCCACGCCCTGACCGCACGCGCGACGCGATCCTGGTGACTCAGACCAATGAGGCCGACGCCACCCGCCTGACCTCTACCCCGCGCGGGCTTCTGGTGGCCGCCGGCAACGTCGGAAAAATGCTGCGCCTGGATCAGTCGGCAACCGCCAACGGCTGGTTCGAATCCTCGATTCACGATTCCGGTACCGTCGCGCGCTGGGGCCGTCTGGCGTGGGTCGGCGGTAAGGGCATTGCCTTCAAAACGAGAGCCGGGAACTCCGCCCGTCCCGACGCCACCTGGAGCGATTGGTCCGAGCCAATTACTGACCCCGCGAAATCTAAAATTACCAGTCCCAACGCCCGCTTCATCCAATGGCGCGCCGAGTTCACCGGTACCGTGAGCGCGGCGCCGGAACTCGACAGCGTGACCCTCGCCTACCTTCCGCAGAACACCGCGCCTTCGATCCGCAGCATCACGGTTTCGGCCCTGCCGGGCGCTGCCATCGTGAAAAGCACAAGCTCAAGCGCCTCCTCCGCTTTCTCCATCACTGTTACCGACACGGGCGACGCCTCGAGCGCCGTCGGTACCCAGGCGCAAACGCTTTCCCGTCCCGCCGGCCAGCAGCTTCAGGTTTCCTGGCAGGCCGACGACCCCGATGGCGACAAGCTTTCCTACAGCCTCTATTTCCGTGGCGAAGACGAACGTGAATGGAAATTGCTGCGCGCCGATATCAGCGAGAATACCTATCTGCTCGACGGCGACGTTCTCGCCGACGGCCGCTATTTTTTCCGTGTGGTCGCGTCGGACCGCCCCTCGAACGCCGCCGAGCAAGCGCGCCAGTCGGAATTGATCGGCCCGCCGGTGCTCATCGATAACACTCCGCCTGTAGTCGCCGCGAGTGCTGCTCGACGCAATGGTACGGCGGTAGAGATCGATATCGATGCCCAGGATCGCGGTTCCATCCTCCGCCGCTGCGAATATTCCGTCGACGCCCATCCTTGGGTGCCCGTCGAAGCCGTCGACGGCGTCACTGACTCGGCGCATGAACAATTCCGTATCCGCATCGACAACTTCCCGCCCGGCGAGCACCTGATTGTCATCCGCGCCTATGATGTCGCCGGCAACGCGGGGCTGGCTAAAGTCGTCGTCCGCTAGGCCGCGTCAGGCCTGCTTGCATTCGTTGCCCCGATCGGCTACATTGCGTCATGCTCAAATTCTCAGCGGTACCATTGACTGGTCTCTGGCTGTTGGCGGGATGCAACACTGCGCCTACGGCGCCCGCGACTCCGGCAGTGGATCTGGTGGCCGAGCAATCCAAGATCCGCGACATTGAAGCTGGTTGGGTGAAAGAAGCCGCGGCCAAGGATCTCGAAAAGAGCGCCGGACACTACACCGACGACGCCGTCCTGATGATGCCAGGCGCGCCTGCGGCCAAAGGCAAGGACGCTATTCGCGCGGCCTGGAAGGGCTTACTCGACGATCCCAACGTCAAGCTCAACTTCTCGGCGGACCGCGTTGAAATCAGCTCGGGCGGCGACTTAGCTACCACCAAAGGCTCCTACACCATGACCGTCACGAATCCGAAAACCAAGAAGCCCATGGACGACCACGGAAGCTACATGACGGTCTACAAGAAACAGGCGGACGGTAATTGGAAGGTGATCGAGGACATGACGACATCCGACGTAGCTCCGAAGTAGGGAGCTTTCGGTCGAGCGTTACAAGTTGCCGGCCGTCATCATCCAGCGGAACATGAGTCCGAACGCCGCCACCGTAATCGCCACCGCCGCGGCACCGCCGAATCGCCAGAGGCGTTCGATGGAACCCGTCAATCGCGGCGTCCCCGCCAAATAAGCGATCGCGAATCCACTAGTGACGCCGCCAATATGCGCGGCATTATCGGTCGACGGGAATAACGCCGACAAAATGAGGGCATAAATGCCCCATTGCAAATAGTGTGACCGTATCGCTGAGCCATACGACGACTTGTCGCGCATGCCTAGCGCAATCATCGCCCCCAGCAATCCAAAAATACCCGCCGATGATCCCACCGAAGGCACTCCCGGATTCCACAGGTCACTGGCATAAAACCCCACTATGGTGGACACAAAATAGAACACCAGGTAGCGGCTGGTGCCGTAGCTTTCCTCAGTCGCCGCGCCCAGGTCGAACAGCACCCAGGAGTTCATGAGCAGATGCAGAATCCCGCCATGCAGAAACCCGGCCGTGAGCAGCCGCCACCACTGCCCGTCCTGGATCGCCGGGCCAAACTTTGCTCCTGCCTGAAACAGCGGCAGACCGGTCGCGCCGTTCCCCGAAATCAGCCCGGGCAGTTCCTCCGCCAGATAAAAGCCGGCATTGATCAGCAGGATCACCACCGTGCAGAATTGCGCGTGCGGGATCAAGCCGCCTAGAATCTGAGCCGGTGCGCGGCGGGCGATGGCAGGCGCCTCCAGTTTCATATCGCAATACGGGCAGACCTTGTCACTGATGGTGATGAAGGCCCGGCAATTCGGACACATCCGGCGAGTTTCCACGCACTCATTGTAACGGTCGCCGGGGGACTAGCAGGCAGGGTTGCGCTTGTTTGACACTGAGTGTGAGAGTTAATGCTGTCAAATATCATTAGAAGCCGCTGCGTCACGGAGTAATCGGCGTAATCCATGAGTCAGGTGCCAATTTGGTTTGAACGTAAGTTTGAGTTTTCGTTCCCAGTGGAGCTGCGGCCGAATGTGTGCGCGCGTCTGCGCGGCACCCCAGGCAGACTGGAGGAAGTGCTTCGCGGACGTTCCCGCGAAATTCTCACCGGGAAAGCGTCAGGAGAATGGTCCGCTCAGGAACACGCCGGCCATCTGCTCGACCTTGAGCCGTTGTGGCTGTCGCGAGTGGACGACTTCGTGGCGGCCAGTGACCAGCTCACCGTGGCGGACTTGAGGAATCGGAAAACCGAAGAAGCGCATCACAACGAGCATCGGCTGGAGCAGCTGCTGAGCGAGTTTCGCGCTGCCAGAGAAGGATTGCTCAAGCGCGTGGAGGAATTGGATCCGTCGATCTTTTCTCGTGCCATTCCGCATCCTCGTCTGCAGACACCTATGCGGCTGGTAGATCATTTGTATTTCATCGCCGAGCACGACGACCATCATCTTGCGCGCATTTGGGAGCTGGTCCACGCAATTTAGGGTCTTCCATAGCAAAAGGGGCCGGGCAAGCCCGACCCCTTTCATCAACCAGCCTCTTAAGCCAGTTATTTCTGGACGGCGATGTAGAACGTGTTCTCGCCGCGTTTGACCAGCAACAGCGTGGCGCCGTTGCTGACATTGTGCATGGCTCTGTCGAAATCGGCCACGCTCGAAATACCAGCACGATTCACTTCGAGAATGGTGTCGCCTTCGCGCAAGCCAGCTGCTGCAGCAGGACTGCCCTGATCGATATCGGTCACCGTTACGCCGCGGCCATTGGCAGCCTCTACAGTGACTCCCTCGAGCGAGCTGGTCGCGCCGCTGTTGTCGTTGCCTTTTTCGGCCGAGCGGCCCAAATTGTCGGGCATCTCTGCCAGCTTCACCGCCACGTTCTTTTCGGAACCGTCATGCAGCACGCGTAAGTGAACCGTGGTTCCCGGAGGCGTCAGTGAAACTCGCATCCGCAATTCGTTGCTGTCGTCTATTTTTTTGCCGTTCAGGTCCAGAATCACGTCGCCGCGCTGCAGACCCGCCGCCGCTGCCGGAGTTCCCGCAGTAACGTCACCAATCAATATGCCTTGGGTTTGCTTCGAGTGAAGTGCCTGCGCCATCGCGGGCGTGATATCTTGCGGCAGCAGTCCCAGATAGCCGCGCACCACTTTGCCGTGCTCCATAACCTGCGTCATCACGCTGCGCGCCAAGTTTGCGGGTACTGCGAAGCCCACACCCTGGTTGCCGCCGTTATTCGCGAGAATCGCGGTGTTGATGCCAATCAGTTCCCCGCGCGTGTTCAACAGCGCGCCGCCGGAATTACCCGGATTGATCGAGGCGTCCGTCTGAATAAAGTCTTCATAGTCCTCGATGCCCAAGCCGGTGCGGCCTCGTGCGCTGACGATTCCCATGGTCACCGTTTCCTTCAAACCGAAGGGACTGCCCATGGCCAACACCACGTCGCCTACGCGTGCCTGAGAAGAATCGGCCAGCGGAATGGTCGGCAGATCGGAGGCGTTCACCTTCAATACCGCGATATCGGTTTTCGGATCTGTACCCACCAGCTTGGCCTTCATCTCCCTCTTGTCGTCGAAGGTCACCGTAATATCGTCGGCCCCGTCAATCACGTGATTGTTAGTCAAAATATAGCCGTCGGATCGCACTACAACGCCCGATCCGGTGCCGCGTTCATACTGTTTGCGAGGCGGAGTCAATCCCCGGCCCTGCTCCCGGCCACCTTGCCGTCCTCCGAATTCTTCGCCAAAAAACTGCCGGAAGAGAGGATCCATCTGAGAGAATCCTTGATTGCTCACCTTGGTGGCTTTCGAGGAAGAGATATTCACCACGGCGGGCAGGGCTTTGTCCACGATCGGCGCGAAGCTGGTTTCGATCGAGCCCGTGGCAATCGCCGAAGGTGAAGCGGCGGATACCGGCGCGAGCGCCGGCGCATGTTGGGCCCAGCCACCGGAGCCGATCACGGCCCCCACTCCGGCCGCCACCAAACAATAAACCATGATTCTGGTTTCTTTCCAAAAATTTTGAATGTGCATATTTGACGTCACTCCTGCGTCCAGAATGATAGACGCGCAAGGTTCGATTTCATCCCGTTGTTGCCTTCACTTTTTTACGTGTCGCTTTCGTAGGTCAAAATCGATTCCAAAAAATACTGCCTCAAGGGGAGAATCCTGCTTGCTGCAGCCGCGTCCCCACTAGCGGAGGCATCACTAAAATGAAACGATTTCGCTTCTCGTACGTCTTATGGGCCAGCCTGGCCTGCACGGTTGCGGCGCCCTTACTGCACGCCGATGCATGGGACCGGCGCACCGTAGTTACGTTCAACCAGCCGGTGGAAATCCCGCGAGTTGTGCTCGGCCCGGGCACTTACGTGATCAAACTTGTAGACATCGCCAGCGATCGCGATGTCGTGCAGTTCCTCAACAAGAGAGAGAATCATGTTTTCGCTACCGTCCTTGCTATTCCGGACTTTGAACCCAACCTGGTAAGGGATCACAGCGTCTTCACATTCGAAGAGCGGGCCGCCAATGCTCCGCAAGCGCTCAAAACGTGGTTTTATCCGGGTGACAACTGGGGCGAAGAATTTGTCTATCCGAAAGCGGAAGCTATCCCAACGGCGCCACCCCCCACGACTCTAGCTCCGAGGCCCGCACCTGTCGAGCCGACGCGGTCGGCGGTTCCGCCGGCGCCCGCAAGTGCTCCCGTAATTGCGCAAAACGTAACTCCGGCAAAACCGGAGCCCAAGCCACCAGTTGAAATTGCCCAGGCGCAACCCGCTCCCACGCCCGCGCCCGCCAAGGAACTTCCCAAGACCGGCAGCTCTTTGCCATTGATAGCCCTGGTAGGCGTACTTTCCATCGTTTCTGGAGCGGCTCTCCGCGCCGCCGGCAAAGTACTCTGATCTGCCATGAAGCGTGCCAGCAACATCCTGCTGCTCGTCGGTGCGGCCGCACTGCTTTGGTGTGCCGTGGTGTGGGGCGGCACGGCTCTGTTCGATTGGTATGAGGGACGCGAGCTGGAGCGTGCGCCACAGACCGCGGCGACCTCCGGTTCGCGACCCGGAACACCAGTATTGAGCGCGATTCCGCATGCGCATCAAGCCCTACCTCTGCATGAGATTATCGGACGGCTGGAAATCCCGCGGCTGCGGCTATCGACGGTGGTGGTCGAAGGAGATGACGCGGCCGCGCTGCGCTTCGGCGCCGGCCATGTCCCTTGGACTCGCCTGCCTGCTGAAAACGGCAACATCGGCATCGCGGCTCATCGTGACACGGTCTTCCGGCGGCTGCGCAATATCGCTCCGCGGGACCATATCGAACTCACTACGCCCAGTGGACACTACGAATTTGAAGTAAGTTCCACCGAAGTGGTTCGGCCGCAGGACGTCGCTGTGCTCGATAGCTCCGACCGTTCCGAGCTCACACTGGTAACGTGTTATCCATTTTCTTACTTTGGGCCCGCGCCATTGCGCTTCATCGTTCACGCGTTGCGCGTTGCGGCTGCCGGAACCTGAAAAGACACGTCCTAAGATCGCGCCTGCGTTCTAAAATAGAGCTGTCGACTCCTGCATGCCCGCCGACGACAGCACCCTAAAATACCGCGCTCTCACCGAGATCTCGGAAGCCTTTCTGGGCTCGCGCGATTGTGACGCACTGTTTCACAGCCTGTGGGATTCGCTGCGAAAATTGATTCGCTTCGATTTCCTGCTGCTCATGCTGATCGACGCGCACAGCCGCCGCGTCCGTATTGAGACGATTGCCGGCGAAGTTCCCGAGGGGGCCTCCGCCGGCCAGGATTATCCGCTCGAAGGCGGGCCCTCTGAGGTCGTCTGGGAGACCCAGCAGCCGCTGTATGTGCCGGATACCGCCGTCGAGACTCGCTTTCGCGCCGATCTGGTGCAGGACTTTCAGCGCAATCGACTGCGGAGCGGTCTCTGGTTTCCGCTCACCACGGTGCGTCAGCGCCTGGGCAGCATGGTGTTCGCCTCGCGCGACGTCGATCCGTACTCCGCCGAAGATCGAGAATTTATGCAGCACGTGGCACGGCATGTCGCCATCGCCGTCGAAAACGCTCTCGCCTTTGAGGAGATTAACGGCCTCCGCCAGCGCGTCGAAGGCGAGAAAGTATATCTCGAAGAAGAAATTCGCAGCGAGTACCGCTTTGGGGAAATCGTCGGCTCCGGCCCCGCGCTGCGCCATGTACTGGATCAAATCCAAACCGCTGCACCTACCGATTCCACGGTCCTGATTCAGGGCGAAACCGGCACCGGCAAGGAACTGGTAGCCCGCGCCATTCATCAACTCAGCCAACGCAGCCACGGCACCTTCGTAAAACTCAACTGTTCGGCTATCCCCGCGGGGTTGCTTGAAAGCGAAATGTTCGGTAACGAAAAAGGCGCTTTCACGGGAGCCATCACCCAGCGTTTAGGTCGCGTGGAGTTGGCCCACAAAGGCACGCTGTTTCTCGACGAAATCGCGGACCTCCCGCTGGAATTGCAACCGAAGCTCTTGCGGGTCCTGCAGGACGGCCAGTTCGAACGTCTCGGGAACTCGCGCACATTGACCTCACAATTCCGCCTGCTCGCCGCCACCAACCGCGACCTGCGCGCCCTTGCCGCCGAACAACAGTTCCGCACCGACCTGTATTACCGCCTCAACATCTTCCCCATCACCGTCCCGCCGCTGCGCGAGCGCCGCGAAGACATTCCCCTACTGGCGCGCTACTTCGTGCAGGACTTCGCTACCCGCATGCGCAAGCGCATTGATTCCATCCCCGCCCAAGCCATGGACTCGCTGATCAATTATGCGTGGCCCGGCAACGTCCGTGAACTCCGCAATGTGATCGAGCGCTCCGTTATCCTCAGCCCGGGAACCCGTCTCGAAATTCCCAAGGACGCCCTTAGCCAGCCCTTGTCCCAACCCTCCGCCGTTCTCCGCATGAGCGATGCTGAACGTCGCCACATCCTCGAGGCCCTGACTGCATCTAACTGGGTGGTCGGGGGTCCCCACGGCGCGGCCACCCTGCTCGGGTTGAAGCGGAGTACGCTCCAGTCCCGGATGGAACGGCTAGGCATAAAAAGACGATATTTCGTTAATTGACGGGATATCGGCAGGCGGAATATCGGCACTAGTTGTGTTTTGAGATACTTATAGTGGTGTGTGGCGTGCTTTGAAGATGAATCGAATGCGTAACTTTATTATTTACTTAGGATTAGCATCCCTGGCGGGGGCTCTGACAGCGCAGACTCCCGCACCTCGAAAAATCTCTCTCGATGAAGCAATTCAGCTTGGGTTGAAGAATAACTTGCGAGTCCTCCAGGCCGACACCAATAACAGCTTGGCTCGGGTCGATCGCATCCGTGCCCTCAGCGCGTTGCTGCCGACGGTGGACGGGAGTGCGGGTGAATACGTTCAGGAAACCAACATCGCAGTTTTCGGCTTTCGTTTCCCCGGTATTCCCACAATCATCGGTCCGTTCGGTTATTCCGACATCCGGGCGTCAGCAGCCGTGAATCTGATTGATCTGTCGGCCCGCAAGGATCTGCACTCGGTGGAACAGCGTCAGAAAGCCACGGAATTAAGCGCCCAGGACGCTCGGGACCTGGTGGTGGAAGCGGTCGCGAATTCCTACCTGAGCATTATCGCCGCTGCGGCGCGCGTGGATGCGGCTCGCTCAGAAGCCGCCACTGCGGAGGCGCTCTACGAACGAGCCCGCGATCAGCACGCGGCCGGAGTCTCGCCGGCGATCGATGAACTGCGGGCTCAGGTCGAGTGGAAGTCCCGCCAGCAACAGCTTCTGGCTTCCCAGAACCAGTTCGCGAAAGCGAATCTCACGTTGGCCCGCGTCACCGGATTGCCACCCGCGCAAGCATTCGAATTGTCCGATACCGCGCCTTACGCTCCGCTCGAAGGTCTCACGCCCGAACAGATGCTCGACCGGGCCCACCAATCGCGCGGCGACTATCTGAGTTTGAAGGCACAGATCCAAGCCGCTGAAACCGCCCGTGATGCCGCGCTTGCCGAGCGCTATCCCAAGCTGGCGCTCGAAGGCAACTATGGCGCCAATGGCGTCAACGTGGCCCAGTTGCACCCCACGTTTGCTTTTGTCGGATCGGTGAAGGTGAATATTTTCGACGGGGGCCGTATCCATGCGGACGTTGCCCAGGCCGACGTCGCCATTCGCCAGCATAAAGACGAAATCGCCGACTTGGAGCGAACCATCGATGTCGATATCCGCTCCGCACTCCTGGATCTCAAGTCCGCCGCGGACCAGGTGACGGTGGCGCGGGACAATCTGGATGTCGCCACGCAGGCGCTCACGCAGGCGCGTGACCGCTTCACCGCCGGCGTCACCGACAACATTGAAGTAGTGCAGGCGCAAGACGCCGTCGCTAACGCACAGGAGGCGCTGATCTCCAGCATGTACGCGCATAACCTCGCGAAAGTCGCGCTGGCGCGCGCCGTCGGCATGACCGAAAGCAATTTGAGGCAGTTCATGGGGATCAAATAAATGAAGAAGATCATCGGATTGATCGTATTTGTAATTCTGGTCGGAGCCGGTTACTACGTCTGGCAGGAGATGCAGAAAACCGAAAGCACCGACGATGCCGAAATCGATGGCAACGTCATCGCCATCAGTTCGCGCGTGGCTGGTCATGTCAGCGAAGTTCTGGTGCAAGATGACCAGCCGGTGAAACCCGGTGACGTACTGGTGAAGCTCGATCCCAAGGATTTCGAAATCGCAGTGGAACGCGCCAAGGCGGATCTGAATAATGAGCTCGCCGGCTTGCAGACCTCGCGCAGCGACGTACCGTTGACCGCTGCTACCACCAACAGCGAGCTCAATGGCGCGAAATCCAATCGCCAGGATGCTGCCGAAGCGATCACCTGGGCGGAGCAACAACGTAACGTCGCCCAGGCCCGCGTGACGTTGGCGCAAGCGAACGTAAAAGTAGCTGAAGCCAATGCCACCAAAGCCGCGCAGGATGTCGCGCGCTATCAGACGCTGGTCGCAAAGGATGAGATCTCGAAGCAGCAATACGATCAGGCCGTAGCGGCGTCGGAAGCGGCCAAGGCCACCGTAGAAGCAAAGAAAGCCGCCGTGGTCGAAGCGCAACACGGCATCTCCGCTGCTGACGTGGCGATAGCGCAGGCGCGCGCGAAGTTGGGGCACGCCGAGGCCGAAGTGCAGAACGCCATGACCGGGCCTCAGCAGGTCACCATCACCCAATCTAAAGTATTGGTGGCGCAGGCCAAAGTGGCGCAGCGCCAGGCGGACCTCGACCAGGCCCTGCTAAACCTGCAATACACCACTATTGTCGCTCCGGTCGCTGGCGTCATCGGCAAGAAGAACATCAATGTCGGCCAAAACGTAGCCCCGGGCCAGCAAATGATGGCCATTGTGCCGCTAGATAACCTATGGGTCACGGCGAATTTCAAGGAGACCCAGCTCAAGATGATGCGCCCGGGCCAGAAGGTAAAACTCTCCGTCGACGCCTATGGCCGCGATTACACCGGAACCGTGGAGCGCATCGCCGGAGCCAGCGGAGCTAAATTCAGCCTGCTGCCTCCGGAAAACGCTACCGGCAACTTCGTTAAAGTAGTGCAGCGGATTCCTGTGCGTATTGACTTCGATCCCGGCCAGGACCCGGATCACATTCTGCGCCCGGGCATGTCGGTGGTGCCTTCAGTGAGGGTGAAATAACCGCCTGCGGATGAGCATGAACGCATGAGTACAGCAGTCGAACCCATTCTGCCGGCCGCGAAAGCCGAATGGCGCCCACGCTTCAATCCCTGGGCCATCGCCATGACGGTGACCCTCGCGACCTTCATGGAAGTACTGGACACCAGTATCGCTAACGTCGCCCTGCCCCACATCGCCGGCAATCTCTCCATCAGCCAGGACGAAGCCGCCTGGGTGCTCACCTCTTATCTGGTGGCCAACGCGGTGATCTTACCCATCAGCGCCTGGCTCTCCACAAAGTTTGGCCGCAAGCGCTTCTACATGACTTGCGTGGTGATGTTCGGCGTTAGTTCATTAATGTGCGGTCTGGCTCCAAACCTGCCGGTACTGGTGTTTTTCCGAGTCTTACAGGGACTGGGGGGCGGCGGTCTCGCGCCCACCGAACAAGCCATTCTCGCCGACACTTTCCCGGCTGAAAAGCGCGGCCAGGCATTCTCGGTTTATGCCATGGCAGTGGTAGTGGCCCCGGTGATCGGACCCACGCTCGGCGGCTATATCACAGACAATTTCAGCTGGCGCTGGCTGTTTCTGATTAACGTGCCGGTGGCCGTGCTGTCGCTGGTGCTGAGCGCGCGCATGCTCGAAGATCCGCCCTTCCTCGAAGAGATGCGCAAGAAAATGTTCACTGTGGATTACGTGGGTCTGGGGCTGCTGGCCACGGGAATCGGCTGCCTGCAGGTGGCGCTCGACAAAGGGGAGCGCGAGGACTGGTTCGCCTCCAGCTTCATCGTTAGCTTCTCCGTCATTGCCGTGGTGGCTCTGGTAACAGCCATCATCTGGGAGTACCATCATCCCCATCCCGTACTCGATGTGCGTCTCTTCAAGAGCCGGAATTTCTCGGTGGCCTGCATGATGATGTTCATGCTGGGCGCGGCGCTCTACGGAGCTACCGTATTGATCCCGCAGCTATTGCAAACCCTAATGGGCTACACCGCGCAGCAGGCCGGTATGGTGCTCTCCCCGGGTGGTCTCGTGATCATCGCCACGATGCCTTTAATAGGCCGCCTGTTGGGCAGAATGGATGGTCGCTGGCTGATCGTATTCGGCTTTATCAGCACCGGCCTGGCGCTCTATTACATGACTGGCTGGACACTCGATATCGATTTCAAGACGGCCATGATGTATCGCATCTATCAGGCCATCGGTATGGGCTTTCTGTTCGTTCCGATCCAAACTCTGTGTTACGTGGGCATCCCGCAGGAGAAGAACAACAACGTCAGCGGCATGACCAATCTCGCGCGCAATCTGGGCGGCAGCCTGGGTATTTCGGCGATTGCGGTGATCGTCTCGCGCCGTGCGCAATATCACCAGACCGTGCTGGCATCTCACACCAGCCAATA
>Ga0068855_100004943_pt1 | contig 16256 bp, 12 predicted proteins | sample KBSCornC52_FD_66592 | JGI IMG/M metagenome (GOLD analysis project Ga0068855, IMG submission 66592) | Corn rhizosphere microbial communities from Kellogg Biological Station, Michigan, USA - KBS Corn C5-2 | ecosystem: Host-associated > Plants > Roots > Rhizosphere > Soil ...
CGCAACGTGACGCAGCCGACGCTTGCGCAAATGGTCCCGATCATGGGTGTCGCGGCGGGATGTGGAATTGTCGGAGCCAGGGCAGCCTCTGAGCTCATCTCCAGGCTGATGCCGCAGGATGAGAGCTCGGTGGTTTCGCGAGAGGGGCTTTATGGTTTGAAGGGCAAAGTCGCCTTTCCCGTCACCGAATCCGGCGGGCGCATCATGGTATACGACGACTACGGATCTCTGCACGACGAGAGCTGCCGAGTGACACCGGGCCATCCTCCTATCGAGAAGGGGCGGCGGGCAATGGTGATGGATCGAGATGCCAGTGGTTACCTGCTGGTAGAAGAGGTGCCGGAGTAGTGGTTCGACATGGTTGAGATTGAATTGTAGAATCGACCTCCTGTCACCGAACCAAAGTGTGGGAGGCCCCCAGGAAACTTTGTAAAGGAGCAAACGCCATGGGGTTCATATTAGCGTTAGTCGGAATTGTTATGATCATCATCGGTGCGATCGGGCAGTTTATCGGATTGCCAATTCCGGCAGCGATTTCGATCGGCGGCGGCGGAGTTGTCGTGTCTCTCGTGGGTGCGGTGATGACGTGCATGTCTTTCTACAAGCGCACGGCGGCGGACATGGCCTTCGTACGGACGGGAAGAGGCGGCAACCGGGTGGTGCTCGACGGCGGCACGATGGTCATTCCGATCTTCCATCGGATGCTCGAGATCAACCTGCGCACGATGAAGCTGGGTGTCAATCCGCGCGGCCAGAACGCATTGATCACGCGGGACAATCTGCGTGCAAACGTGCTGGCGCAGTTCTACATCCGAGTTCAGGCGGACGAGGAGCACATCCTCAACGCGGCGCGCAGCCTTGGCGAAAGCAGCGTGAACGCAGAGGCGGTCGAGGCGCTGGTGAGCGAGAAGCTTGTTTCGGCGCTACGAGCCATCGCCTCGCAAATGGATCTGTTTGAGATCCACACTAAGCGCGACGAATTCGCTGAGAAGGTCAAAGAGCACGTAAAGTCCGATCTAGAGGCGAACGGACTCCTGCTCGAATCGGTAACGATCTCAGAGCTGGACCAGACCGACCCGGCGGAGCTGAGCGATAACAACGTTTTCGATGCGCAGGGTAAGAAGAAGATCACCGAGATCACGGCCGCCGCGGCGGTCGAGCGTAACAACCTGGATCGATCGGCGGAGCGCGCCCGCAAGCTCAAAGATGTAGAGACGCGGCAGCAGATCCTGGAGTTGGAACGGCAGCAGGCGGAGGCCGAAGCGACACAGGCAACTGAGATCGCCAAAGTCCGAGCGGACAAAGAGCGAGAATCTCAGGAGGCGATGATCACTCAGCAGCGCCAGATCGAGCTCGCCAAGATCGAGAAGGATAAGCAGACGCAGACCCAGGAGATCGCACGCCAGCAGTCCATCGAAGTGGCCCGCGCGATGCAGGAGCAGACGGTGCAGTCCGCCCAGATCGCCAAGGAGCAGCAGGTCCAGATGGCGGCCGTGGAGCGTGACAAGAGTGTCGCGCTCGCAGAGCGGATCAAGCAGATCGCCGTGGCCGAGCAGGAATCGGCGCGGGCGAAAGCGGAAGAGGGCGCGTTCAAGGCACAGGCCGAGCGGGAAAAGGCGACGCAGCAGGTTACGACCGTCACTCAGCTGGCTGAGGCCGACCGCGAGGCGAGCAAGAAGCTCATCGCGGCGCGGCAGCAGATCGAGCAGGATAAGCTGCGGCAGCAGACCGTGGCGGACGTCGATGCGTATACTCGCGTAAAGCAGGCAGAGTCGGAGCGCGAGGCTGCCGAGAACCAGGCGAATGCAAAGCGGCAAATCGCAGAGGCGGAGGCGCAGGCCAAGGAGATGGTAGCACGCGGTGAGAAGGCCGAGCAGATGGTAGCGGTGGAGGTTGCTCGCGAACAGGTCGGAGTTGAGCAGGCGAAGGTCGCGGTCGAGCGCCAGCAATTGGAGAACCGTCAGGAGTTCGCCGAGGCCGGCATCCAGTTGGAAGTCCAGCGGCTGAGCATTCAGGCGGGCCGCGATGTTCAGATCGAATTCGCGAAAGCGCTCGCGAGCTTCCTTTCGAACGGGCATATGACGCTCTACGGCACGCCGGAAACAGCGACCACCATGCTCGACAATATGGCAAAGGGCTTCGGCGTGCGGTCGATGATCGAGGGGTTCGTCAATGGCCCCGGCAGCGGAAGTACGGTTCCGAGCATCGGACCAGGCGGCAATGGGACCTCTTCTTCAAACGGGAGCGCGAACCACAGAGGCACGGACGTGGTTGGCGGACTGATGTCACAATTGGGCAGCCTGATTCAGCCCGCACTGGCCCGGGCGGCCGGAACAGACACGAAATCGATCACACCGGAGATGACCGAGCAAGTCGCCCGCAGCCTCGCGGACAACCCGGCGTTCATCACCGCGCTTCAGGAAGCGCTGACAGCGCCTTCTCCGGACGTGCCGACACAGGCCGTGGTGGTGGACACTTCGGACCTGAAGCCCGCGGCGAAGGCGTGAGAACCCTCACCCCAGCCCCTCTCCCTGGATTCCCTCACTGCGTTCGGCGGGAGAGCGGCTTCTTGGCGGTGCTGGCGGTGAATCTAATCTATCGCTTTTACCTGCGCGGTTATCGGTGCGACTTAGCGCTCACGGCGAGGAATTCGCCCCCTCCTTCTCCCGCAGCGTGGGAGAAGGAGGGGGTTGGTGGAGGATGAGGGGTTCTTACCTCCACGACTCGTCAAAGAATCCAGCGAGCTCGACATCTTTCTTTCGATCGTCGGAGAAATGATCGTCAGCGATGCGAATCACGGCGTAGTCAGGAATATGGGGATATTGCAGCGCGTTGCTGCCCTCCTGGTCGGCACGGCTGAAGGTCATGCCCGAGTTAAGCACGACGTAGTGGCCGGGCGATTCTGGGTTTGGGAAGATCAACAGAGGCAAATGGTCCGAGGCCGAGAATGTCTTGCCTTTAATTGTAATGGCGCTCTTCGTCCAGGTGAGCGGCAGCTTTGGCAGGAGTCGTCGGAGCACGGAGTTTGAGCCGGGATCACCGAAGAGAAGCAGATTCTTATCCTTTACGTCCGCCCTTGCCAGCGTGGCATCGGTAGTTTCCGGAAGAGTCGCCCGGAAGTAGCGCCCCCAGCACTCTCTCTGCCGCTTCAATTCCAGCTCGGACCATTTGCCAGCTGCGGCGTTCCAGGGTCGCCCGGTGCCGGAAACCGCGATCAACGGGCCGTAGAGCGCATCGTCTATCGGTCCCTGCAGGCCGGGCTTCTTGCGAAGACCTGGCAGAGCACCTAACCGCCAGCGTCCTGACCTCTTTGACAGAACCACTCCGGCTTTCTCGATTTGAGGCGGTGCGGGAATGGACTGGCCATCGATCTCGATCGATCGCAGGCTGCGCGCCTCCGAAACGGGAGGTGCGATCCGCAGCGAGGCAATGCCGTGCGTCGTGATGCTTGCCTTTCCATCTTTAATCCCACCATTCACTTCGCTGCGCGACCAGTGCCGCTCCAGCCCCTCGATCGTGATCCACTTGCACTGTGGATAGCGAAGCGTGTACGTCACGAATCGTACGTCTCCCAATGGATCGCGCCGGTACGGCGCCATGTCCGCTAGTATCTTCTGCAGCGATAGCGGCTCATATCGGTGCTCGGTCTTCGGGGCGATGATCTCCTCGAACGGGGCATTTTCGTTTCTGAGCGCATCCGCCATCAGGCGATATTGCGGCAGCTTGGGGTCCAGCTCGCCGACGTAGCTGATCATGGGAACGGAGGCTGCATTGGCGGCGACGTCGACCGCATCGTAGAGGTGGAGCAGCTGCTCCTGCCAATCGGGCATCGCCTCCGTCAGTGACAGATATTGTTTCGTATCGACGAATCCCGCGCCGGGGCTGATGACAGCCCAGGTCCCGGGTGTGTGCAGTCCAATATGGAACACGCCGTGCCCGCCCATCGAGAACCCACGCAGCGTGGTCTGATCGTCAACCACCCGGTAGCGTCGTTTCATATCGGCGAGCGCCTCAAACACATCGATCTCGCCGCAAAATCGCCACCCGTTATTGCCCCTGCCATAAGGAGCGAGGGCGAGATTCGGGGGAGCGGAAGTTGCAAAGTTGCTCCTCACCCAACCGGTCGAGCGAATAAAGTTGATCTCGTTCAGATTGCCGCCGCGGCCGTGCAGGAATAAGTCGAGCCGCATCGGTTTCGGGCTGTCGAAGTTGTAATCAGCGGGGATATAGACCTGATACGGCTGCGCGGAGCCGTCGATCGCCGACCGATACCCTAGCACGACCACTCCAGTTTGCCGGATCCACGGAGCGTTTCCGCTCTTCAGCTCCTCTGCGCGAGTTTCGCCCTCCTGAAGACATAACTTCGCCTGATCGAAATTCTGTTTCGAGAAGAATAGGTTCTGCGCCAGGTTGCGCTCCACAGCGTCCAGGTAGATTTCGACATCCGGCAGCATATACGCGTCAGGCTTGTGAGTCGCGGCGGACCGGCTGCGCAGCGCCATCACCTCCTTCCGAAGATGATCGCAGGACTCGACAAGCGCGGCGCGCTCGGCCTCCGTCGGACTGTACAAATTGGTCTGAAATTGGGCGTTTGAGGGACCGGCCGTCATGCCGATCGCGATTGCGAGTACACAACCTTGGAAGAGATGAAAATGACGTTGGACGATATTCATTAGATCCTGGCGAACCTCCATGCTTCTGACATGTGCGATGTATTCGAGAAACGGGCACGTTCCTCCTCATTTTCTAAACTCGCGCGAAGGGCATTTGCGGCCGATGTCGAAATAGCGAGCGTCGGCAAGTCGGACGCACAATACCGTGCGACCGCTAGCCCGGACTGCGACACAACCTAACTATCAAGAGGACAGCGACGACTCATGAATACAGAGTTCAATTTTTCAGCCGGTGTCTGGAACCTGCATCCCGGCGCCGATCCGTTTGGCCCTCCGGTGCGTCCAGAGCGAGACTTTGCGGACAAGTGCGCAATTCTACAGCGGCTGGGCTTCACCTATATCCAACTTCACGATGATGACGCCGTCCCGATGGACGTGCCGCCGTCCGCAACGGAAGCGGCATGCCGGACGCTGAAGCGGATTTGCGACGATCATGGGTTGGCGGTCGAGTTCATTGCGCCACGTCTATGGGAGGACCCCCGGTTCGCGGATGGAGGCATTACCTCGAACCGCGCCGAGTCACGAGCGCTTGCGCTCGACCGCGCCAAGCGATCCATCGATATTGCAAACGCGCTGGGCACCGATCGATTGGTGTTGTGGCCCGCGCGAGAGGGCACGTACATCCGGGAGGCCAAGGACCCAAGGATAGCATTCGATCGACTGCTGGAATATTGCAATGCGATATTGGATTACGATCCGAAAGTGCGCATCCTTGCCGAGATGAAGCCGAACGAGCCGATGGACCTGATGTACCTTCCGAGCACAGGCCATATGCTCGCAATGTGCTATAAAACCATCGACCCTGATCGTACGGGCGTGCTGATCGAAGCGGCGCACTGTATCCTGCTCGGTCTGGACCCGTCCGACGAGATGGCATATGCGCTATGGCACGGCAAGCTATGGGGCGTCCACCTGAACGACCAGAACGGTCTGAAATACGACCAAGACAAGTCATTTGGGAGCGTGGACCTTCGGCGGGCGTTCAACCAGGTGGATGTCCTGGTACGCAGCGATTATGGAAAGCAGGGCGAGGTTGTAGGTCTTGACGTGAAGGCGATGCGAACACAGAGTCACGAAGCCTCGTGGAAGCACCTCGCCAATAGCAAGGAAATATTCGAGCGGCTCGTCGCGCTTTCCGTGAGCATCGATCGAAGCGAGTGGGCAGGATACGTCGCAGAGCAGGATTATGAAGGCCTGGAGATGTTCATTCTGCGGCATTTTCTGAAATCCTAGCCAGGACCCGGGAGATTGAATATGGAGGGTGTGAAGAGGGCCAGCCGGATGAGGGTATTCTGCGTCTCGGCAGCCATCATACTTCTTGTCATCCTGATCGTGATCTACCCCGGGCTGCACCAATCGGGCGTGGATACGGAGCTTCGTGACGCCGTCCTCCATCAAGATGAGGCCCGAGTTCGTTCCGCACTCCAGGACGGCGCGAACGCGCGCGAACTGTCATGGGTCGTCGACCGGAGTCCGATCGGCCGGCTCATGAGAGGACAGAATCCTTTCGGTGGCCGACGGCGTGCATTGCCGCCCGCAAATGCTCGCGCCGGTGCTCAAGGCAATCAACAGAGTCACACGCTCTTGATGTACGCCGCCGATACCGGAAATGCCGCCATCGTGCGCGATTTGCTGGACCACGGCGCTGACGTAGATGCGCGCCTGGCGAATGGCAATACCGCGCTTTTCATGAGTGTCGCCCGCCGCTCGGAGGCGTGCACGGACGCGTTGTTACAACGTGGCGCCGATGTTAACTACAGAAATAGCAGCGGGCTGACGCCCTTGCATGTGGCCGCCAAGAACGACAGCGCCGTGACCCTGGGGCAATTGCTGCTGCACCATGCGGACGTGAAGGCCAAGGATAATAACGGTTTGACGCCGCTGACAACGGCGGCGAAGGCTCATTCGGCAAACGCGTGCCTGTTGCTGATGGATTGGGGAGCTGACCCGTCGGACTTGAGAAGTCAGTCCTCGGCGGAGCACGCAAGTGCAAAGACTTTAACGGGCAGCCATTATCCGGATGAAAACGAGTCGCTTCTTGCCTGGGCAGCCTCTAAGGGGAGCCTTGAGCTTGTACGTCGCGCCTGGGAGCGGCTTCTTACTCCCGATGAGCGCGACCGTCAGGCGCCAGAGGCTCTTTATGAGGCCGTCACAGCCCGAAGCCGCGCAGTGGCGTCCTTTTTGCTTGCACAGGGTGTTTCTCCTAATACCCAGGTGAGAGTTGCGCACCTGTCGGAAATCGCCCGGACTCCCTCAACCGCAAGCCCGATGTTTCAGACAAGCAGGCCGTTTGCGATAGGACCGTCAGCCATAGGAAGGGCTGCCGATCCGGTGGCTCTCCCGGACCACGGGCCGCGCATGAACGGTAAATTGGTAAGTTTATTATCGCGGGTCACCGGGTATCCCGCACGTTCGGGACCGAATCGGCCTTATCTCATCCTGTCCTCACCGTTGGCGAGCGCGTGCGAGAACGACGATCGCAAGATGGTCGATTTGCTGCTGACCCACCACGCAGACGTAAACTGGTACCCAGGCAGCGGCGATACGCCGCTTATGGCAGCTGCGGAATGGCCTCCAATTCTTGACCTACTGATATCAAAGGGCGCCGACATTCATGCGCGAAGTTTTTCCGGCCAGACCGCGCTCATGGCCGCCTGCGACCGGCTCTGTCCTACGGTTGACCGGCTCATCGCGGCGGGCTCGGATGTAAATGCCAGGGATGATACCGGCGCGACTCCGCTCATCCACGCTATCCGGAATCATTCCCCACAAACCAGCGCAAGGCTGGTGCGGACTCTGCTCCAGCACGGTGCGAAGCCTGACATACGCGATAATCAAGGAAAGACTGCCATAGCTTACGCCCGACTATCGCAGACTACAACCACCACGCAGCCCGCTGCGCCGCAGGAAACTGACTCGGAAAACATTGAGGGCATCCTGTCAAAAGCCCTCGCAAGAGCACAGCCGTGAAGGACACAGACAAGCTTGTTAGATTGCTTTAGACGTGCTATACTCTAGCAGTCTACATTCGATTCCTGATGTTCGCGTGGAACGGCGCGCGATGGAAATCAAGGCTGAAATTAATGGCGCTTTCTCGCGACGAAGTTCGCAAGGTTGCCCTGCTCGCGCGGCTTGAATTGAGCGATGACGAGTTGGACGAACAGGCGAAACACTTCAACGATTTACTCATTCAATTTGAAATACTGCAGTCCCTCGACCTAAGCGGCATCGAACCCACCTCACACTCAATTCCACTTGTCAATGTGTTAAGGGAAGACGTCGTTCAGCCTTCGCTCTCGCGTGAGGCAGCGCTTGCAAACGCGCCTGAGAGCCGAGACGGCTGTATCGTTGTGCCTCGCATTGTCGAGGGCTAACCGGGAGAGTACGCTTGTCCGACTTGATGCAGCTGTCGCTTAGAAATGCGCAAGAAAAACTGATGCGAAAACAGATTTCTGCGCGCGAACTCACCGAGGCCGCCCTGGCTCGTATGGAGCGCTGCGAGGCGCAGATGCATGCGCTGTTAACGATTTGTAGTGAAGAAGCGCGCGCCGCCGCGGACGATGTCGATGCGCGCCGAGCGAGAGGCGAGACGTTGCCGCCACTTGCCGGAATCCCGCTGGCCCTGAAGGACAACCTCTGCACGACGGGAGTGCGCACTACCGCGGGGTCGAAGATACTGCATAACTTCGTACCTCCGTACGATGCGACCGTCGTGGCAAGGCTGAAGCAGGCGGGCGCGATCATCGTTGCCAAGGCCAATTTGGACGAGTTCGCCATGGGCTCCTCCACAGAGAACTCAGGCTTCCAAACCACTCGCAATCCCTGGAACTTAGATTGCGTGCCGGGAGGATCGTCCGGGGGAGCGGCTGCCGCGGTTGCGGCCGGCGAGTCGCTCGGGGCGCTCGGGTCGGACACGGGTGGCTCCATTCGGCAGCCAGCCGCGCTCTGCGGCGTCGTGGGGCTCAAACCTACCTACGGGCGAGTCAGCCGATATGGGCTGATCGCATACGCTTCGTCGCTCGATCAGATCGGGCCGATAGGCAGGAGCGTTGATGATTGCGCCCAGATTCTGCAGATGATCGCCGGTCACGATCCGCTCGACTCCACTTCCGCCAACGTGCCTGTGCCAGACTATTGCGCGGCGCCGAAGAGCGCCCGTGGATTGAAGATAGGCGTTCCGAAGGAGTATTTCGGGACGGGCGTCGACGGGCAGGTGTCGGCGCTCGTTCGAACGGCCGTCGATAAGCTGGTTGAGCTGGGCGCGGTGGCGGAAGAGTGCTCGCTTCCTGCGACAGATTATGCGCTGGCTGCCTACTATATCATCGCGCCGGCCGAGGCCAGCAGCAATCTCGCAAGGTTTGACGGCGTGAAGTATGGCCTCCGGACTAGTAAGCTATCCGGCCACATCGGGCTGACGGAGAAGACTCGCGATGAAGGCTTCGGCGACGAGGTAAAGCAGCGCATCATGATCGGGACGTACGCGTTGTCCGCCGGCTACTACGACGCCTATTACAAGCGCGCGCAGCAAGTCCGAACGCTTATCCGGCAAGATTTCGAAAGAGCCTTCGAGAAGTACGACGTCCTCGTGACGCCGACTTCGCCTACTGCCGCATTCAGGATCGGTGAAAAGGCGGACCCGATCGCAATGAAGCTCGCCGACGTCTGCACCATACCGGTCAATATGGCGGGTCTGCCGGCGATTTCGATCCCCTGCGGATTCGCGGACGGACTTCCCGTCGGTCTGCAGATCATCGGCCGGCCTTTCGATGAAGCAAGACTTTTAAGCGCCGCCGCATGTTACGAAGAAGCCACGGATTGGAGCCAGCACCGGCCGATACTTTGAGACGATCGCGATGGAGTCTAGCAAAAGGAACACAATGAGCGATAACCGTTCGGTTGTGACGTATCTCACGGAGGAGATTCGTGAGTTGGTCCGATTGGGTCCTGTCCATTCTTTGACGTGGGTCTCCAACACCGACCCCGGCCGTTGGATGCAGATCAGCGTCCACGACGGCGCGGAGCACTACCTGACTGTGCTGTGCGTGCTGCCACCTCATATCTCTAAGAACGACCTGGACAAAGCGATGGGCAAAGTGGGCCGGAAGCAGGCGCAGGTTAATCGCGGAACTTGCCTTGTCTACTACCTGGCGCAGTCCAGAGACGCAAATGCGCTTCTTGAACTGGCTCCGCATGCTGCGGAGCAATGCGCCGTGATCGCGCAATTGCTCTGGAATGCCGCAAGTGTAAGCGATTTTGAGCTCATCGGAGCACGCGGACCAAAGCTGGCGCTCTACGATGTCAATGTACCCTCGATCAACAGCGGACGAAAGTCCGGACAGGATGCGTTACCGGAACCAACGGCGAGCGCGCACCCCCAGAGCTCCAGACGCGACCAATCGGACGATTCGTCCCGGGATCCAAAGGATATGCTCGGTTAGCATCGAATAGTGTTAGGAAGAGACGAATGCCGGAGTACGAACCTGTCATCGGAATGGAGTGCCATGCGGAGTTGCTGACGGAGAGCAAAATGTTCTGCGGCTGCCGCAACGAATTTGGCGGCGAGCCAAATACACGCTGTTGCCCCGTTTGCATGGGGATGCCCGGCGCGCTGCCCGTGATGAACAAGAGAGCGGTTGAGCACGTGATTCGCACCGCGCTCGCTCTCAATTGCACGATCAATCCTCACGCGAAGTTTGATCGCAAGAACTACTTCTACCCGGACCTTCCCAAAGGATATCAGATCAGCGAATACGACGTGCCTATCGGCGTTGCCGGGTGGCTCGACGTCGATGTGAACGGCGCGACCAAGCGGGTGCATATTCGCCGAGTGCATCTGGAAGAGGACACCGGCAAGCTGTTTCACATTCCCGGCGACAACCGGGAGAGCTTTGTCGACCTGAACCGAAGCGGCGTTCCATTGATGGAGATCGTGACCGAGTTTCCGCCGGATATTCACTCTGCGGACGAGGCGCGCGCCTACCTGGTGAAACTTCGGGCGATTCTAACCTATATAGATGTATGTGACGGCAAGATGGAAGAGGGCTCGCTGCGCTGCGAGCCGAACGTTTCCATCAGAGTCGCCGGGTCGGAGACATTCGGCACAAAAACGGAGATCAAGAACCTCAACTCGTTCCGCGCGGTTCATCGTGGAATCGAATATGAGTGCGAGCGCCAGGCAGAGCTGCTCGAGAGCGGCGAACCGATCATACAGGAAACTCGCGGCTGGAGTGAAGCCAGGCAGGCAACGTTTTCGCAGCGCTCGAAAGAGGTTGAGCAGGAGTACCGCTATTTCCCCGAGCCGGATCTCGTTCCGCTTCACATCACCGACGACTGGATCGAGCGTGTGCGAGCGGAGTTGCCGGAGCTGCCCGACGCGCGCCGACAGCGGTTTATTTCCGAATATGGGCTGTCACCGTACGATGCGGACCAACTGACAGAAACGCGAGCTCAAGCAGACTATTTTGAATCGGCCGTCCGGATTGCCGGAGATGCGAAATCGGTCGCCAACTGGATGATGGGGGATCTCACGCGTCTGCTTAACGCCTCCAGCCTGGAGCTTCCAGACAGTCCCGTTCCGGCTGCCAATCTCGCCACAATGATCAAGAGAATTGCCGATGGCACGATCAGCGGCAAGATCGCGAAAGCGCTCATCGAGGAGATGTTCGAGACGGGAGGCGCGCCGGACTCAATTATCGAGGCGCGCGGCTGGAAGACCATTCGGGACGCGGGAGCGGTCGCGGCGATCGTCGAGAAAGTCTTCGCAGAAAATGCGCAGGTTGTCGCGGATATCAAGGAAAAGGGCCTGGTGCAGAAACGAGCCTTCCTTGTGGGCCAGGTGATGAAGGCTTCGCAAGGCAAGGCAGACCCCGGCGAAGTCAATCGACTTATTGATCAAATGCTTAAATAACCCATGTTTTCGCCGTGCGGGAGCGCTAGATGATTTGCCGGGCTGAACATTCTGCCGCGACTATTATCGCAATTTGCCTGGCGATCGTTGCCTCGCCAACCCGATCGGATCAGCTTTCGGACTGGGTGAAGGCGCTCAAGTCTCCGAGCGTCGCAGCGCGTGCCGATGCTGTAGAAGCGCTGGCCAAGGAGGCGCAGTCTCCCGGCGGCAAAGCCCGGTGCCGTCCGGCCTATGGACCGCTGATGGCAGCGCTCTCAGATCCGGTTGAGTCGGTGCGTAAGCAGGCGATGCGTGCGCTGGCGTCTCTGGATAGTCGCTCGGATGTGCCGGCGCTGATCGGTTTACTGAGCAGCCAAAACGCGTACAATCGAGAAGCAGGCGCGACGCTGCTCGGCATTTTGGGCGATCGACGTGCTTCGGATGCGCTGGTGAAGGCGGTTGGCGACAGGGATCCGGCTGTGCGAGGAGCCGCAACCGAAGCGCTTGGCGCGCTTGGCGATCCCCGCGCGTCGGCCTCACTCTTGCCGCTGTTGTCAGATTCGAGCGCACGGGTTAGACTCAAGACCGTCACCGCTCTCGGCGCTCTGCGTGATCGAGGCACGGCAACCGCGATCCTGCCGTTGCTGCATGACAGCGATCCGGGCGTGCAGCGAAATGCAGCCGTGGCGCTGGCGAAAATTGGCAACCCGGGTGTGGCCCCCGAGCTGATGAAGATCATCGAGGGCGCTTCAACTGGCAATCGGTTCGACGTGCGGTTTTATGCGGCATTCGCGCTCGGCGCACTGGGAGACCACCGCGCCGTTCCGGTGTTAATTCACGGCCTGACCGACAAGGACCGGGATGTACGGGTCGCTGCCGCGATCGGCCTCGGCCAGTTAAAGGACCCAAAGGCGACGGCCGGGCTGATCGCCGGCATGAAGGACCCCAGCGACCTTATGCGCTGGACCTGCGCGCAGTCGCTTGGGAACCTTCGCGATCGTCGAGCCGTCCCAGTGTTAATCAAGGGCTTAAAGGATTCGAACGAGGATGTTCGCGAGCAGTCTGCGAAGGCGCTTGGCAAGATCGGCGATAAATCCGCGGTGCCGGGCCTGATCGCGGTGTTCAGCGATTCGGATGAGGCGATTCCCAAGGCGGCCGTACTTGCGCTCGGCAGAATCCGGGATAAGTCGGCGCTTCCGTTCGTTAAGAAACTGCTGAATCATCCGGACGCGAGCGTTCGTCTTGCGGCGGCGGAAGTGGCGAAGACTCTGGAATCATCCCCGTAATGGAAACGAGGGAAGGCGGAACAGGACGTATGAAGTGGCTGCTCTTCTGGTCGATTGCAATGTGCACTGCTGCAGCGGCGGTGGCAATAGGGACAGACAATGCAGGTGCCCAGGGCGCTCCCAAGGCGCCGCCGAAACGCTCATTCTCGAACAAGCCGAAGGCCGGCATAAAGAAGCCGGCCGCAACCGCAAAACGGCAGGCGACACAGGAAGAGCTGACGGACGCCGTACTGGGCGACGCGATGAATCAGATATGGGAACAGTGCGACGCGCACGGCCACGAAGGTGAATTCAATCACTTCATCAACCTGAGCAGAATCGTCGTGCAGGGCGACCCGCATAACATGGAGGCTTTCTCGACCGCTTCCTACCTGCTCTGGAGCACGAGCAAATGGGACGAAGCGGAGGCGATGATCAAAGACGGAATCGCCGCCAATCCGAAGTCGTACTACATGTATGATGAGATGGGCGTGTACTGGTTGATTGAGCGCAAGAATCCGAAGGCAGCGATACCATATTACGAGCAGGCAGTGAAGTACGATTGTCCATTCGGCACCTGGAACAGCCTCGCAAATTGCTATGAGAAGGTTGGTCAGTGGGATAAAGCCGTTGCGGCGTGGGAGAAGGCGACGCTCTTTCCCACGAATCTGGTAGCAAACCGCCGCCTTAAGCAGGCGCGCCAGAAGCTGGCGGAGCAGAAGACCGGTCAATAGGGGAGCATGATAATGCCTCGAGAGCTTGTTTATTTGCTCAATTTACTGATTACTGTCCTGCTGGTGCTGATCATGGCGGAAGTGGTAGTCTCCTGGCTCGTGGCCTATGGGCGCGGTATCTCACCTTATCATCCCGCGATACGCACGTTACGAAGGATCGTGGATCCCATCCTCGATCCATTCCGGCGAATGCTGCCACCATCGAAGACGGGCGGCTGGGACCTTTCGCCCATGCTCGTGATGGTGGTGCTGTACGTTGTTCGAAGCATGATCAACGGAATACGCTGAACCGTGCCTTCCCACGAACCGAACACTTCGTTAGAGGGAGCGTCGCAGCGCCGCAATGACGTGAACGCCAACCGTCGGCAGCTGATCTCCGCGATCTCCGCGCTCATTGTGCTCCTCGGCCTGCTGGCCTATGTGATGGGTCGCAACTATCTTCTCGATCGCCGCAGAGGCGCATTCGACGCGTCTGACGTAGTTCAGCAGGAGCGCTCGGCCATACGGGAGACCAAGACGGCCTTCGCCGAGCTCTACGCGGGTTCCAGGATGCCCGCCATAACAGTCCTCGTCGACGATTTGGCCAATTCGGCACCGCCCACAATCTCCGAGAAATCGCTAAGGTCTGTGCCGGGCAGCAATCCGGACGGCGCCACCGAACCGTTGCAGCCTGCAAAGCGGAGAAGGACTCCGGCAGGGGTCCCTGGGACCGCTCGGCGCTCCTCCGCGTCGCAAGACGTCCTGGCCAGTGCCTCTGCACGGTCCGCAGTGCGGCAGTGGCGAATGCTGGCCGTCTCTCCTCCCGTTCGGGCGAGCGTGCTGCGCAGGTTGGGAATTACCCTGTTCCTTTTTCATCGGCCGGGCGGTCTGAACGCATTTCACCTCATCCCTCTCGTTCCACCCGCAAAGACCGCGTTACCGAACCCGCCCTCAACGCCCGGCAGTAAGCCGGCGGCGCCCAGGCCAGCGGTCTCCAATGGCTTGACCTTCGCAGAGGAGACCAGGCTCTGGGACGCGATCTACGGGCCGGTCGCTCCGCGCCAGGCGGAAGTGGGCACGCTTCGCTCACAGTTGGGCCGGCTTAATCTGGGCTGGTTTGAGAGCATTGCGGCTGCCACGCTGTACAATCGCGCCGGGTTGAGCGCGCAGGCAGCGCTCGCCACCCAGCAGGCGCGGCGTTCGGCCGATGCCCTGGTTGCGGTCCTCACGATCGAAGCCGCGCTGCCCATCATCGGCGGCGTGCTGATCCTCGGATATTTCGGCGCGTGGCTTGTACGCCAGGTTGAGATGTCCGGACGGCCAGCGGCAAAAGCGCCCTCCGTGTCAGATCCAAACTCGCTCGCCAATTTCTGCTCGCTTCCGGCGACTTCGATGGGAGGCGACATTCCGCGAAACGCCCCGGCCGAAAGGAGCGAGCCGCTCTCCCCGTTCAGCTTTAATACGCGAATCATCACATTTGTCGTGTTTTTCGGATGCTATCTGCTGATCGCGTGGCCGCTTCGGTCCATCCTTCCACTTGTCGCGCATTGGAGCAGCCGCGATATCCTGCGGCTCAGTATGATGCTGGAGCTGATCGCCTACCTGCCAAACGCGGCCATTACGCTGCTCGTATTCAAGAGGCTAGGAGAGCGGGACGCAAACCGCCGGCTCACGTGGCGCGAAACCCTCGCCGCACTCGGGCTATGGACTACCAGACCCGTTTCGGATGTGCTCGCAGCCGCCGGCGCCTATTCTATGACGATTCCGGCGATCTATCTTGCCGCCGGGATTTCATTGTATTTATTCAGAGGCTTTCATACGCCCGTGCACCCGGTGGATTCCATCCTCTTGCGCGCGCAGGACGACCTGACGCGCGCGCTCGTGGTGATCCAGGCGGTGATCGTTGCGCCCATCATGGAAGAGCTGACTTTTCGTGGTCTGCTTTTTGAGGGGCTCAGACAAAGGTGGGGGCTCGCTGCGGGGGCGGTGTTGTCCTCGGCCGTGTTCGCTCTTTCGCACAACACCCTGCCTGGCGGATTCCTGGTCCTCTGGACACTCGGATTCTCGTTCGCCATTGTGTATCGACGCAGGCGCTCGATCGTTCCAAACATTCTGATGCACGCGCTCCACAACGGCCTGGTCACTCTGCTCATGTTGGAGGTGTTTGCTCGCTGACCGGCCCAGGCCATGCCGCCCGCCCTACCAGCGGCACGAAGCTGCACCACCCCTCCTCGCGCCGCGAGACATTGCCATCCGCGTCCTTCGAAATGAGGATCAGTGTTTGATCTCGCCTGTTTCCTACGGGAAGAATCAGACGTCCGCCGGGTGCGAGCTGTTCGAGGAGCGGCTCCGGAACACGCGGCGCGCCTGCAGCGACGATGATTCGATCGTACGGCGCGTTTGGCAGGTAGCCGAGCGATCCGTCGCCCCAGATGATCTCGACTGTCGCATATCCCAGTGACTGCATGGTCCCACGAGCTCGGCTCGCAAGCGCCTCTATCCGCTCGATGCTGGTGACACGCGCCGCAAGCTCCGCCAGCAGCGCCGCCTGGTACCCCGATCCCGCCCCGACCTCCAGCACGTTCTCGGCGCCAGTGAACTCAGCGGCCTGCAGCATGATCGCCACCATCAGAGGCTGTGAAATGGTCTGGTCCGCTCCGATCGGCAGCGGATGATTCTCATAGGCTAAAGCGGCCTGGTCCGGATCGACGAACCGATG
>Ga0068855_100004949_pt1 | contig 16246 bp, 9 predicted proteins | sample KBSCornC52_FD_66592 | JGI IMG/M metagenome (GOLD analysis project Ga0068855, IMG submission 66592) | Corn rhizosphere microbial communities from Kellogg Biological Station, Michigan, USA - KBS Corn C5-2 | ecosystem: Host-associated > Plants > Roots > Rhizosphere > Soil ...
ACCACATCCCGATTTGCGTGATGAACACGACGCCCGATGTGCCGAGCGTGCTCAGGCCCACGCCGCCTTGATCCGGCGGCAGCACAAGATACGCCGGGACCCAGGTGTTCAATCCCCACCATCCAAACAGCACGCACGCGTTCATCGCGGTGACGAAAAACGTCGTCCGCCCGAGTGGGCCGTGGAACAGATCCGAAAACCTTCCAGCCCGTCCCGCCCCTGCCGCCCTCTGAGCGCTCCACACTTGCGGTTCTTCGACCGCCCGCTGTACCCACAAGACGAACAGGGCGGGCAGCACGCCGACGAAGAACACGCCGCGCCAGCCCCACAGCGGCAGCACCAGACCCGCTGCGACGGCCGCGGCGGCGAAGCCGATCGCCCACGCGCTCTGCATGAAGGCGAACGCGCGGTTGCGCGCGGACGCCGGCCACGTCTCGGACACGAGCGCCGCGCCGCTCGCCCACTCGCCGCCCATGCCGATGCCCAGGAAGACCCGCAGGATCGCGAGCTGCCAGAGCGTCTGTGAGAAGCCGCAGAGCCCGGTGAAGATTGAGTACGTGAGTACGCTGCCCATCAGCGCGCGTTTGCGGCCGTAGCGATCGGCGATGATGCCGAACATGATCCCGCCGGCGGCGGACGCGATGAGCGTCAGGGAATTGAGCAGGCCGCCCTGCGCCTTGCTCAGATGCAGGTCGCTCATGACAGACGCGAGCACCAGCGAATAGAGCATCACGTCGAACGCGTCGAGCATCCAACCGCACGCGGCCGCCACGAACGCGCGGTGCGCACGCGCGTCGCCGGCGCGCCACCAGCCGAACACCCTGCCGCTGCGCGTCGCGGTGGACGCCGCGGGCAGCACGGCTGGCGGATCTGTTGCGGTCACGGAAGACCGATGGCTTTGACGGCCACGCCGGCTTGCTCGAGTCCGGCGCGCAGCGACGCCGCCAGCGCGTCCGAGCCTGGCGTGTCGCCGTGGACGCAGATCGTGTCGACTTCGAGCGGCACGACGCTGCCGTCCGAAGCGGCCACCGACCGATCGGTGACCATCGCGACCGCGCGCGCCACGACGACGGCGGCATCGTGAATCACCGAGCCGGGCTTGCGGCGGGACATCAGCGAGCCATCCGATTCGTACGCGCGGTCGGCGAAGACCTCGGCGGCCACGCGCAGACCGGCCGCGCGTCCGGCCCGGAGGATTTCGGATCCCGGAAGGCCGAAGAGAATCAGCGATCGATCGAGAGCGGCAACAGCGCGCGCGATCGCCGCGGCGAAATCCGCGTTGCGCACCGCCATGTTGAACAGGGCGCCATGCGGCTTCACGTGCTGCACGGCGGCGCCTTCAGCCGCGGCCATGCCCTGAACGGCGGCGATCTGATACAGCACGAGATCCTCGACCTCGCGCGGCGTGGCATTCAATTCACGGCGGCCGAAGCCGACGAGATCCGGAAACCCCGGGTGCGCCCCGATCGCGACGCCGTGCGTCTTCGCCAGGCGGATCGTGTCGCGCAGCACCGATGGATCGCCCGCGTGAAAGCCCGCGGCAATATTCGCCGACGTGATCGCGCGCATGAGCCCGGCGTCATGGCCGATCGTGTAGGCGCCGAACGATTCGCCTACATCCGAGTTGATGTCTACTCTCATCGCGCCTGCCTACCCTCCCAGCCTCTATTGCGTGCTCTTCTTCTTCTCCGCCGCGGTCTTCGCCGGCTTCGGCGGCCGCGGCCGATTCATGGTGAGGCTCGAACCGTTCCAGAACGGCTCGATCTTGCGCTCGATCTCGTAGTGGCTGTCCACAAGGTAATCGAGAATCGCTTTGTCCCACTGCAGCCCGGCGCCGGCCACCAGCTTCAGCCAGTCGCCGCGTGCGGTCTCGTCCGGCGCTTCCGTGCTGCCGTCCCAGATCGTCACGTTCGGATTGCGGGCCATGAAGTCGGCGGCGGTCGGTGTGGCGCGCGCACCTTTGATCGATTTGTAGATCAGGACGTCGTTGGTGAAATCGAGCTTGAAATTCTTCTGATCGAACTCGAAGCTGTAGCGGCGATACCGATCGTACGCGCGTGCGTTGAGCGCAGCGATGCCAGGCGCAGCCTTCACGTATTCGGTGATCGTGTCGAGGAGCTTCATCTGCGCCTCTTTGTGCCGCGGATATCGCGCATCGTCGAGCCACGCGAATCCGGGCATCCACCAGCCGCGCATCGACCAGTAGTCGCGCGTCTCGACGGCGCGCGTGCGCACCCACGCCGCATACTCGGAGAACATCTGGACCCATTCGTGCGTCGGATAGCCGTGCGGGTTCAGGAAGATGTCCGGCAGCCACGTGCGCCAGATCTTCGGGCGGATACCGCTTTCGGGCAGCAGCGGATCGGCGTCCCACTGAGCCGACGTCACGTCCACACCCAACGCGCTCAGGTACCCGGCGTGCAGCATGAAATCCGGTGTGATCTTCTGCAGATCGTACGCGAGCTGTGCGCCGTCCGGATTCGTGATCGGGTGGAACACGACATTGACCCTGGCGAGCTTCTCTCGATACGACGGATCGGTCAGCAGGAGCTCCGCGAGCTTCAGCGTGTGGCTCGTTGACGACACTTCGTTCGCGTGCTGGCGCGCGGAATAGACCACCGTCGGCTTCAGCGTCGTCGCCTTCGCCTGCGACCAGTGCGAGGCGGAGATGGGCGGCATCAGGTCCATCGCCCACACATCCCTGCCGAGATAGCTCTCGCCGACTTTGTAGACGTTCGCCTCTTTGAACGTCGACATCTTCGCGAGCATCTCGTTCGCCTCGGGCGGCGGAATCGGCGTGTCCCATTGCACGATCGGCTGCGCCGGCGCGTACCGATAGCCCTTCGGCAGCAGCGTCGTGATGTCCGGAAACGGCGCGGGCGACGATGGACCGTCGAGCATGGCGACGCGATCGACATCCGGCTTGCTCTCGTGCTCCGTGCCGATTGTCACGCGAAGGCTGCCGAGATCGTGGAACGCCAGCGCGTCGGTGTACAGACCGGCGCGCCTGAGGCGCGCGAGGTTCGCGAGCACGGCTGCGACCTGCTCCGCCGAAATCATCGTCCGATCGACGCGCTCGTCGGCGGCGCGCTGGATCATCGCGTCCCGTTCGTCCTTCTGGGTGTCCACCTTGACGCGCAGATCGAGCCGCTCGATGCCGTCGCGGCCTTCGCGCACGATCGCGCCGAGAGTCTCCGGGCGGTCGATCGCAATTTTCGGAATGTCCAGCTCCCGCGATCGTTTGGTCCCATCGCGTTCCACGAAGTCGACGACGACCGATGGACGGGGCGCGTCGAAACCAGTGAGCGTGATTCGCGCGCGGCCCGGCTTGCCATCCGACACCGGGTGCATGATCGGAATCACGCGCCCCGGATAGGCCAGCGGCGCTCCGCGTGTAAAGCGGCCCATGACGTCGAAGAAATGCAGCGTGTTGAAATAGATCTCCTCGTGGAGCGCCTCCATCGACGAGATCTGCTCTTCGTCGACCGGGATCCGGTCGTTGGGCTCGCTCATCGTGAGATCGATCGTCAGCTCGCCAAAAAACGGCGCGTCTTCCGGCCGGGGCTTGCCGCGGCCCAGGGCCATCACGTGGTCGTACAGCGCCGGCAGCGTCTTCGCCTGGAAATGATCCCAGAAGCGCTCCGGATCGGTTTCGATGCGATCGTCTTCGACGGTGCGGCCGCCGGCAGCGGCGGTGATCCAGCCGGTCGTGACGCGCACCCGCTCGTAGTCGGGGAACCGATCGAAGAACGGCCGCTCGACGAACTTTGGATCGAAGGTCTCGTGCAGCAGCGCCGCGCCGCCGGCCGCCGTCGCCGTCACCTCGTAAGCCGGCGAGCCGATCGGTGCCTTCTCGAAATGAATCTTCCGCAGATCGAGATGCAGCTCGTTCGCGAGGATCTCGTCGATCGGATAGATCTCGAGAAGCCATCGCGTCGGCGCGAACATCCCCTGCTGCGTCCAGCCCTTCGGCGGACCGACCTCCGCGAACCTGATGGTGATTCGATCGACCGGCTTGCCGGTCAGCGCAGGACGCACGACGTCGTATAACCAGCTGTAGCCCTGCTTGTAGGCGGACAGCACGACGACGGTGCTCGTGTCGGCGGCGCCGGCCTTGACGAGCTCGGCGTGCGCCTGCGCTTCGAGCTGCCGCCGCACGCTCGGCGGCTCGCTCAGGCGCGCCTCCATCCGGACGACCTCGCGTTTCTTCACGGCCGGGATCACGGTCTTGTGGAACTTCGTCCAGAAGTCGTCGACCTCCGATGGGATCTCGAACTGCTCGTCGATCAGCGGACGGGCCTTCTGCACGTCGAGGTTCTGCACGTCGACTGACACGGTCCGCGCCTTGATCTTCGACGCCGCGTCGGCGCGGACAGCGTCCGCGAGGCCGTCTGCGGCGTGCTCGACGAACATGTGCACCTGCGCGGACGCGAGATTCTCGCTTTTGAGCGCGCCGGCGATCTTCTCGAGCTTGTACAGGCCCATCGCCGCCTGTCCGGCGGGCGATCGACCCGACAGAAATTTTCTCAACGCCTCCTGCACATCATCCAGCGTCGTACGATCCTTTCCGCGGGCCCAGATGTGCGGCAGCTTCTCCGCCAACTGTTGAACCGCGCGGCGCACACCTGCCGGATCGCCGCCGGTGACGATGAGCGCGCTCTTTTCACCGAAGGCTTTTCGAACGACCTGGATGAGTCCTTCCCCGGGCGTGAGCGCGGGACGCTGCCACTTGCCGTCGTCGATCAGCGCCGTGACCAGCGGATGCGAGACGCCGATGAGAACGAGCATGGGCTCGCTGTCCGGCGTGGTGATCGCCGCCGCGGACTTCGCGATCGGCACCGACACGCCGGTGGATTCCAGACCGAGCCGCGCCGCGAGATCGACGACGCCCGCGCTCCCGTCGCCATCCGGACTCAGCAGCACGTCGACGCGATCGGGAATCAGGTTGTTGTCCGAATCGCCGAGCGCCCCGTCGTTCGAGTAAAAAGTGGCGAGGTCGAACGTGGCTTTGGCGGCGCCGCCGGGCCGGCGTGGAAGCGGCTGCGCCGATTCCGTTCCCGAGACGCGTGGCAGATCGATCGTGGCCGCGGCGCCGGTCGCATGCAGGCGGATCCGCAGCGCTTGCACGGCGGGGTACGACAGGGCGCGCTTCGGATTTCGCGCGCCGTCGACCTTCAGCTGATTCAATTCGCGCTGTGCGACGATCACGTCGCGCCTCGCACCCAGGCCGACGTCGATGACGATGCGGGCCGCAGTGTCCTGGCCGCTGCGAACCAACACGGCCGGCACCACCGTCGACGCGGGCGTGACATCGCGCGCCGTGAGAAAGCCACGCACGTCGGCGGCAATTGTGTCGATCGTCGGGCCCTTCTGATCCCACACGAACGGCAAGCGCCCGCCGAGCATGACAGCCGCCGCCGTGAGCCCGTTGGCATCGCCGCCGGTGATCGCCACCGATGGCCCGGCGCCCGTCCCGACCGCCGCGACAAGTCCATCGCCGGCCTGAAGCGTCCCCGCACCGACCGCATCGGCCGTTGTGCGCGCGGTGGCAAGCGCGCCGGCGCCGACGAACACCGCCGGCTGATCGACGCTCGCCTCGGACGCCGCTGGTTGCGGCGTTGTGTCCGCCGTCAATCGGATGATCGGCAGATTCATCGCAGAAGTCTCGAAGCCGAGGCGCGCCGCCACGTCGGCCGCGGCGCTCACTTCAACTGACGAGGGATGTTCGGCGAGAACGATGCGGGCGTTGATGAAGTCGACGACGCCGTCGCCGTTCGTGTCCTGGAGAACGGCGCCCGGTTTGAAGAAGTCCGAGAGCGCGGCTGGTGCGGCGGCCGTATCGGTCCGCGCGGCGGTGCCGGAGGCATAGACGGCGGCGGCGGTGGCGGCCGCGAGGGCGAGACGTCGAAGGATCATGGCGGCGCGATTTTAGCGCCGTACAAACAAAAGGGCACCGCGTGATTGCGATGCCCCTTTGCTTCGCCGGTGTGGCTCCCCCAGCATTCACGGCGCCCTGCCGTAATCACACCGACGACTGCAACATGGACAAAGGCAAGCGGCGTGCCTTATGAAAATCCCAACGAAATGGCTCGAACGACGGACATCGGCCCGCTGGCGGATGACACTTCTGCGCGTGAAATTACAGAATCGTTGTCAGCGCTCAATGACTGGCAGAGGCGCGCGCTATCGCACGTCGCTCCAGACAGGCAGCGCATCGAGCTCGGCTTGCAGGGAACGGTTGCGGCGATCGCGGTCTGACACCTGCGGGTCGGCGATCGGCCAGGGAATCGCGAGCGCGGGATCGTTCCACGCCACGCCGACTTCGCTGGCCGGATCGTACAGGTCGGTGCACTTGTACTCGACCTGCGCATCGTCGCTCACGACGCAGAAGCCATGGGCGAAGCCGGGCGGGATGTAGCACTGCTTGAAGTTGCTCGCCGAGAGCGTGACGCTCACCCATCGGCCGAACGTCGGCGAGCCGCGGCGCACGTCGACGGCGACGTCGAAGATCTCGCCTTCGGTGACGCGAATCAGCTTGCCCTGGGGACGCCGGCTCTGGAGATGCAGCCCGCGCAGCGTGCCGCGAACGGAGCGCGACGAATTGTCCTGCACGAAGGGTCCGTCGATCCCGCCGTCGTGATATTTCGCGGCGTGGTAGGTTTCCAGAAAGAATCCCCGCGCATCGAGGTGGACGTCGGGCTCGATCACGATCACGCCGGGCAGCGCCGTCTGGATGAACCGCACGCTCAAGACTCGTACTCGAGGACGCGGAGCAGGTACTGCCCGTAGGCGCTGGATCCCATCGCGCGCGCGAGCCGCCCGAGATCGCCGGCGGTGATGTACCCCATGCGGAACGCGATCTCCTCGAGACAGGCCACCATCAGGCCCTGGCGTTCCTCGATCGCGTGCACGTAGTTCGACGCCTGCATCAGCGCGTCGTGCGTGCCGGTGTCGAGCCACGCGATGCCGCGCGTGAGCTTCTCTACAAACAGATCGCCGCGATCCAGATACGTGCGATTGATATCGGTGATCTCCAGCTCGCCGCGCGCCGACGGCTTCAGCTTCGCCGCCATCTCCACCACGTCGTTGTCGTAGAAATACAGCCCCGTCACCGCGTACGAGGATTTCGGATGCTGCGGCTTCTCCTCGAGGCCGATCGGGCGTCCGGCGGCGTCGAAATTGACCACACCGTAGCGCTGCGGATCGCGCACCCAGTAGCTGAAGATCGTCGCGCCCGTGGCGCGCTCGCTCGCGGCGCGCAGATAGTCGCCGAAATGCGCCCCATAGAACACGTTGTCGCCGAGTGCGAGACACACGCGATCGCCGGCGATGAACTCGCGGCCGATCAAGAACGCCTGCGCGAGGCCGTCGGGGCTCGGCTGGGCGGCGTACTCGATCCGCATCCCGATCTCGTCCCCATCGCCGAGCAGACGCCTGAAGCCATCCTGCTCGTGCGGCGTGGTGATCACGAGCACGTGGCGGATGCCGCTCAGCATCAGGGTCGAGAGCGGGTAGTACACCATCGGCTTGTTGTAGATCGGCATCAGCTGCTTGCTGACGGCGCGCGTCAACGGATGCAGCCGCGATCCGGATCCGCCGGCGAGAATGATTCCTTTCAGCATCAGGGTCTACCGGTCACGCCAACCACGAAGCCACGACGACGAGAACGAGATCTGCCACGGAGTCACAGAGGCACAGAGGCGTGCCGGCGTTTCGCGACGCGTCAAAGTCGCCTGCATAGGAGATGGCTTTTCGCGGTGTCTCTGTGCTCTGTGGCAAAAGCCTTTATCCAAGCCCCAGGCGCGTTCTGTCGTACCGGCCCGCCTGCACCGCATCGCACCAGTCCCGATGTTCCAGGTACCACTGCACCGTCTGGCGCAGGCCTGTCTCGAACGTGTGCCGCGGCGCCCAGCCCAGCTCGCGCCGGATCTTCGATGCGTCGATCGCGTACCGGCGATCGTGCCCCGGCCGATCCGGAACGAACGTCTTCAGCGTGCGCCGGCTCACCGCTCCCGGATGCGCCTCGTCGAGCGCGTCGCAGATGCGATCGACGATCTCCAGATTGGTGCGCTCGTTGCCGCCGCCGATATTGTACTTCTCGCCCACGCGCCCGCCGCGCAGCACCAGCAGCAGACCCGCGGCGTGGTCCTCCACGTGCAGCCAGTCGCGGACGTTGCCGCCGTCGCCGTAGATCGGCAGCGGCCGGCCGTCGCGCGCGTTCAGGATCATCAGCGGAATCAGCTTTTCCGGAAACTGCAGCGGACCGTAGTTGTTCGAGCAGTTCGTGATCAGGACCGGCAGTCCGTAGGTGTGTCCGTAGGCGCGCACGAGATGATCGGCCGACGCTTTGCTCGCGGCGTACGGCGAGTTCGGCGCGTACGGCGTCTCCTCGCTGAACTGACCGCTCTCGCCCAGCGTGCCGTAGACCTCGTCGGTCGACACATGGAGAAATCGGAACGCGCGGCGCGCCTCGTCGTCGAGCGTGGCGACGTGGCGCCGGGCCGCCTCGAGCAGCACGAAGGTGCCGATGATGTTCGTGTCGATGAACGGACGAGGACCGTCGATCGAGCGATCGACGTGCGTCTCGGCCGCCAGGTTCAGCACGGCGTCCGGCCGCGTCTCCTCGAACACGCGCGCGATCGCGTCGCGATCGGCGATGTCGGCGCGCACGAACGCGACGCGCGGATCCTTCAGCGGCCGCTCGAGATTCAGCAGGCTGCCGGCATACGTCAGCTTGTCGACGATGACGAGGCGATCGGCGGTGTGATCGAGCGCGTAGTGAACGAGGTTGGCGCCAATGAACCCGGCGCCACCGGTAATCACAAGGGTCGACATGAATTTACAATTAGGAATTGGGAATTAGGAATTGAATTCCTAATTCCTCATCGTAAATTCCTAATTCGTCAGACGGCTGCCCCCTCGGGATATTGCAGCGCCAGGCGCAGTTCCTTCGCCAGCGAATCCACCGTCGTCCCGCCGCGCTTCCAGGCGCCTTCGGTCTCGAACCGGAGATCGCCGATACGGCGGCCCCAGGGCGCGATCGCGCGGCCGATGGCGCGGAAATCGGCGCGATCGGCATGTTCCTGATCCAGCCGGCGGATGACGTCGGGCGCCACCCGGATGAATGCGCGCAGCGCCGACGCCGACTTGATGCTGTACTTGCGGCCGTTCCACGCCGCGTCGAACACCAGCGCGATCTGCTTGAAGTAGTTGACAAAGAATTTCTTTGCGTCCTCGTGGAAGTCCGAGGTCTTCTTGCCGGGACCGAACGCTTCGGCGGCGAACAGCTTCTTCAGCTCCTGCGCGAGCGGCGCCTGCGCGACGCGTCCGCGGCCGACGCCGAGCAGCTTGATCTCGTCGTAAAGCGGCGAATCCTCGCGATCGTTCAGCGCCCGAACGACGTCGTGCGCGGTGGCGAGATCCTCGTCGCGATACAGCTGCCGGCCCGAGAGGCTGACCAGGTGCGACGCGTTGAGCCGCGTGTGCTTCGCGTTGATCGTCACGAACATCTGCACGACGTGATCTTCGGGCAGGCGATCGAAGATGATGGCCGGCACGGTGAAATCTTCGTTCTGAAAGCGATCGATGTCGGCGTGCAGCGCGAGCAGCCGGTGCTGCCCGTCTATCGCGCGGAGGATCCCTTCGCGCTCGGGCACTTTGAGGATGCCGACGCGCGCGTCTCCGTCCATCGGCTGGAACGTCAGCTTTTCGTCGCACGAGATGATCACGGCGCCCGGGATCGACGGCAGGTCGCGGGCCTGCCGGCACTGCTCGTAGTACTGCACCAGCTCGTCGATCTTGCGCCGGATGATCTGGCGCTGATACGCCTTTTCGTTCGATGCGATGCGCCGCTCGAGGATGTCCCAGTTCACTTTCGACGGAGCCGCCCCGCTCTTCGACTTTCCGCCGCGCACCCCCGGTTGGCCGCTCTCGCCGTAGTTCAACACTTCGAAGCGGACGAGTTTGTCGATGTCGCTGGCTGTCAGGGAAGCTTGGTAGAATTGCACGCCGAACTGCTGCATCCGAATCGCGGCAACATTGATCATAGGTTACGTCTCGCGTGCCACTGGACGCCCCGACCGCAGGGCGCAAAGAGGCGAATTGTACCGAGCGGACGGCAGGCATCTCAACGGTTTTTTGCCGTCCTGCAGCATTTTCTCGGTCGGATTGGCGCGGCCCCGCTTGAGCTAAGTATCACGTATTCAAGGAGTTTCTGTCATGCCAACGCGCCTTGCGGGCTCGCCACGCCTCCTCGTGGCCCTGGTGGGGCTCGCCCTCACGCTCGGCTCCGGCATCATAGCCCAAACCGCTCAAAATAAAGCGGTTCTGTCTTCAGGCCAATCCCAGTCCCAGGGCAACGACGACGACTTCGCTCGACAGGTCCATCAGTGGACCACCAGGCCCGACTTCATCAGTCCGCTGGTGGATCACTTGCCCAAGGTCGCCGGCGTTCCGAGCCCGAAAGACGTGCTCGGACATCACATCGGCGAGCCGAACAAGTTGACCTACTACGCGGACATTCTCACCTACTATCGCGCGCTCGCCGCGAAATCACCGCGCGTGAAGGTCGAGACGATCGGCAAGAGCAACGAGGGCCGCGACCTCGTCGTCGTCTTCGTCGGATCGGACGAGTCGATCAGGAACCTGGAGCAGTACCGCGGATATCTCGCGCAGCTCGCCGACCCGCGCGGCCTTTCCGAAGAGCAAGCCAAGGCGATCGTCGCGAAGGCGAAGCCGCTGTATCACCTGTCGGGCGGCCTGCACAGCGGCGAGGTTGGCCCGTCGGAGATGTTGATGGAGCTCGCGTATCGTCTGGCGACGGAGGATTCGCCGATCGTCGACGGCATTCGGGACAACGTGATCGTCTCGATCACGCCGGTGGCGGATCCCGACGGACGCGATCGCAACGTGGACTGGTATTACAAGTACGGGATTCACGAAACGGAAGGGCATCCGACCGGCGCCGGCGTGCCGTACTGGGGTAAGTACGTTTTTCACGACGACAACCGCGACATCAATTATTCGCAGGTCGAGATGCGCGCCCTGCTCGACTGGTATCTGCAGTGGCACCCGCCGATCATGCACGACCTCCATCAGGCGCAGACGCTGCTGTACACGTTCAGCGGTCAGGCGCCGCAGAATCCGAATCTGGATCCGATCCTGTTCGGCGAGCTGCCGATGATGGCGAACTTCGAGATGGCGGAGATGGCCAAGTACGGCATGCCGGGCGTGTGGACGCACGGCTACGTGGACATGTGGTCGCCCGGCTACCTCGCCTTCATGTCGTCGAACCACAACGGCATGATCCGCATGTACGAGATTCAAGGCACGAGCGGCGCGAACACGACGAAGCTGCACCTCGGCAACCCGAACGCGCCAGCGGGCCGCGATGGACGCGGCGGCGCGCCGGCGCCCGATGCAGCCGCCGTGACGGCCGGACGCAGCAACCAGGCGCAGCGCGAGTGGTTCCGGCCCTGGCCGGCCACGGGCGATTTCGATTGGTCGCTACGCGACAACACCAACTACGGCGAGACCGGTGTGCTGATCGCGCTGCAGTACACCTCGCGCTTTTCGAACGTGATTCTCGACAACTTCTACGTCAAGTCGCGCAACTCGGTCGAGACGGGACGCAAGGAAACGGTCGCCGGCTACGTGATTCCCGCCGGACAGCGCGACATGACGCGCGTCGAGCGCGTGGTCAACCTGCTCCGCATGCAGGGCATCGAAGTGGGCCGCGCCACCGCGGAGCTGAAGCTCAAGGAAGGCGACTTCCCCGCCGGCTCGTTCGTCATCAAGCGCGATCAGCCGTACTCACGGCTCGCCAAGATCCTGCTCGAGAAGCAGGTCTACCCGGATCCCACCCTGCGTACGTACGACGACGCGTCGTGGACGATGGGGCTGATGAGCCACGTGGAAGTGAAAGAGATCGACGACAAGTCGGTGCTCGACGCCGCGGTCACGCCGCTGAAGGAGAAGGCGATCACGATCGCCGGAACGATGACGGGCGCCGGACCGATCGTGGCCGTCGCACACTACGGCTCGAACAACATGATCGCGCTGCGCTATCGCCTGAAGGACCTGAAGGTGCAGGCCGCGGAGAAGGACTTCAAGCAGGGGAACGTCACGTTTCCTGCCGGATCGTTCCTCGTGAGCGGCGGTACGGCGAAGGTGAAGAGCGCGGTGGAAGCCCTCGGCCTCACGGCGGTGGCGATGTCCGCGTTGCCATCGGTGCCGATGCACGATCTCGACCTGCCGCGCGTGGCGGTCTACAGCACGTGGGGCAGCACGCAGGATGTCGGCTGGGTCCGCTATGCATTCGATCAGTTCGAGGTGCCCTACGATCTGATTTACAAGGATCGCGTGCGTCAGGGCGATCTGAAGAGCGCGTACGACGTGATCGTCATTCCGAATCAGGCTGGCACCGCCAAGCGGCTGGTGTTCGACATCGAATCGCGCGGGACGCCGATCGCATACAAGAAGAGCGACCAGTTCAAGAATCTGGGGATGTACGGCGAGTCGGACGACATCACCGGCGGTATGGGCATCGAGGGCGTCCACGAATTCGACAAGTTCGTCAGGGCGGGCGGCGTGCTCGTGACGCTGGGCACGGCGAGCTACTTCCCGTCGGAGTTCGGGCTCGCGCCGAAAGTCGACGCGGCCAGAACGTCAGCGCAGTTCTACTCGCCCGGCGCGATCATCGACGCCGAGATCCTGCACCCGGAGAATCCGATCTTCTACGGCTACGACCAGAAAACGATTGCCGTGCGGTACGGCAGCGGGCCGCTCCTCACGGTGCAGACAGACTCCGACCCGTTTGCCGGCGCCGGCGCGCCGCCGCCGACTCCGCCCGGCGTCCTCATGCGCTATCCCGGCGGCGACGATCACGTGCTGAGCGGATTGATGCGGGGCGCCAACGAGATCCGCAACAAGGCGGCGATTGTCGACGAACCGAACGGCAAGGGCCAGGTGATTCTGTTCGCCGGTAATCCCTGCTATCGGTGGCAGAACTTCGGCGAGTTCAACATGCTGTTCAATACCGTGTTGAACTACAACGACATCAAGATCGAGGCGCCCAAACCCGCCGCGCCGACGTCGGTGCCGCAGTAACCACAACCGGGCGGGTTCGAAAGGACCCGCTCTACACGCACCGGCGTACACGCCGTTGTGGGGCGGGCCTTTCAGACCCGCCGAATCATTTGATCATCCGATAAACGGCGATCTCTCCGTGCTCGGACACGCCGCCGCGCTCGAGCCGGACGTCCGTGCGCCGGTCGAGCTGCATGCGCATCTCGCCATACCGGCGCCGATCGAATTCGCTGTGCAGGATCACGAGATCCACGGATCGTTGGCGCAGGTACCGCATCGACTCGTCAGAGGGAAACGTCCGCAGCCGATCGAGCAGCTCGATGTACGACGGCGGATAGTTGCCGCTGTACCCATCGACGAGCGTGTGCCAGTGCGCGATCGAGTAATACATGTAGGTCGGCTCGTGCGTCATCCCGAGCGAGTCCGCCTCCGGCAGCGGCCACTCGAGGACGATCGGCGGCGGCTGCGTTTCGATCCACGAATACAGCGGCGGCACCGGTTCGAGACGACGGAGATCGAGCGGCATCGCCGCGCTCTCGGCGAGCACCAGGCCAATCAGCGCCGCGCCGATCGCGACGCGAAGGCCAGGACGCCGGATCGCGCGCAGCACGCGCGCACATCCCTCCGCACCGAGGACCGCCAGCGCGGCGGACGCGAGAATGAACAGCCGCGCCGGCACGCGCAGATTGCGAAGGACACCGATCCACCGGTACAGCGACAGGTACGCGAGTCCGTGTGTACCCAGCGACAAGTCGACGGCGACCACGAGCAGCACGCCGAACGCGAGGCGGCGCCGATCGATTGGCGGCCACAAAGCAACCGCGGCCAAGGCGAGCGCCGTGATGCCTGGGAAGAGCACGAACTCCATGTTGTGCACGACGCGGCCCCGGTCGTACAGCCAGCTGCGCGGCGTCGGCGTCGTGAAGTTCTCCCATCGCGGGCTCCAAATCGCGACCTCACCTTCAGTTCGCAGGTGGACGTCGCGCTCCGTCGAGAGATACGGCGCGGCATAGGGCGCGATGAGCACGCCCGCTGTCACAATCGCAAGCAGACTGCGCTTCGCCAGCGCCGCGATCTCCCGGCGCGATCGGCCAATGACCAGCACCGGCGTCATGATCGCCAGCGCCATCAACAGGAAGACCGCGTAGTACAGACACGACCACGTCTGCAGCGCGACGAACACGGCGAGCCACACGGCATCCTTCGCGCGGCGTCCCGAGACGAGGCGCAGGAACGAGCGCATCGCCAGCGGAATCGGCCACGCCCATAACAGCTCGAGGTGGGAATAGTGGCCGAAGCGATACGGCGCAAAAGCGAACACCGCGCCAGCCAGCCAACCGGCGATCGATGAGCCGGTGAGATCGCGCGCGAACACGTACATCGCCGCGCCTGACGCGACGAACGCTGCCAGCAGCAGAACGTTGTAGACGGCGATCGGCGGCACGCCGGCCCAGGAGAGCGGCGCGCCCAGCAGTCCCTGCAGCAGCATCGCGTCGGAGAGCGCCAGCGTGTCGCGTGCGGGAAAGAAGATGTTCGCGTCGAATAGATGCCGTGGATCCCGCGGTAACTGATGCGCGATCCACGCGAGACGCCAGATGCTGAATTCGGCGTCGTAGCCCTGACCGACCCGCGTTGTCATGTGCCGGATCTGGGGATACGTCAGCGTGAGCGTCAGCAGCAGGAATCCGGCGAAGACGAAACAGAGCTCACGCCTCGATATTCGGGCGTTCGTGCCCACCGAATCGTTCACGCGGTGACGGCCTGCGGCGCCGGGGTGATCGGACGTCCACGCCCGCGCCACGCGCTCACGACATCGTCGCGCCATAGAACGGCGCGATATATCACCGCGGAGAAGATCGCGAACGCGATCGCCGTCCCCCACAGCGGCAAGCGGGCGTGCCAGAGCCAGCTCGCGTAGCCGTACACGAGCTCCACATGAATCCAATACACGAACAGCGAGCTGCGGCCCAGCCGCTCGAGGCTCGGCAAAGTGATTCCGCTGCGCTCGAGGAGAGCGGATGACGCGTAGGCCGCGGACAGGGTCAGCATCAGCACGCCGACGCGAATCGTGAAAAAGCTCGGCGATGTCGTCCAGAACGACGATGCGCGGTAGATCGAGGGGAACGTCGCGCCGTACATTCCGATCGCCGTCAGCGCCGCGCCGGCCGCGCCGATCCACACGTGCAGCCGCCGCTCATCGTCGGACGTCCGGATTGTCGCGAGCAGCGCGCCGCACGCGCCGCCGGCGAAGACGAAGCCGACCCACGGAAAGAGCGTGAACACGGTGTAATCGCCGGCCGGGCGCAGGTACCACTGAAACCAGATCGGCAGCATATCCACGAGAGGCGTCGCGCGGACGACCGGCGTCAGCAGCGTCGCCGCGGCGGCGACAGCTGCGTAGGCCGCCACCAGAGGTCCGGGCGATCGCGACACCGTACTGATGCCCCAGATCAGACCCGTGATCACGATCGCGGGTCCCATGACGTTGAGAATGTCGACGCGGAACAACAGCGCCGCCGGGGTGCCGGGGCTGAGCACGAACGACTGCAGGCGGAAGAGAAACGCGAGCAGGAAGATCTCGAGGCCGCGGCGGCAGACCGCGTCGACGGCGGCCGCCCGCGATCCGCGCCGCTCGGCGCGCCTCGTCGCCGACAACACGACGCCGACGCCAGCCAGCCAGAGAAACAACGGCGCCGCAAAGCCGCCGAGAATCTGGGCGTCGCGAAAGGCGATGGTGCGGTGATCGGCGCCGCGCGTCCAGGCGTCGAGCGTGTGCGCCTCCATCATGACGAGGACGGCGATGCCGCGCGCCCAATCGATGTAGGCGCGCCGGCCGAGGGACGGGGACCGCGACGGATCAGGATCAGGCGAGGACATCAAAGGTCACCTCGAAATCGATGTCCTGCCGCATCGAATGCCAGACGGAGCAGTACTTCTCGCGCGACAACTCGATCGCACGCGCCACCGCGTCGGTCGGCACGGCGCCCTCGACGGTAATCGCGAGCGCCATGCGCAGAAAACGATGGGGAACCTCCTGTGCGCGATCGGCGACCAGGTGCGAGCGCAGCGCGCGCAGCGGGTGCCGCCCCTTCGTCAGAATGTGCGCGACGTCCGTCGTCATGCATCCGGCGAGCGCGATGCCGAGCGCCTGCATCGGCGA
>Ga0068855_100004955_pt1 | contig 16239 bp, 10 predicted proteins | sample KBSCornC52_FD_66592 | JGI IMG/M metagenome (GOLD analysis project Ga0068855, IMG submission 66592) | Corn rhizosphere microbial communities from Kellogg Biological Station, Michigan, USA - KBS Corn C5-2 | ecosystem: Host-associated > Plants > Roots > Rhizosphere > Soil ...
CGTCGTCTCCTGGAGCTCTCCGCTCATCAATCCCGTGGCGACCACATACGAACCGAGTGCGCAATCGAAGTCGCCGATCGTGCTCTGCACGAGCAAGAGGGCGCTCCCGGGATTTTCCAGCGTCGTGGTGCCGATCGCATCGGGTGCCTGCACATCGAGCAGGTTGTTGCACGCGAGTGCCGTACACAACACCGCGATCGACAAGAACGACCATGCCTTCGTGCGCGTAGGACGCGCTGAGTGTTTCTGCATGTGTGTTGACCTGTGAATGTCGGGTGACATTGTGGGATGCTCCTAGAAGGAGAGATGAATGGTCGTGACGAACTGCATCAGCTGCGGAGTCACGTCCTGCTCCCACTGTCCGAATCCGCGCGAACCGCCCTGGAACGAGCCCTCGGGATCCAGTCCCGGATACTTCGTCCAGGTGTGCAGATTGCGGCCGGCAATCGAGATCGTCGCGCCACTGGCGCGGAACGTCGAAGCCCAGCTTTCCGGCAACGTGTAGGAAAGCGACACCTCGCGGAGCTTCACGAAGCTGGCGTCGTTGATGATGTCGCTGTACAGCGAGCTCGTCGTCTGCGCGCCGAGGGTCGCGAGATCGTAGCCTTCCGGGTACCAGTTCGACCGGCACTCGTCGAAGATGTGACAGCGCACGCGCGCGTTGCCGTCGAGCTTCTTGTACCCGCGCTTGCTGTCGAGCATCACGAAGAACTGGAAGTTCTTGAGAAAACGAAGCGTCGACGTCGCCGAGCCTTCGAAGTTCGGCAGCGTGCGGCCGAGGTACAGCACGGGTGCGTCGCCGCACGCGACATTGCCGCCATTGCCGTCGTCGCACGTGACGTTGCTGATGCTGCCATCGGAATTGAGCGTCGAGCCGGTCACTTTCTTCACCCACCATGCACCGACCGGGAACCCGACCACGTGACGCACGTTCGTCGACGCCTGGAGATACGCGGCGCCGTTGAGATCCGTCACCTTGTTGTCTGCGGTCGAGATGTTGAGTCCCAGCGTCCATTCCGTGTTCTTCGCCTGGTACGGCGTGCCGTGCAGCGCGAGCTCGAAGCCGTGCTTCGTGAGCGCGCCCGCGTTCACGAACCGCGTGCCCGGATACCCCTCCGACGGCGCGACCTGTTCCTGCAGAATCGCGTCCTTCGTTCCGCCGAAGTAATACGTGAATTCGGCGCCCGCGCGATCGTGGAACAGTCCGACGTCGAAGCCGACCTCCGTCTCGTAGCCGCGTTCCGGTCCGAGATCGGGATTGCCGATGTTGAACGGAGTCACCGAGGCACCGAAGGGACCGGGCACGCCGGTGAAGGTCGCGTTCGAGGAATAGGGGAGCGGCGCCTGTCCCGACTCGCCGTACGCCGCGCGCAGCTTGAGCGTGGTGACGCTCGGAACATGGAAGAACGGCTCCTCGCTGAGAACCCACGACCCGCTGATCTTTGGATAGTACACGTTGCGGAACTTGGCGCCGAACGCGCTGTTGTTGTCGAGACGCACGCCGCCGGTGATGAACACGCGGTCGCGCCACGCCAGCTCTTCCTGCGCGAACACGCCGACGGTGTTGTCGAGCGTGTCCGTCTCCTGCGTCACCTGGCGCGCCGTCGTCGACGACAACGAGGTGAGTCCCGGTGCCGCGAAGTCTGCGCCGGAGCCGTTCACGTACTTGCCGGCGCGCTTGATGACGTCGCCGCCGAGTGATGTCGTCGATCTGAGCGTCGACGTCACGGGCAGCACCAGGTTGCCGACGTAGCTGGACGTGAACACGCGGTTGTCACGCGTGAGCACGTTCTTGAAGCCGGAGTCAGCGTCCGTGTCGAAGAAGAAGGAGAGATCGTGATGGATCGCGCTCAGCTCCTCGCTGTCCTCGTAGCCATTGTCAATGCCGAGCACGAGGCGCTGGTTGAACCAGGACACGGGCCGGTGGTTCACCGCCACGCTGCCGGTAAAGCGATTGATCGCCTGGAAGAGCTGATACTGCTCGTGATAGGACGACGGCAGGCCGGAAAGGAAGCCCAGATGCGGCGTACCGATGTTCGCGGGATCCGCGAAGTACGTGGTCCAGGTCGTGCCGCCGTATCCAGCCTCCGCGGCGAGATTCGTCTTGTTGATCGTATACCCTGCGTCCACCGCAATGTCGAGCTTGTCCGTCGGGAACACGCCGAGGCTCGCGCGTGCGGTGTAGAGGTTGTCGTTGTTCGACGACTCGACTCCGTTGTTCTTCTCGTATCCACCCGAGACGTGGTAACGCAGTAATGGTGAGCCGCCCCCAAGTCCGAGGTTGTAGCCTTGCCGGTAGCCCGTCTGAAAGATCTTTCCCTGTCCGGCGGCTGCCAGATTCTTCTCGAGCTGCGCGTAGTTGATGCTGACCGTGTCGCCGAATCCGGGGCTGAGGCTGTCGTTGTTCGTGTCGTAGTTGGTCCACAACCGGCCCTGCGGATTCGAGAACCAGTTCGCGCCCTGGCGCGTGCTGAAGTCCCACGTCGTCTTCCCGATCGCACCCTTCTTGGTGATGATCTGGATCACGCCGTTGGCGGCCTCCGTGCCGTAGAGCGTCGTCGCCGCCGGGCCCTTCACGATCTCGATGCTCTCGATGTCATCGGGATTGAAGTCGTTCCAGCGTGTCGTCGTCGCGGCGCCGAAGCTCTGGTTCTGCACGCCGGTCGACTGCGAGTTGTCGACGCGAACGCCGTCGACGTAGATCAGCGGCTGGTTCGTGAGCGAGAAGCTCGAGACGCCGCGAATGCGGACCGTCGAGCCTGCGCCGACGACGCCGGAGTTGGCGAGCAGTGTCACGCCCGGCGTGCGTCCGTTGAGCAGCGACTGCACGTCGGTGATCGGCGCCTTCTGCACGAGCGTCGACGCATCGATCTGGGCGACATCCACACCCAGCGCGCGGCGCTCCGTGCTGCCCGGCGTACCGGTGACGACGACTTCGTTCAGCGCGACCGCCGCCTGGGTCAACTTGATCGCGACGTTCTCATCGCCGACATGCACCTGGACCGTGGACGACGAGTAGCCAATGCGGCGCGCGATCAGGGTCACCGCGGTTCCGACCGGATCCGTGAGGCCGGTGAGGTGAAAGCGCCCGTTCGCGTCGGTGGCCGTAGCCAACCGGGTGCCGGGGATCGAGACCTGCGCCGCGACGATCGGCGCGCTCGCCTGATCAGTGACGGTTCCGGAGATCGATGCGGTCTGGGCGAGTACGGCGCCCGAAATGCCGGAGCAGAGCGCTACGACCATCGCCAGCGTCGGCAACCACCGACGTCGGGATGGTTGGCGCGCGCGCGTGCTCGATTCTGACTGGTGGCGCAATGCACACCGGGGGAGTGTCATGAGCCGTCCTCCGAGGGGGGAAGATGATGCGGATCTTCGTCGTGAAGATCGTTGCCGCGAATGGAACATCACTGCGGAGCCGGAACATATCGCGCGTTCCGCCACTCGCAATAGTCTTTTGACATCGCTTTTCAATCTGTTGACAACGAAAAAGGCCCGGCGTGTGAGCCGGGCCTTTTCCTTCGGGCAATCCGATGCGCGCTACCAGATCTGCGGACGCAGCGAGTCGGGCCGCACCATCGGGTCGCCGGACTTGCATCCGAATGCCTTCGCGAACTCCGGCATGTTCGCAAGTGGGCCGTTCACGCGCCAGCGCGCCGGCGCGTGCGGATCCGTGAGCACCTGCTGGCGTTCCGCCTCCGGTCGCGCTTTCGTTCGCCAGACCTGCGCCCATGACAGGAAGAACCGCTGCTCCGGCGTGAAGCCGTCGATCGGAGGCGGCCGCTTTCCCGAAAACGAACGCTCGAGCGCCTCGTAGGCGATCTTGAGACCGCCGAGATCGGCGATATCTTCGCCCAGCGTCAGCTTCCCGTTCACATGGAGCGAATCGAGTACGACATAACTGTCGAACTGGTTCTGCACCAGGCGAGCTCGCTGATCGAATGCCTTCGAGTCCGCCGGCGTCCACCAGTCCCTGAGATTGCCCTGCGCATCGAACTGGCGTCCCTGGTCGTCGAAGCCGTGCGTCATCTCGTGGCCGATCGCCGCACCCATCCCACCATAGTTCACGGCGTCATCCGCGTTCGGATCGAAGAAGGGCGGCTGCAGGATCGCAGCGGGAAAGGTCACGTCGTTCGCGAGCGGATTGTACTGCGCGTTGACCGTCGCCGGCGTCATCCCCCACTCCGTCCGGTCGGTGGGCTTGCCCACCTTCGCCAGATCGCGCTTGCTCTCGAAGTCGAACACGGCCGCGCGATTCACGATGAACGGGCTCTGCTTCGAGAGCTCGAGCTTCGAGTAGTCGCGCCACTTGTCCGGATAGCCGATCTTGTTCACGAACGCATCCAGCTTGGCGAGCGCGAACTTGCGCGTGGAGTCGCTCATCCAGGAGAGCGTGGACAGGCGCTCGCGCAACACCGCCTCCATGTTGCGCACCATCGCGAGCGCCCGCGCCTTCGCTTCCGGCGTGAACGTCCGCGCCACGTACGCCTTCCCCACCGCCTCACCGAGGTTGCCGGCAGTGGAGGTGAGACAGCGCTTCCAGCGCGGCAGCTGCTCCTTCGCGCCGGTCATCGCCTGCTGCATCCGGAATGCCTCGTCCGCGAACGGCTTGCTCAGCCAGGGCGCCGCATCGTTGAGCGTGTGGAAGCGCAGATATGCCTTCCAGTCGTCGAGCGGCACGGCGGTGAGCATGGAGTCGAGCGTGCGCAGGAACTCCGGATGCCCGACGCGAATGATCGAGGACGCGGGCGCGTGCACGTCCCGAAGAATCGTCGAGAAGTCGAGATGCGGCGCCAGCGAGTCCACCTCGGCGAGCGACATCGGATTGTAGAGCCGCTTCGGATCGCGACGCTCGACGCTCGTCAGCGATGCCTTCGCGAGCTGCGTCTCGATCGCCAGCACGCGATCCGCATCGTGCTCGGCCTGCTCCCGGGATTCGCCCGCGAGCACGAACAACCGCGAGACGTGATCGCGATACGTGTTGCGGAGCTTCGTCGAGATGGAATCGGTTCTCGTGTAGTAGTCGCGATCGGGAAGACCGAGCCCGCCCTGATCGAGGGCGATAATGACGCGCGCGCTGTTCTTGAAATCGGGCTCGGAGCCGCTGTTGAACATGACGGGGACGCCTACGAGCTGCAGCTGCGCCACCTCGGTCCGCAGCGCGGGCAGCGACGAGATCGCGTCGATGCTCGCGAGCCGCGGCTCGAGCGGCGACATCCCCGCCCTTTCTATGGCGACGGTGTCCATGCACGTGCCATAGTAGATGCCCGCCTCGTTCGTGGCGTGATCGCTCGATCCCTTCGCGGCATCCTCGAGCACACTGCGGAGCACGACATCGCCGCGGTCCGCGACCTCGCGGAACGTGCCGAACGAGGAGTACGCCGCGGGGATCTGCGTGCGCTTGAGCCATCCGCCGTTCGCGTACTCGTAGAAGTCGGCGCAGGCCGCGCACGTGGTGTCGATGTTGGCGCGGTCGAGGCCGTGGTTGGGTCCCGTGCCCTGTGCGCGCACCTGCCCGCGCGCGAAGAGAAGAAGCGCTGCCGCGAGAGCGGCGCGCCTGAGTATGGAGGTCATTGCTGCCATGAAATGAAGGGTGCGTGACACCGCGCGTTCCTCGCGCAGCGTCCGGACGTTCAAGCTTGCCTGGCGGAGCTTTGGCCAGGCAAGCTCGGGCGCACGCGCACGCGGCTACTTCGGGAGGTACAGCTCCGATCCACCGCGCCTGATGTCGCGGACCCCGTGCGCGACGGCCGTACCGACGCTCGCGCCGAGCACGATCGCCGTTCCGACGCCGACGAGAGGGAGAAAGGCCGCGAGGGGCAGTGCGATGACGGCAACAGCGAGTCCCGCGATCCAGGGTGCGATCGGCGTCTGCACCTTGTCCACGTAGCGAAGGCGCCGGCGCACGAAATCGCGCGTCTGCACGTAGGCGATCACGGAGACCGCGATCGAGATTCCGATTCCGATGAGACTCAACATGCGCGCTCCAGGTGAAGGCGGATTCAGAATGCCTTACGGTCGCTGCATGCGCTGTGTTTCGTCAGCCGCCAAACGGGGGCGCGTTCAGGGCGTGAAGCTGAACGTCAGGCTCTTGGCCCCATCGGCGATGGACGGATCGTTCGACGCGAACGTCCAGTCGTGCGCCAGCGCGCGCACGCACGCCTCGACCTCGCCGGCGCTGATCCCCTGCCAGCTGCGTTTGACGACCACCGCTTCATCGACGCCGCCATCGGTGCGGAGCGACAGCTTCACGGTGATCTCGCCCTTGAGATCGGGATTGTACTTGAGCCCGAGCTGCGTGTAGCAGTACTGCGCCTCCTTGTCGCGGTCGCTGAGGAGCGCGCCGGGAATGGTGAACGGCCCGAGCGGCGTGCGGATGAGCTTGTCCGAGGGCACGTCGGCGTGCGGAGCCACGGCGGTGTCGGGCGCAGCGGCGAGCGCGCGTGCCTCCGCAGCAGGCGCCTCCACCACGGCACCTCGCGCGGACGGCGCGATCACCGGCGCCGGCAGCTGCGACAGCGCGGGAGTTTCCGCTACCGGCGCCACCTTCGCGCTCGGACCCTGCAGCACGAGCTCCGGCGGAGCGTCCGCGGTCGACGCGCCCATCGTGCTGGCGAGAGCGGTGACGGGAGCCGCAGGCGCTTCCACCTGCGGAGCCTCTCGCGGAGCCGCGACTCGCGGAGCCGCATCTCCGATCGGCATGCTGGCCATGATGCTCGGGGGCGGCACCGAGAGCTCGCGCGTCACGCGAGCCGCCGAATCGAGGATCGCGATGAAGTCGCGTGCCGTCGGCTCCGCCATCCTGATCGGCTCCTCGCCGTTCACGAGCACGCGAAGTCCGGAATACGACCCGCCCACGCGCCGCATGAGCGTGACGTCACCGCCCAGCGTCGTGCCCCTGAGCTGTGCGTCGGAGGCGCTCGAATCGTCCGCCGGAACGGGTTGGACCGCTCGTACGCTATCGATCCACTGTTGCAGCCTCGCCGCATCGATGTCGTGCGCCTTCGCGAAGGCGTCGCGAAATCCGTGTCCCACGAAGAGCTCGACGACCTTCGCATTCGTCCCGCGCACCCACACGAGATATCCGCCGACGGTCATCGACCCGGTCTCGCGAAATGCGGTTTGCGCGCGCGCGCGGTCCGGCGCCCCGAGCAGCAGCCCCGTACATGCGATCGCCATGCGAAATCGTCCCTTCATGCTGCTCCTCTCGGCTCTCTCGGGCACACGCGTACTATCCATTGAAGGACACTCTCCGCGACGCGCACGCAACAGCAGGCACGATGCGTTACATGGCTCATCCCGTTACACGCATTGCCAAAAAGAATTGCACGGCGCTTGCGATGACCCCATTATCGGGGCCTCACCCCAACTCGGAGTGTGGGTGCAAATCGGAAATTTCTTCGTCTCCTGGATCTCGCTGGTCGCGGCGGGAGTCGGGGCGCTCGTTGGCGCCTCGATTGCCTCGTTCGTGTGGGCGCGTCGTGCCCGTCAGACGCGTCAGGACTTCTCGTATTCGATGCGCAAGCGCGCGGCGCAGGCCGAGAAGCTCCGCGACCAGTTCGGCGAGCTGCAGGAGCGCGTGCGCCACTTCGACGAGCAGGCGATCGAGCTCACGAACGCACGCCGCGATCTCGCCGCGCTGCGCGTGGAGCTCGAGCACGCACGCGCGACGCTCGACGATACGCAGCGCGCGCTGGAAGCGGCGCGGGGAGACGTGTCCGATGTCGAATCGCGTCTCACCTCGCAGCTCGAATCGGAGCGGCTGGAGAGCGCGGAGCGGCGGCACCACGTGGAATCGGAGCTCGCGAGCGCGCGCGACGCGATGCTCACGCTCCAGGACGAGCTCAACGCCGCGCGAGCCACGGCGCAGCGTACGATCGATCGCCTCGAGACTGATCTCGATGCCACGCGGCTCCTGCTCAACCAGTCATCCGAGGCACTGCGCGCCGAGCGCGAGGCCGCCGCATCGCTGCGCGACGAGCTTCGCACGCAGATCGCGACGGTCGACTGGGATCGCCAGCGCGCGGAGCTCGAGCTGCAGGACGCGCGGCGCGAGATGGCCGAGAAGCTCGCGGCCACGCAGCCCTTCGTCGCGACGATGCGCGAACAGTATCTGCTCGCGGCCGCCGAACGCGACGCGATGTTGAAGGAGCTCACGATGCAGCGCGAGCGCGCCGAGCAGAATGCGCGGGCCGTGGAGCAGGCGCGCACCGAGTTCGTGATGGCGCTCGATGAAGAGCATCGCACGGCGATGGAGCTGCTGAATCGCGCGTGGAGCTACGCGCAGACCTTTCCGCGCATCCCCGATACGTGGACCGGCGTCGAGCGCGGCTCGCGGCCGCTCCCCGACAACGTGCCGTCGCCGCAGCCGCAGCCCGAAGCGGAACCGCAGCCCGAGCGGCACGCCGAACCGCAACCACCCTCGCGGCGCACGTCGGAATCCGAGACTCGCATCGAGGTCGAGCCGCGGGCCGATCGCGCGCCGTCAGCCGCTGCCCCGGCGCCGCTCGAGGAACAATCCGACTACGACATCGAGGCCGAGCTCGCGGACGCGATCGCGGACGACCTCGAGACACGCAGCTTCACCCGCACGCGCAAGCCGCGAAAGCCGATCGGCACCGTGAAGCTCGGCAGCGAGACCGTCGTGGTCTGCGACGATGGATCGACGTGGCGCAGAACGGAGCGCGGCTGGCGCCAGGTCACTCCCCTGCCCGGCACCCTCGCGCAATCGCGCGAGTCGCGGATCGAGCGCGCGGGGTAACTCGTTCGCGCGCTACGCCGCCGCCAACTGCGAGGTGCACTGCGGACAACGCGTGGCCGCGAGCGGAATGTCCATCGCGCAGTACGGACACGGCTTGGTGTTCGGCGCCGCGGGAGCTTCGTGCGAGCGCATCAGCCGGTTCACGGCGCGCACGAGCAGAAAGGCGCAGAATCCGATGATGAGAAACGAGACGACGTTGTTGACGAAGATGCCGTAGTTGAGCGTCGTCGCGCCCGCCGCCTTCGCCGCCGCGAGCGATGCGTAGGGGCCCGCAGCCGCCGCGCCGTCCTTCAGTACCACGAACTTGTTCGAGAAATCGATGCCGCCCGTCGCGAGTCCGATGGGCGGCATGATCACATCGTCGACGAGCGATTTCACGACTGCACCGAACGCGATACCGATGATGACGCCGATCGCGAGATCGATGACGTTGCCCCGCATGATGAATGCGCGAAAGTCCTTCCACATGGGCGGCTCCTTGGTGAATGGCGTGCTCGCTGCCAGGCGAGCGTCGAGCTGTCGCGAAGCTAATGTACGCGTTCACGCGTTTCGTGCAGAGGCGAGCTTAGCCGTACGAGGCACGCTGGTCGGCGATCCGTGCGGATTCGCGAGCTGCCCTTTGAGGACGGGCCGCACGGTGCGATCTTCGGAACGTCTGTTTCTTTCGCGAGGCCTGCATGTCAGCTGCACGTCGCTTCCCCCGTCGCGCCCTGTCCACGCGCGGTCTGCTCGTGACCGCGATCGCCCTCACCATCGCTGCCTGTTCCGAGCAGGCCCCACTGGCTCCGCGTGCCGACGCGAGCCGCACCGCGCCCGCGACCTCGAGACTCGCGAGCGTCGCGGCCTCTCGCCGCCTCGTCGCCCTGCGGGATGCGAGCGCCGCCACTACGGTCATCGCGCGCATCCGCGCGCTCGGCGGCACGATCACCCGCGCCCACCCGGCGTCCGGAATCATCGTCGCGAGCGGTCTCACCGATGCCGCCGCGCAGTCGCTTGCCCAGCAGCCCGACGTCGTGGAAGTCCTGCACGACCGCATGGTCCAGTGGGTTCCTCCCAAGTCGCTCAGGAAATCGGCCGCGAAGGCGAGTGCGGCCGCCATCGCGCGGCATCGCATCTCGGGCGCGCCCGACGACCAGAGCGGCGCGGAGTTCTTCCCGGAATTTCAATGGAACATGCGCGTGATCCGCGCCTCCGACGTGTGGCTGCTCAACGACGCGCACGGAAAGGGAACGACCGTGTGCGATCTCGATTCGGGCGTCGACCCGACGCACATCGACCTCGCCGGAAAGGTCGACATGAGCGTGAGCACATCGATGGTCGCTTCGGAGCCCGACATCATCGACTACAACGGACACGGGACGTTCGTCTCGAGCCAGATCGCGACCAACGGGATCGGGATGGCATCGGTGGCACCGCTCGCCAACCTGTGCCAGGTGAAGGTGCTCGACAGGACGGGCGCGGGGCTGCTCTCCGATGGCATCGCCGGCGTCGTGTACGCGGCCGATGCCAAGGCCGATGTCATCAACATGAGCTTCACCGCGTACTTCACCACCAAGGATCCCGACTTCAAGAAGATCGTGCACTTCTTCCAGCGCGCGGTGAACTACGCGCACAGCAAGGGAGTCACCGTCGTCGCGGCCGCCGGCAACGGCGATTCGCTGGGCGTCGGCATCGATCTCGCCACGGATGCGAAGGGGATGATCGAGATTCCCGCGCAGCTCGACAACGTGATCAGCGTGGGAGCCACGGCACCGCACGCGCAGCAGCCGGGCACCTTCGACGACCTCGCGTCGTACTCGAACTATGGCTATCCGGGGGTGGACGTGTTCGCGCCCGGTGGCGATTTCGTGGCGGGGAGCGCCCTCGAGGATCTCGTCATTGGCGCCTGCAGCAGCTTCTCCGATCCCCAGTGCGCCGACGGCATCACGTACTCCCTGGGCGCCGGAACCAGCTTCGCGGCGCCGCTCGCGGCGGGTGAGGCGGCGGTGATCCAGTCCGACACGCCCGACCGCAAGACCAAGTTGGACCAGTGCGTGATTCAGACCGCCGATCCGCTGAGCGGTCGCGTACCGGATCGCGTCTTCGGCTTCGGACGCATCGACGTGCTCGCGGGCATTCACTGCAAGCGCATCGGCTGACCGCAGGAGCGAGAGCCGCATGACGATCGAGCGTGGACGGGCCCACCGGGCTCTTCCACGCTCGATTTTTTTCGAGGACATCGAGTGTGTCGAGGCGTCGGGGGCATGGAGCGTGCACCCGTACGGAAGACTGTTCACGAGCGGACGCAGAGCATCATCGGCCAGCATTGCGCCGCCCACGCTGACTCACCTGGCCACGGAGCACGCACATGACACTCAAAAATGACGAGGTCGTTTCGGTACTCGAGGACCTGATCGAAACCTGCCAGGATGGAATCGAAGGCTTCAAGACGGCGAGTGACTCCGTCGACAATCCCGCCGCCAAGACGCTGTTCCTGTCGAGACTTCCGAACATCCAGCGCGGCATGGCCGAGTTGAAGGCGGAAGTGCGACGACTCGGCGGTGATCCGGACAAGTCGGGCACAGTCGGAGGCGCGATCCATCGCGGATGGATCAACCTGAAATCGGCAGTCACCGGGAAAAACGACCAGGCGATCATCAACGAGTGTGAGCGCGGCGAAGAGCACGCGGCGCACGTCTACGAGGATGCGCTGAAGAAGGATCTCCCCTCCGACACGCGCGCCATCGTCGAGCGCCAGTATCGCGGTGTCGTCGAGAATCTCGAGCGCGTGCGCGCGTTGAGTCACGATCGCTCGACGTCTGCGACGGGCACCAGCGGTGCCTCGACCACGCGCACCACGGAAGGAGACATCCGCCCCTCCGCCTGATCGCACGATCGGGCAACGACGGACAGCGTGCCCGCATCGCGAGCCACTTCGCGGTGCGGGCACGATCGCGCAGGCACTTGCCACGCCGCGCGGCGGAATGTATCTCGAAGGTCCCCCGTCCACGAGGCTCAGTTGTCGCTCCGTCCGATCCGTCGTCAGCCGAAACGCGTGACGAACCTGTTTGTGCGTGCCGCACTCCTCTCGCTTCTCGCCGCTGGCACTCTCGCCGCGCAGAAGATCAAATACCCCGGCTCCATCAGCGAAGACACGGTCACCTGGCGCGGCCTGCGCTGGCGCGACATCGGGATCTTTCGCGGCGGCAGAAGCATCGCCGTCGCGGGCTCCGCCAAACGTCCCTTCGAGTTCTGGATGGGGACGACCGGCGGTGGCGTGTTCAAGACCAGCGACGGCGGCAACAGCTGGTCGCCCGCGAGCGACGGCTATTTCGGCGGCACGATCGGCTCGATCGCGGTGAGCGAGTCCGATCCCGATGTCGTGTACGTCGGCACGGGTGAGCACGCGATCCGCGGCAACGTCTCGCACGGCGATGGCGTCTTCAAGTCGACGGATGATGGGAAGACGTGGAGCTACGTCGGCCTCGCGGCCACGGAGCAGATCTCGCGCGTGCGCATCCATCCCACGAATCCGGACATCGTGTGGGTGGCGGCATTCGGCCACGTCTACGGGCCGAACGCCGATCGCGGCGTGTTCAAGACCACCGATGGCGGAAAGACCTGGCGGAAGGTGCTCTTCCGGAACGATTCGACCGGCGCCGCCGATCTCGTGATCGATCCCTCGAATCCCGACATCCTCTACGCATCGTTCTGGCAGGCCTACCGCAGACCGTGGATTCTCTCCTCGGGCGGCGCCGGCTCGAGCATCTACAAGAGCACGGACGGCGGCGAGCACTGGACGGAGCTCACGCACAACAAGGGGCTGCCCCCGGGCGTGCTCGGACGCATCGGCGTGGAAGTGTCGCGCGCCAAGCCGTCGCTGGTGTGGGCGCTGATCGAGGCGGACTCCGGCGGACTGTATCGCTCCGACGACGCGGGCGCCACGTGGCGATTCGTGAACGGCGATCACCGCATTCGCGAGCGCGCGTGGTACTACACGCGCATCATGGCGGACCCCGTCGACACGAACCTGATCTACGCGCCGAACGTCTCGCTCATGAAGAGCACCGACGGCGGCAAGCATTTCGTGAAGCTCAACGAGCCGCACGGCGACAACCACGATCTGTGGATCGCGTCCAACGATGGCACGCGCATGATTCAGTCGAGCGACGGCGGCGCGAGCGTCTCCTACACGCGCGGCGAGACGTGGACGGATCAGGACTACTCGACGGCGCAGTTCTATCACGTCGAAACGACGAATCATTTTCCGTATCGCGTCTGCGGCGCGCAGCAGGACAATTCGGGCGTCTGCGGCCCGAGCCGGTTCCCCGGCGGAATTCCGCGCAGCGAGTGGTACGACGTCAGCGGCGAGGCGGGATTCGTCCAGGCGCGCCCCGACGATCCGGATATCACGTACGGTGGCGACAACAGCGGCTTCATCGGCCGTCTCGACCATCGCACGGGATTCTTCCGGCTCATCGACGTGTGGCCGGAGAGCCCCGACGGCCATCCCGCGAGCGAGGCGAAGTACCGCTTCCAGTGGACGGCTCCGCTTCTGCTCTCTCCGCACGACCCGCACACCCTCTACGCGGGCGGCAATCGACTCTTCCGCACGCTCTCCGAGGGACAGAGCTGGACCGCCGTCTCACCCGACCTCACGCGCCACGATCCAGCGACGCTCGGCATCTCCGGCGGCCCGATCACCTCGGACCAGACGACGGCGGAGTACTACGCGACGATCTTCGCGCTGGCGGAATCGCCGCTCGCGAAGGGCGAGCTGTGGACCGGCTCGGATGACGGGCTGCTGCATCTCTCCCGCGACGCGGGCGCGACCTGGACGGACATCACTCCGAAGCAGTTCGGCGACTTCACGCGCGTGTCCAGCATCGAGCCGAGCCACTTCACGCGCGGCACGGCGTACGTGGCGGCGAATCGCTATCAGCTCGAGGACATGAAGCCGTACATCTGGAAGACCACCGATTTCGGCAAGAGCTGGTCGCGCCTCGACGGCGGGCTTCCACCAACGGAGTTCGTGCGCGTCGTGCGCGAAGATCCCGTGCGCAAGGGACTCCTGTTCGCGGGGACCGAGCGCGGCGTGTGGGTGAGCTTCGATGATGGCGCGTCGTGGAAGTCGCTGCGGCGCAACCTGCCGGTCGTGCCCGTGCACGATCTCGCGATCAAGGACGGCGATCTCGTCGCGGCGACGCACGGACGCGGATTCTGGATTCTCGACGACATCTCGCCGCTCCGGCAGATGACCGCACAGACGGCCAGTGCGCCCGCGCATCTCTTCAAGCCGAAGGACGCGTGGCGCGTGATCTGGGGAAATCCCGAGGAGCCGGACGCTGCCCGCCCGGTCGGCATGAACCCGCCGGACGGCGCGCTGATCTACTACTCCCTGGCCGAGCCGCGCCAGCTCGTGACCGTCGACATTCTCGACGCACGCCATCATCTCATCAAGTCGTTCTCGAGCGTACAGGACTCGCTCTCGCGCGTGGACAGTGTACACGCGGACAGCGTGCATCACGTGGAAGTGGACAGCGCGCGGCGAGTGCGGAACGACTCGCTCGTGAAGGCCGGAAAGCAGCCCGACACCTCCAAGGTGGTCTACGGCGGCGAGGAGTCCGGACTCGGCGAAGAGGAGAAACCGTGGCCCCAGCGCGTGCCGCCGCAGCCACGCGCGCCCGACAAGCAGGGGCTCAACCGCTTCGCGTGGAATCTGCGCTATCCCGAGGTGCAGGGATTTGCCGGAATGGAGGACATCCTCACCACCGGGCCGATCGCGCTTCCGGGCCGCTACTGGGTGCGGCTGCACGTGGGCAACTACACGGACTCGGCGAGCTTCGTGCTCAAGGAAGATCCACGCGTGAAGGCAACGCCCGCGGAGGTTGCCGCGCAGTTCGCGTTCCTCGAGCAGGTTCGCGACACGGTGAACGCGGGCACGACCGCGATCATCACGATACGCAACGTACGCGCGCAGCTGGATGACCGGCTCGCCTCCGTGCACGGCGCCGACAGCACCGCGCTCGCGCCGGCGGCCGCCGAGCTGCGAGACTCACTCCTCGCGGCGGAGAAGCGGCTGTATCAGGTACATCTGCGTGCAGATGAGGACAACCTGAACTATCCGGCCGCCGTGGTCGAGCGCATCAGCGCGCTCACGGCGCAGGTGTCGGCGGTGACCGCGCGTCCGACGGACCAGCAGGTTGGCGTGTTCCATCAATTCGCGCCGATACTGCAGAAGAATCTCGTGGCGTACAAGCGCGTGCTCGCCGTCGAGGTTCCGAAGATCAACGACACGCTTCAGAAGCTCGGCAAGCCGCTCATTCAGCCGCAGGCGAAGGAGCTGCGACCACCGAAGACGATCGCTTCGATCCAGCACGGCAGGTAGTTCCCGCGAGCACGACACGCCGGCGCGCACAGGCGCCGGGTGTCGTGCGATCGCGAGTCTCGTCGCGCCGCTATCTCGGAGGCGCGTTCGGGAAGAGGCTCATCATCACGGCGTCCGCAACCACCGCGCGCAGCATGCCGAATTTCGGCGTGTCGCGCGTCGGGTTCACCCGGTTGGTCAGCAGTACGATGACGATGTCGCGCGTCGGGTCGACCCAGATCGAGGTGCCGGTGTATCCCGTGTGCCCGAAGCTCTGCGCCGACATGTAGTGCCCAGCCGAAGAATTCTCGGATGGCGTGTCCCAGCCGAGCGCGCGCGATGAGCCTTCGGGCTGATTCTGCCGCAGCGTCCACGTCGCGAGCTCGCTCGGAGGCTGCAGCGCGCCGTCGTAGTGCTGCCCCGTCGCACCGGCGAGCGCCCACTCGCCGAACCGCAGCAGATCGTCGGCATCGCTGAACAATCCCGCGTGGCCGGAGACACCGCCGAGGCGCCACGCGTTCTCGTCGTGCACGTCGCCGCGTAGCGCCGTCGTGGGTCGCCCGGGCACGGCCTCGATCTCTGTGGAGGCGATCTCCTCGCGCCACTCGGGCGGAGGGAGAAAGCGCATCCGCGTGAGCCCGAGCGGCCGCGCCACGCGCTCGGCGAACAGCGCGTCGAGCCGCTCGTGGTACACCCGCTCGATGATCGCTCCGAGGGTGATGGCGCTCAGGTCGGAGTAGACGAACGCCGCACCCGGCACCGTATCGAGATTCGCCGCGAGCGCCTCCTCGAGCGCCGCGCTCCTGCTTCCCGGATGCATCCAGAGCGGCGGCAGTGGATCCGGGGGCAGCCCGCTGTCGTGCAGCAGGAGGTCGCGCACGACGACGCGTGATTTCTCGCCGCTCCCGCGCGCGAACTCCGGCAGGTAGTGCACGACGGGTGTATCGAGCTCGATGCGATGCTCGTGCACGGCCATCATGGCGAGCGTGGTGGTCGCCACGACCTTCGTGAGCGACGCCATGTCGTAGATCGTGCGGCCGTCCGGCGGGCGTGGATCGTCGACGGCGAGCTGGCCGATCGCGTGCTCGAAGTGCCGTCCGCCGAGCGACACCGCGAGCACGGCGCCCGGCGCCGC
>Ga0068855_100004956_pt1 | contig 16238 bp, 14 predicted proteins | sample KBSCornC52_FD_66592 | JGI IMG/M metagenome (GOLD analysis project Ga0068855, IMG submission 66592) | Corn rhizosphere microbial communities from Kellogg Biological Station, Michigan, USA - KBS Corn C5-2 | ecosystem: Host-associated > Plants > Roots > Rhizosphere > Soil ...
TCGAGGCCGACCTCGCGCTGGTTCACCACCGACTTCTTGTGCCGGTACAGGTACTCGATCGGATCCTCGATCGTGAGGATATGCCCCGACGTATTCGAGTTGCGATGATCGATCATCGACGCCAACGTGGTCGACTTGCCGGAGCCGGTCGCACCGACGAGCAGGATCAGGCCGCGCGGCTCCATGATGATGTTCTTGAACAACTGCGGCAGTCGCAGCTGCTCGATCGTCGGGATCTCGCTCTTGATCGCGCGGATCACCATGCCGACTTCGCCGCGCTGCTTGAACACGTTGACGCGAAAGCGGCCCGCGTCCTTGACGGCGATCGCCATGTTCAGCTCGAGCGCCCGCTCGAACTGCGGCACCTGGCCTTCGTCCATCAGCGAATAGGCGATCTTCTTGACCATGCCGTTCGGCAGGCCGGTGTTGCCGAGCGGATAGAGCTTGCCCTCGACCTTGATGTTCACCGGGGCGCCGGTCGTCAGGAACATGTCCGACGCGCCCTTTTCGGTCATCAATTTCAGGAAATAGCCGATATCCATCGCCGTTCTCGCTCTCGTCTCGTTGGAACCGCTCGGCGGGCCGATTTGCCCGCGATTGCCAAACAGGCCGTCGCCTTCCCAAAATACACTATCCATCCCTCAAGGCGAGCGGCGAAGTTATGACATCTGGACGCGGAAAAATCCATGCGCTGGTCGCGATTCTGCTCGTCGCGACAAGCGCCGGCTGCGCACCGACCAAGCCGCCGACCGACGAGATGGACGCCGCCACGCGTGCGTTGAACGCCGCGCGCCAGGCCGATGCCGCACAACTGTCCGCGGCCGAATTCCGCGCGGCCAGTGCCCACCTCGACCAGGCGCGTGCCGCCGAGCGCAACCAGGACTACGACGTTGCCGCGCAACTGGCCGCCGAATCCCAGGCCGACAGCGAGCTCGCGCGGGCGCGGGCGCGGTTGGCGAAGGCGCGAAGCGAGGTCGACAAGCTTGCCCGGGAGAATGCCGGAATGGATCGCGACCTCGCCGGAAGCGCACAGACGGAGCAGCAGCCATGAAGACCACGTCGTCGTATCGCTGGGCCATCGCGCTGCTGCTCGCGTCCATCTTCGCTGGCAATGCCAGCGCGCGCGACGAGGAGTACCAGCGCCTGCTCGATCGTTTCAACCAGGTCGCGACCGACCCGGCGCTCGCATCGCATGCGCCGAGCGCGATGGATCGCGCGCGCATCGCGCTCGCGAGCCTCAAGGAAGCGCGGCGCGGCGATCGCGAGCACTGGGTGTACGTGACCGAACGGCGCATCGATGCGGCACGCGCGGCCGCCGAGGCCGAGGTGCTGGAAGCGAAGCAGGCGGATCTGCAACGGGAGAACGATCGCCTGCAGCTCGCGCTCGCGCGACGCGACGCGGACCAGGCGCGCGCGGAACTCGAACGGCAACGCCTGCAGGCACAGATTCGCGCCGAGGAGGCCGAGAGTGCACGACGCGATGCCGAGGCGGCGCGCAACGAAGGCGCCCAGGCGGTCGAAGCCGCGCGCGCGGAGACCGAACAGGCGAAAAAGATGGCCGCGGCGCAAGCCAAGGCGGCCGCACTGGCGAAGAAGGAAGCCGAGCTCGAGGCGTCCCTGAGCGGCAGGACATCAGCCACGACGCCTGCCGCCAAAGCCAAGGGCAAGGGCAAGGCGGGCGACTCGAAGAAGCCCGATTGAACGCACGCCCGCCGGCTGGCCATCGACCGCTGTCATGGCCGGCTTCCTGGATGCATCTCGCTGTAATTGAACGGAAAATTCATCTCCTGCCGGGACGTGTCGCAAACGAAAAATGAACGTCGCCAGCGGTTGCCAAGGCAGGAGCGGAGGAGTAGCTTTTACTTCCCAAGTGGCCCGAGTTCCGACGGAACCCACTTGGGCCAAAAAGCCTAGCCCATGACTGCAGCGACCGCGACAGAGGACACCACTCCCTCGGTTCTCCGAGGCGCGGGCCGTGCGACCGGATGTTTCTTGGCAGTGGCGTCCGCAGCAAGGTCCGAAGTCCTCACCCGTCGCCCCGCGGCATCCAAGCTCCAGGCGGCTCTTTCCGAGCCATCGCGCGACTCCGCTGTAACTCGTCCCGCAACGCAATGGCGTGGCCTCGCGGCCGCGCCATTGCGTGCGCGGTTTTTGCACTAGAGGAGACTGGCTGATGTTCGAGCAGAACCCGAAAGAAGTCGAAGCGCTGATGCAGAGCAACGCGGAATTCCGCAGTCTGTATCAGCGGCACAAGGAGCTCGACAGCAAGGTGCGCGACGCCGAGCTGGGCGTCCTGCCGATGGACGACGTCACCCTGCACAACATGAAGAAAGAAAAGCTGCACGCGAAGGACAAGCTCACGTCGATGTGGGCCGCGTCGCACTGACCGGTTTCCTGTTGCCGACGTCGCCGCGGACTGGCGGCGGCGTCGCCGGCACCTGCCTCGGGTATCATTCCGCGATCACCTCCGCCCGGAGGTGAAGAATGCCGTCGAGCGCGCGCTCGCGCCGACGCCTGTCCACGCGGAGCCTGCATGACGATCCACCAGAGCGTACTCGAGCTGATCGGCGACACGCCGATGGTCAAGACGCAGCGTCTCGATACCGGAGCCTGCGAACTCTTCCTGAAACTCGAGAGCGCCAACCCGGGCGGATCGATCAAGGATCGCATCGGCCTCTCGATGATCGAGGGCGCCGAGAAAGCCGGCAAGCTCAAGCCCGGCGCGACCCTGGTCGAAGGCACCGCCGGCAATACCGGGCTCGGCCTCGCGCTCGTCGCGCAGGCGAAGGGTTATCGCCTCGTGCTCGTCGTGCCGGACAAGATGAGCCGCGAGAAGATCTTCAACCTCAAGGCGATGGGCGCGGAGGTCGTGCTGACCCGATCCGACGTCGCCAAAGGACACCCGGAGTACTACCAGGACCTCGCCGAGCGCATCGCGCGCGAGACGCCGGGCGCGTACTTCATCAACCAGTTCGGCAATCCCGACAATCCGCTCGCGCACGAACGCACGACCGGCCCCGAAATCTTCGCGCAGCTCGAAGGCAGGGTCGACGCGATCGTGTTTGGCTGCGGCTCGTCCGGAACGATGACCGGCTTGTCGCGTTATTTCGCGCGCGTATCGCCGCAGACCGAATTCATTCTCGCCGATCCGGTCGGCTCGATCCTCGCCCAGTACATCAACGAAGGCACGCTCTCGACCAAGTCCGCGAGCTGGATGGTCGAGGGCATCGGCGAGGATTTCCTGCCGTCGATCAGCGATTTCTCGCGCGTGAAGAAGGCCTACGCGATCAGCGACAAGGAAAGTTTCCTCGCCGCGCGCGAGCTGCTGGCGAAGGAAGGCGTCTTCGGCGGCTCGTCGACCGGCACCCTGCTCGCCGCCGCCCTGAAATACTGCCGCGAACAGACCACGCCGAAACGCGTCGTCACGCTGGTGTGCGACACCGGCAACAAGTACCTGTCGAAGATGTACAACGACTACTGGATGCTCGACAACGGCTTCCTCGAGCGCCAGCAGACCGGCGACCTGCGCGACCTGATCCTGCGCCCGTACGCGCAGCACGACACCGTCGTGGTCGGTCCCAACGAATTGCTGGTGACCGCCTACAACCGCATGAAGCTGTACGACGTCTCGCAGCTGCCCGTGATGGATGGCGACCGCATCGTCGGCATCCTCGACGAATCGGACCTGCTGCTGCACGTCCACACCGACGAGACGAAGTTCCGCGACCTCGTCTCCACCGCGATGGTCAGCAAGCTGCAGGTGCTCGACGTCAAATCGCCGATCGGCAACCTGATGTCGGTCTTCGATGCCGGCCACGTCGCGATCGTGATGGATGGCGCGAGGTTCCTCGGCCTCATCACGCGCATCGACTTGTTGAACTACCTGCGCCGCAGGGCGGGATGAAGCCCCTGTTCCGCAAACTGTGATCCGGAGAACCCATGAGCAAGAAGCACGAAGCGCACGGCCTCGGTACGCGAGCGATCCATGCCGGCCAGACCCCTGATCCGTCGACCGGCGCGATCATGACACCGATCTACGCGACCTCGACCTATGTGCAGAGCAGCCCCGGCGTGCATCAGGGCTACGAGTACTCGCGCACGCAGAACCCGACGCGCATGGCGTACGAGCGCTGCGTGGCGGACCTCGAAGGCGGTCGCCAGGGCTATGCGTTCGCGTCCGGACTCGCCGCCGCGGGTACCGTGCTCGAGCTGCTCGATTCGGGCAGCCACGTGATCGCGATGGACGATCTCTACGGCGGCAGCTACCGCCTGTTCGAGCGCGTGCGCCGGCGCAGCGCCGGGCTCGACTTCACCTTCATCGATCTCAACGATGCGGCGGCGCTGAAGGCGGCGCTGAAGCCGAACACGCGCATGATCTGGGCCGAGACACCGACCAATCCGATGCTCAAACTGGTCGATCTCGCCAAGGTCGGTGCGTTCGCGCGCAGGCACGGGCTGATCTTCGTCGTCGACAACACGTTCTGCTCGCCGATGCTGCAGCGACCGATCGAACACGGCGCCGACATCGTCGTGCATTCGGCGACGAAGTACCTCAATGGCCACTCGGACATGGTTGGCGGTATCGCCGTCGTCGGCAACAGTGCGCGCCTCGCCGACGAGATGGCGTTCCTGCACAACTCGATCGGTTCGGTCGCCGGACCCTTCGATTCGTTCCTCGCGATGCGCGGACTGAAGACCCTGCATCTGCGCATGCGAACGCATTGCGAAAGCGCGCTCGAGCTCGCGCGCTGGCTCGACAAGCATCCGGCGATCGAGCGCGTCATCTATCCGGGCCTGAAAGCGCATCCGCAGCACGCGCTGGCCAGGAAGCAGATGGACGGCTTCGGCGGCATCGTCTCGGTCGAGGTCAAGGGCGGCCTGCGCAAGGCGCGCAAGGTACTTGAACGTTGCGAGTTGTTCGCGCTGGCCGAATCGCTCGGCGGCGTCGAGAGCCTGATCGAGCACCCCGCGATCATGACGCATGCGTCGATTCCGCCGGCCAATCGCAAACGGCTCGGCATCAGCGATGGCTTGATCCGTCTGTCGGTAGGCGTCGAGGATGTTGCCGACCTGCGCGACGAGCTAGCCCGCGCGCTGTCCTGACCGGCGCGCGTCGATACGCACGCAGGCCGATCCGGCGGCGAAGAACAGTGTGTCGCCGACAAAGGTCACGAGGCGGAACAGTCCGATCAGCAGCAGCGCCTGGCTTTCCCCGAGCGTACCGCCCGCGAGCGCGACGAATGTCGCCTCGCGCACGCCGAGGCCGGCCGGAGCGCCGACGACGACGAACCCCGCGAACCAGCTCGCGGCATTCGCTGCGAGCAGATCGACGAAAGAAGGAACCGCATCGCCCAGACCGAGTGCGAGTCCCGCGAGCGACAGGGTGCCCAGCAGGAAGAACCCCGCGTAGCAGACGGCGCTGATCGCCAGGGTGGCGGGCGCAAGCGCAGGGATGTGCCAGCGAGTCGCGTGGTGGCTGCCGCGTGCCCAGCGCAGGATCAATGTCAGTGCGACGATGCCGGCTACGAGCGAGAGCAGGACCAGGCTGGGGTCGACGCGCGACAGGATGCTCACACGGTGAAGATTGACGGCGAGCGAGAGTGCGAACGCAACGACCAGAAGCAGCAGTGCTTCCAGTAGCGCAGCCAGGGCGAGGCTCTCATGGGGAATGCCGTGGCGACGCCCCCAGGCGTGACGCAACGCATAGTGCGCGACATTGCCCGGGAGGTATTTGCCGTACTGGCTGACCGCATAGGTCGCCATCGTGGGCAGTCCGGGCAATCGCAATGGCGAGAAACGCGCAAGCATGCGCCACCATGCGAACGCGAGCAGGCACAACGCGAGGACGTAGACGGCCACGCCCGCCATCAGCGCCGCCGCGAATCCGCGGGAGATTGCCATGTGGGACAGTGTTTCGATGCCACCGCCACGGACGAAGCGGCGACCGATCCAGACGAGTGCAAGCACCGACAGCGCCAGTCCGCACCAACGCAACGCTTTCCGCAGCAGCACCCGCGAGCGCTTCATGGTCAGTTCGCTTCGGAGCGGTGTTGCAGCGACGTTATGGACAACTCGCTCAGCCCTATACCGAGCGGGCGCGTGTCGGTATTGATGCCCGCGGATTGTGGTGTGGCCTTCGGCGTGACGTCGAACCGGATTTCGAGGATACCGTCCTTGCCGATGACGCCGGCAGGCAAGGGCAGGTCGAAGTGCCTGTCGCCCTCGTCCGCAACGAAATCAGTGTCGCCAACGATGCTCCCATTCGCGACGACGCGCAGATGCCGGCGGGTGAGCAGGGGGCCCGTCATTGCGTGCAACGTCATTGCGAGGGAGAGCGGGGCATCCGGTAGTGGTTGGATGACCATGCGCAATGTAGATTGCTCGCCGAGCGACCAGGTTCCCCATGATTCAGGCGTGGACCAGCCATTCGTTGCATACAGGCCACCGCGTCCGCCATCGCGGAAGCTCAACAGCGTTCCCGGATTGTAGGCAGAGTCGGGAATTGCCGAACCACGCGGGGCCGCCGTTTCGGACGCGCAGCATCCCTGCAAAGGGAACGTCCACCAGCGCCGATTGGCGCTCACGATCGGCGACTCCGGCAGCAGGGCAGCGAGCGGCTGCACGATCGCCTGCAGTGTGGCATCGTCCGCATAGGCCGATGCGTCGATCAGCACGCCGGCGAAGCCCATGCGGTTCCATTCCTTGACGGCCTCTTTTGCCGGCAGCGCTTCGACGGCCTTGCCCCAGAGGTAGCCCTTGCGACCGATGCCGCCGCCGTACGAAATACGCAAGCTGCGCGTCGACAGGAACGGTTTGAACTCTTCGTAGTCGCCCATGCGATTGACCGGCGGATGTTCCGGATACCAGACCACCGGCAACTGGAACAGGGCGGCGCCATCGCCCAGCCGCCGTTCGATCGACGCGAAGTAGGTCAGGCTGCGATCGTATGCGGCAAGTGTGTGGATGCGATCGTCGAGAGGGAGCTTCACCAGTGTGTCGAGGAGGGCGCCACCTCCGATCGCGACCAGCACCGCTGCACCAAGCCACGGGTCGGCAATTCGCTTCAGCCCGTTCTGCAGCATCCAGCCTGCGCCGACCAGACAGGGAAAGGCGAGGAACGGCAATATCCGGTTGTAGGCGCGGATCTTTGTGGTGACGAAGAAGGCGATCAGATTGCAACCACCACTGCTCATGGCGAGCAGCAGTACGCAGATGGCAAGCAGGGCAAGCACTCTTGTCGTGCGCTCGAGTTCGGTCGTTGTGGAGGGGTGGCGTGCCTGCTGCGAGACGGCGCCACGTGCGAGCGACCACAGCAAGGCAGCCAGGCCGAGAATCCCGAACAGGCCGATGTATTGGTCGCGGATCTCGTAGAACGGCGCGTCCAGTTGCAGCGCGGCATCGAACCTCTGCTTGGCGTCCGCCAAGGCAGTGATGCGATGCTGCGCCGGCGGCAGCAGCACCTGGTTCAGATGTAGCGCATACGTTTCCGACTCGATCGGCGATCGATCTGCCGCCGCGGCTTCACCGACTTCCTGCGCATGGAGCATCACGGGCGCCTGCTCGAGCAGGAACGCGAATGCGGTCGCGGTCGCAAGCACAACGGCCGGGAGCAGCATGCGCCAGTGCGGGCGCGCGGCGACTGCGATCGCGCCGGCGACGACGCACAGCATCGCGAAGAACACGCCGTTGTACGGCGTCTGCAGCGGCAGAAGAATCGCAATCGTCACCGCGAAGAGCCATCGCTTTCGTGCTCCGGGTTCGCCGCTGACAAGGTGACCCTGCGCGACCCACGCCAGCACGAGCATCGCCGGCGCCACCAGGAAGTAGGCGCCATTGGTGACGTGCTCCACGCCGCGGAGGATGTGATAGGGCAGGAATGCATACAGAAGCGCGCAGAGTCCCGCGACGCCATCCTGCATCTGCATGCGGCGGAGGGTCCAGAATGCCCCGAGGGCGATCAGGAAGAAGCTCGCTAGGTAGTAGAGGTTCATCGCAAGACCGGACGAGCCGCTCAATGCCGCGATGGGACCCATGAACACGTAGTTGAGCGAATCCAGCCGCGGGAAATCCAGCCGGTCGTAGCCGAACGGGTAGCCTAGTCGGTCGCTATGGAAGAGCCAGCCGGTTTCCGCGACATTCTGCACCTGGGTCTGCTTTTCGATGGCGTCTCCGGCGAACGTGTACGACACGTCGAGACGCGACATCGGCAACTTGAGCAGGAACAGGATGACGAACGCGGTGATTGCCGCAATCGCCAGATACGGCATGCCGCGTCGAAATCCCTTCATGCGATTTCACCGTCGCTGCGACGAGCGGCCACGTAGACCGACAGCCCGAACGGCGGGTGGTAGCCGCGCTCGATCAGAAACAGCTCCGCCGACTGCATCCGCGCAAGCACCTTCGAGACCATGCCGCCGCGCGGTGAAGCCTGCTTGCCCGGACCCGACTGCCTGAGCATCCGGCCCAACGACCATGCCGCGCGCGCGACGACCGCGAGCGGGAACGCGAAGTGCATGAAATAGGCCGCCGACAGCACGCGCATGCCGGCTGGAAGCACGCCGACGAGCCGCGCTCGGGTGTAGCGCCGATAGTGGCCGAGGGCGCGGTCATGGTCGCTGAACAACCACTGGTAGGCCGGGACCGTCAGGATCAGCAGACCGCCCGGGCGCAACAGCCCCGCGATCCAGCGCAAGGATTCGACATCGTGTTCGAGATGCTCCACCACATCGAGCGCGCAGATGACGTCATAGCGCCGGTTGAGCGCGAACGGCACCGGATCGGCGAACACCTCGCGTGCAATGCCGCGCGCGAGGATCGCTTCGCGTCCGAGCGGATTGATCTCGATCGCGTCGACGCTGCCGAACCGGGCGAGCGCCGCAAGGTTCTGGCCGGCGCCGGCGCCGACTTCGAGCAGATCGAGGCGATCGCCGGACGGCCGATGGCGCTCGACCAGATGTGCGAGCAGGCGTGTGCGCGCAATCTTCAACCAGTCGCCAGTTTCGTCCAGGTACTGCTGGTAGGAAGCGTCGTCCATTGCGCTTCAGACGGTTTCACCGAGCGGCGCATCGTCACGCATTGGCGTGGAAGCGCCGCTGCGCTCGCGCACGAGCATCGGCTGCGGGATGTCGCGGTCGCGGCTGATCATCAATTCGGCAAGCAGCCCGAACATCAGCAACTGCACGCCGACCAGCACCAGCAGGACGCCGAGCAGCAGCAGTGGGCGCTGGCCGATCGCATGGCCGAGCAACCATTCGCCGCTGAGCCAGGCGAGGATCAGGGTGCCGCTGGCGCCCAGCACGAGTCCGCTCGCGCCGAACAGGTGCCCCGGCTTGCGTGCATAGCGCGTCACGGTCACCACGCTGAACAAATCGAGCAAGCCGCGCACGAAGCGGCGCGCGCCATACTTCGATCGGCCGAAGCGGCGTGGGTGGTGGGTCACCTCGATTTCGCCGATGCGATAACCGTAGGCGTGCGCGAGTACCGGGACGAAGCGATGCAGTTCGCCGTACAGGTGCACTGCATCGAAGACTTCACGACGGTACGCCTTGAAGCCGCAGTTGAAATCGTGCAGCGGGATGCCGGATACCCATGCGGTGATCCGGTTGAACAGCTTCGATGGCAGCGTCTTGCCGAGCGGATCGTGGCGCGTGCGCTTCCAGCCCGAAACGACATCGTCGCCGGCCATGACCGCGGCGATGAAGCGCGGCAGTTCGCGCGGGTCGTCCTGCAGGTCGCCATCCATCGTGATCACGATGTCGCCGTGAGCCTCCGCAACGCCGACCTGCAGCGCGGTCGCCTTGCCGAAATTGCGCCGCAGGCGCACGCCGCGGATGCGCGGATCGCTCGCGGTGGCCGTCCGGATCCGTATCCAGGTCTCGTCGCTGCTGCCGTCGTCGATGAACACCAGGTCGCACAGGCGGAATCCGTCCTGCGCCGCGCTGACCGCAAGCACCTGTTCGGCGAGTGCACCAATCGTGTCCGCTTCGTTCATGACCGGGACGATGACAGAGACCCCTGGCAGCGTGGCGGTTTTCGGCTCCGTGTCAGCCATGATGCAGCTCGATCAGCGCGGTTTCTGAAGGATACGGGAGGGCGGGCGTGCGACCGCGGCAACGTTCGACGCGCAGGGCCTTCTGCTGGAGCGCGCCCTGGTAGCGCTTGCGCCCCGAATTGTCGAACACGATCAGGCCGTCTTCGGCGAGGAATCGGATAGCGCGTTCGAGGCAGGCGACGCGCGCGCGGCCGTCGATGACGACAAGGTCGTATCGCCGATCCCCCGCGATGCGATCGACATAGGCCGAAAAATCACAATCTTCGTAGCCGCGTCGGGACGAGCCGACCAGAGGCTGCAGCACGGGTCGCTGCGGCTCGACGAGGTGCAGCGTGACGTTTTCATAGGCGAGCAGTGGCGTAATGAAGCGCGCGAATGCGGCATCGTGCTCGACCGACGTCACGTGTTCGCATCGCCGTGCCAGCCAGGCCGTGCTGGCCCCGCTGCCGTACTCGAATACGCGCACGCGCCCGTCGCGCGACGCAATCCAGCGTTCCACGCGTTCGATCGACGCGAGCGTCCACCACGGGACGTCGAGCGCGGCGAGGCGGGCGGCGTCGTGGATCGCGAACTGGCTGGCGAACCAGAAGCGCCACGACGCATGTGGTGCCTGCTCGAGCCGGGGCAGCAGGCCGCTTGCGCGCAGCGGCCGCGCGAGCGCGCGCATCGTTGCCACGTAAGCGGCCTCAAGCATGCGTTCCCACCGCCGTCTCGCAGCGATGCCCGGACATCATCGGATGCGATGTGGGGGAGACAAGGATTTCCAGGTGCATGAGATGCTTGTTCGAGAGGAGGAGAGATGGCAATAGTACGGCAGCAGGCCGAAATCTGCCGATTTCCGTCGTGCAATCCGCGACGCATGCATCGATTCTGATACTGTGCTGCGATGCCTTGGCGCGCCGGCCTCTGCCGCGCCGCAACGTTGTCCGGCGCGTGATGTCTCGCCGATGCCATCCACCTGGGGACGAGATGCATGAGTGACGGAATTCAGGACGACTTGCGGGCAGCTGCGCCTGTCGGAGGCAAGCCGGCCCGTGTAGTCGAGCATGCGGCCGTACTCGTCTTCTTCGTCCTGTTCTATCTGGCGTACTTCGCACCGGTGCTGGTGGCAAGCCGGCTTCTGGCGCCTGGCGACGGCGGAGTCAGCTACCTGCCCGCCGTGGCGCGCGAATGGTCGCTTTGGATCGACGGCCTGTTCGCAGGCTATCCGGCGTTTGCCGATACCCAGCAATTGCTCTGGTATCCGCTGCGCTTGTTCGGCAGCCACTACAACGCGCTCGTCATCAGTGCCTACGTGGTCGCGGCATTCTGCATGTACGGATTCGCGCGGCTGCTGAGTGGATCCGTGCTCGCAGCGATTGTCGCGGGCCTCGTCTACAGCGGTGGCGGTTTCATGACCGCCCACCTCGGGCATCTTTCGATCATCCATGCGGCCGCCTGGATCCCGCTGACACTATGGGGTCTGGAGGCGCTCGCGCGCAGCCGCGCATGGGCGCATGTGGCACTGGTCGCGCTCGGCATCGGCCTGTCCTTTCTCGGAGGGCATCCGCAGATCTGGGTGTATGGCCTCATCCTCGCATTGCTCTACGCCGGCTGGCGCAGCACCAGCCTTTACCCCGCCATGCGCTGGCCGGATGCGCAGTATCTGTCACGTTGCGCTGTCGGCGTCGTTGCGGGCCTGGCGATTGCCAGTGTGCAGTTGGTGCCGTTCCTCGAGTTCACCCGTCTCGCCGCGCGCGGCACCTGGACCTATGCGGACTACGTGAGCTATTCACTGCCGCCGCTTCAACTGTTCATGGCGGGGTTTCCAAACCTGTTCGGCAATGTGCTCGGCGGCTACGGCGGACCTTTCGGTGCATTGTCGCTGACTGAGCTTTCGTTTTACGCCGGCGTCGCGACGCTGGCGATCGCCTCATTGGCGCCCTGGTCCGCGTCGACGCGACGCCATGCGTGGTTCTGGATCGCGGCGGCAGTGTTCGCGGCGATGTACATGACTGCGGATGCGACGCCACTCGGTCGGCTCGCATTCCACCTGCCTGTGCTCGGCAGTTTCCGCGCGTCGGGGCGTGCCGGCATCATCTACATCCTTGCGGTCGCGGTGCTCGTCGCGCTCGCCCTCGGTGCCTTGCAACGTCGCGAGATCGCCGGCCAGCGACTGCATCGTGTGCTCTATGCGGCGATCGCCGCATTCGTTCTGGTGCTGTGCGCGCTTTACTTCTCCTACGATTCGATAACGACGATGGCGCAGGAGAAGCACGTCGCGATACCCGCCTTCCTGCACAACAAGGCGATCTGGTTGCCCGTGCTGCTGTTCGGTCTCGGCACCGCGTTGTGCGCGGGCATCGGGCGCTGGCCGCGGCTCGCATCGGCATTGCTGGCCATCCTGGTCGCGATTGATCTCGGCACTTTCGGCTGGTTCTACGAATGGCGCGTGAATACGATCGCGCAGGCCGACGATCCTCCTCCGGCATGGCGCAAGTTGATCGCTGATGCGCAACAGGATCACGCGCGCGTGTTGCCGTTGCAGCGCGTCGCATCGTCCCCCGCCGTGGCGGACCGGAACCTGCTGTACGACCTGCCGAGCGCGAGCGGATATGTGTCGCTGATGCCCAAGCGCTTCGGCGAACTCACCGGCACCGGTACGACCGGGGCGTACCCGAAATGGACGGCGGCAAGTCCGTTCTGGGATTTGTTGGGGGTGCGCTGGGTGCTCGCCAATTCGCCGGCGATGCCGTCGGGCAGTCGATGGCGCCCGCTCGCGACGCCATTGCCTGACTATGCCGGTGCGATGGAGCGCACCGATTTCGCCGGGCGTGCGTGGCTGGTGTCCGGAATCCTCGAAGCAGACGATATGGACGCGCTGGCAACGATCCGCAGCGGCATGACCTCCTTGCGACGCCCGTTCGATCCGCTGGCGGTTGCGCTGATCGATCGACAAGCCACCGCGGATCTGCCGCTCCATCAGCCTTGGGGCCGGGCCGGAGAGGTCGGCGCACAACGGTTGTCCGCCGATCACTGGCAGTTTGCGCTGGAGGCGGAGCGTCCGGCCCTGCTCGTGATCAGCCAGCTGGACTATCCGGGATGGACGGCGAGCGTCGATGGAAAACCTTTTCCGGTCCTGCGTGCAGACTATGCTTTCCAGGCGATCGCCGTGCCGGCAGGGAGGAGCACGGTCGACCTGCGTTTCCGGCCGCGCAGCCTGTACATCGGTGCGGCGCTGAGCGTGCTCGGCCTGCTCGTCATCGCGGCTTGCATCGGGCTGCCGGGGCTGGTTCGGCGCTGGCGCCGACGATCTTCATGATCGCGGTCGCCATTCAAGGCGCACCGCGCGCGATGATCCAGCGCGAAAGCACGTAGGTGAGCGGAAGCGTGAGGATCACGACCAGCAGTGGCCCCAGTGCGGGCGGCAGGTGCATGCGGTCGACCAGCATGTAGAGCAGCAAGGCACCGACCAGATACTGGGCTGCGTAGACGAGTGGAAATGTCAGCGCGCGCGACAGGCGCGCCGGCTGGCGGAACACGAACCAGGTGTTGGCGAAATACGACCAGACGATGCCGACCGCGTAGGCGATCGCATACGCGATGAAGTACGGCAGCCACCTCAGCAGCAGGAGGTACACCGCATACGACACCGCGGTCGTGCTCGCGCCGCCGGCGAGGAAGCGCAGGATTTCAGGCCCGCGCCGTCGCCACAGCGCGGCGAGGCTCATGTGCGGCGGCCCAGCTCGGCGAGCCAGGTCGCGTGATCGCGGATGTACTCGTTCGCATCGTAGTAGTGCGAAGCGAACACCAGCAGCATCGCATCGTCGCTGTATCGATATTGCGTGCCCCAGATCATCGGTGGGATGTACAGGCCGACGTCCGCGCGATCGAGGCTGACCTGCGCGCGTTTCTCCCCGTCGTCGACCAGCGCCTGCACAGAGCCGCGCACGCAGACCAGGAACTGGTGGCATTCGCGGTGCGCGTGTTCGCCGCGGACTTCGCGGCCGGGCACGTCGAAGACGAGGAAGTAGCGCTTCGGCACGAACGGTACCGAACGCCCGAATTCGCCGACGCTGAGGCTTCCGCGCATGTCGACGACGTGCGTCAGGCGGTGCACGCTGACGGCGCCGACGCCGAGCGGTTTCGCGCCCGGCTGCTCCGGAGCGGCCGCAGCGGCCGGTTCGTCGCCGGCCTGCCGTGGTGCGCCGACATAGCCGACGATGCGCGCCGGGTTGCCGACCACGATCGCGTTCGGCGGCACCGAGCGCGTCACCACTGCGCCGGCGCCGACCATCGCGTTGCGGCCGAGCGTGACGCCGGGCAGGATCGTCGCGTTCGCGCCGATCGAGACGCGGTCCTCGACGCGCGTCTGCGCGAAGGAATCCGGATAGACCTTGCTGCGCGGGAAACGATCGTTGGTGAAGGTCGCGTTCGGTCCGATGAACACGTCGTCGCCGACGCGCAGACCATCCCACAGCTGCACGCCGCATTTGATCGTGACGCGGTCGCCGACGACGACGTCGCCTTCGATGAAGACGTGGTCGCAGATGTTGCAATCGCGACCGATGGACGCGCCCGGCAGCACGTGCGCGAACGCCCAGATGCGCGTGCCTTCGCCGACGCTGGTCGATTCACACAGGCCTTGCGGATGCACGAATGCTTTCATCGCGAAACTCCGTCGAATGCGTGGCTGCGGTACACGACCGCGAGCGGACGCTGCTTGGTGTTCTCGTATGCGCGCCAGACGTAGGCGCCGATCAGCCCGAGGCCGAACGTGTTGAGCGCGCCGAAGAACAGCAGGGTGATCATGGTCATCGCATAGCCCGGGATCGGCACCGCGCCGAGCAGGCGCGCGCCGAGCACGGTCGCGCCGAGCACGAATGCGGTCACGAGTCCGAGCATGCCGATCAGCATGAGCAGGCGCACGGGCAGGTCGGAGAACGCGAACAGGCTGTCCATGAGGTACTTCAGCTTGCGCGAGAACGACCACGCGCTGCGCCCGTGCTTGCGCGCCAGGCGCTCGTACGGAACGACGACGCGACGCTGGCCGAGCCAGAACAGCTGGCCGATCAACGACGAGTTCGCCTCGCCGAGCGCCAGCAGGTCGTCGCGGAATGCGCGCGTGCAGCCGAACACGTCGACGCCACCCGGCGGGATGTCAGGCTGCACCCACGCGCGGTAGGCGCGCCAGAACAATGCCGAGGCCATGCGCGAGGCGAACGGGTCGGCGCGCGCGCTGCGCGTGCCGACCACCACGTCGGCTTCGTCGCGCGCGAGCAGGGCGAAGAATCGTTCGGCCAGCTCGATCGGTTCCTGCAGGTCGGCGGCCATCACCGCGAGCTGCTCGCCGCGTGCCGCGGCGAGGCCGGTGCGGATCGCCGCGAACGCACCGAAGTTGCGCGAATGCACGAGCAGTTGCGAGGCGAATGGCAGGCTCGGCAGGCGCTCGCGCAGCAGCGCATAGCTCTGGTCGGGACTGCCGTCGACGACGAACACGGCTTCCAGCGGCTGGTCGAGGCGTGCGGCGAGCGCGGCGATCGCGTCGAGCAGTTCCGGCAGCGAATCGGCATTGCGATAGACCGGGATCACGAGCGAGTGCATCAGCCGCTCCACGCGTTGCAGGCGGCGATTACCGCATCGACCTCGGCGTCGCGCAACTCGGCGAAGCAGGGCAGCGACAACGCGGTGCGCGCCTGCCATTCGGCGGCCGGCAGCGACAGGCCGGCATGTTCCGCCGCGAACAGCGGCTGGCGATGGTCGGGGATCGGATAGTGCACGTCGGCACCGATCGCATGCGCTTCGAGATGCTCACGCAAGGCATCGCGGCGTTCGCACTGGACCACGTACAGGTGTGCGATCCACGCCGCGCCATCCAGCGCCGGCAGCGTGATGTCGGGATGCGAGATGCCGGCCGCGTAGCGCGCGGCAATGGCGCGGCGGCGCGCGTTCCAGCCGTCCAGCAACGGCAGCTTGATGCGCAGGAACGCGGCCTGCAGCTCGTCGAGGCGGCTGTTGCGGCCGTGCGCGAGCGTGACCGAATACTTGCTGCCCCAGCCGTACTGGCGCAGCTGGCGCACGCGCGCGGCGAGGATGTCGTCGCTGCTGGTGACCGCGCCGCCGTCGCCGATCGCGCCGAGGTTCTTGGTCGGGTAGAAGCTGAAACAGGCGAGACGGCCGAACGAACCAGCGCGCTTGCCGTCGCGCT
>Ga0068855_100004959_pt1 | contig 16236 bp, 11 predicted proteins | sample KBSCornC52_FD_66592 | JGI IMG/M metagenome (GOLD analysis project Ga0068855, IMG submission 66592) | Corn rhizosphere microbial communities from Kellogg Biological Station, Michigan, USA - KBS Corn C5-2 | ecosystem: Host-associated > Plants > Roots > Rhizosphere > Soil ...
TGATGCGTCTTCTTCCCTTGCATGGCTTAATTTACTAAAAACCATTGTTTTAATCAATATTTCAAAGAACTTTTTAGACGAGTTGTTTTATTCGCTCGTCTGAGTTGTGCAACAGCCACCACGGCGGTAAAGAGGGGGAAAGCATTATTGTTTTCATTCTTTCGAACCCCCCAGTTTACACCCATCGCTATCTTTTTGCATATCCCAAAGCAAATAATTAGTTTTAGTGCACCAAAATCATGGCACAATGAGCAAATTAGGCAAAGGAATTTTGTACGGCGTTATCATTATTATCGTAATTGTAATTGCAGTTATCTCCTATATAACGATGGCGCTGCCTAATGTAGGCGATCCCGAAAATATTAAAGTTGAACTAACACCGCAGCGGATTGCCCGCGGCGAATACCTGGCCGATCATGTTGCGCTGTGTACCGATTGCCATTCCAAACGCGACTGGTCGAAATTTACCGGGCCGGTAGTTCCCGGCAGCCTGGGTGGGGGCGGAGAGGTGTTCGACGAAAAAGTTGGCTTCCCCGGCAATGTGCATGTGCCCAATATTACGCCGTTTAATCTGAAGGGCTGGACCGATGGCGAACTTTTCCGTACCATAACCACCGGCGAACGTAAGGATGGTACCGCTATTTTCCCCTTAATGCCATGGCCGTATTATTCAAAAATGAGTCGCGAAGATGTGTATTCCATCATCGCTTATCTGCGTACCTTAAAGCCCATTGCCACAACTTACCCAAAATCCCGGCTTAACTTTCCGCTCAATATACTGGTGCATACCATGCCGCAAAAAGCTCCGCTGGGTCAATTACCGCCCGCAACTGATTCCGTTAAATATGGCGAATATATTTGTATGACGGCTGGCTGTATTGAATGCCATTCCAAAAGCGATAACGGTAAAATTATTAAGGGGATGGAGTTTGCAGGCGGGCACGAATATCCTGTTTTTGGGACTATACTGCGTTCGGCAAACATTACGCCCGATAAAACAACCGGCATAGGTAACTGGAAAGAATCACAGTTTGTTGACATGTTTAAAGGCTTCGGCGACCCGGCAAAAGCCAGCTCGGTGCCCAAGGGCAGCTTTCAAACCATTATGCCCTGGTTTGGCTACTCAAAAATGACCGAAGGTGATTTAAAATCAATCTACCTGTACCTCCGGACGGTGAAACCCGTTAAAAACAACGTGATAAAGTTTCAGATGATCGCGTCGAATTAGCGTTACAATTGAGCGGAGAGGGGTTCTGGGTCAGGGTTGCGTATAAGTGACGACGGCTTTTTCCATAGCGATGGGTTTATAAACCCATCGCTATCTGGTAATCTTGTTTGCTATCCTCCCCACTTTTTTGACATTTATCACTTTTGGACTTTTTTCCTTACCTTTGCCCGCTCCAAAAGCAGGAGCATAAATTGTTATTGATCCTGCTTGATATTTGACACTTAAATACCGGTAAAAGATGAATATTACACAGGAAAAAATTGATAACCTGAATGCTGTTGTAAAAATTAATATTAACCCTGAAGACTATCAGCCACGCGTTGATAAAGCCATTAAGGATCACGCTAAAAAAGCCAAAATACCTGGATTCCGTCCCGGAATGGTGCCGGCTTCGCATATCAAAAGAATGTACGGAAAAAGCATTTTGGTTGATGAGATCAACAGCCTGCTTTCAGATACATTGAATAAATATATCGACGACGAAAAACTGGAAGTTTTGGGTCAGCCCCTGCCAAAACTGGACGACGAAAAACAGTATAACTGGGATTTTGCCGATAACTTTGAGTTTAACTACGAATTGGGTTTAGCGCCTGATTTTGCTATCGATTTTTCGAAAGATGATAAATTAACCCAATACGTTATTAAAGTTGATGATGAAACCCTCGCTTCCCGCATCAAAAATATCCGCAGGAGCTATGGCAAAATGACAAATCCTGACGTATCGGCAGACGATGATGTGCTTTATGCCGAATTAACGCAACTTTCGCCTGATGGTTCTGTTTTTGAGGACGGAATATCCAATACTACGTCCGTAAGATTAGAACACGTGAAGGATGAAGCCATTAAAGCTTCCCTTATCGGTCTTAAAAAAGGCGATGAAGTAACGCTGGATATCCAGAAAGCTTACGATAACGATGCAGCTAAAATTGCAGGTTTATTAAAGATTGACGAGGAAACAGCGGCAGATCTTAAATCGAACTTCCGTTTAACTGTAAAAAATGTTAACCGGTTAGAAGAGGGCGATCTGAACCAGGAGTTCTTTGATAAATTATTTGGTGAAGGTAAAGTTACCGACGAAGAAGGCTTTAAAGCCCGCATAACCGAAGAGCTGGAAGGCATGATGGCCCAGGATGCTGAACGTAAACTGCAGGACGAGATTTACAAATTTGTATTAAGCAAGGCTAATTTTGAATTGCCCGACGAGTTTTTAAAACGCTGGTTAAAGGCAACAAACGAAAAGCTTAGCGCCGAAGAACTGGCCGGTGGTTATAACGATTTTGCGCAAAACCTGAAGTGGACCTTAATAGGCAACAAGATTGTAAAGGATAACGATATCCAGATACAATACGAGGATGTTTTTGAAACCGCGAAATTCCGTTTGGATCAGCAGTTCAGGATGTACGCCCCGCAACCGTTAAGCGACGAGCAACTGAGCCAGTACACGGTGCAATACCTGCAAAACAAGGAAAACGCGAACAAGATATTTGAAGAGGTAAAATCGCTGGCGGTATTTAACTATATCAAGAGTGTAATTACCCTCGAACCGCAGGAAATACTTTATACTGATTTTCAAAAACTTTAGTTTTTGAGTCGGAAAGTCAGAAAAGTCCGGAAGTCCGAAAGATGAATGTCCTTTAGGTTCTATTTTTAGATGCTAAAGGACATTTTACTTTTTCTTTCGGACTTTCCGACTTTCGGTCTTTCGGACTCGCCAAATAAATTTACTTTCAAAAAACTTTCTGGCATAAATAGTATTTAAGTAACAACTATATTTATGGCGATTAAAACCGCATCTTAACAAAAAAATCATGAGTAATATTGATAAAAACGAATTCAGAAAGTACGCTGTAAAACACCACCGTTTAAACAGCATTTATGTAGATAAATTTATTGCCGGTGTTGACAGGGCTACCCTGCCAACCGGTATGACCCCATATATTATTGAAGAGCGCCAGCTTAATGTGGCCCAAATGGACGTGTTTTCGCGTTTGATGATGGACCGTATTATTTTCCTTGGTGATGCTATTTATGAAAATATTGCTAACATTATCCAGGCGCAACTGCTGTTCCTGCAATCGGCCGATAACAAACGCGATATCCAGATCTATATCAATTCGCCGGGTGGGTCGGTTTATGCCGGTTTGGGTATTTACGATACTATGCAGTTTATATCAAACGATGTGGCTACAATTTGTACAGGTATGGCAGCCTCAATGGGTGCAGTATTATTATGTGCAGGTGCTGCAGGGAAAAGGGCTGCATTGCCACATGCAAGGGTGATGATCCACCAGCCATCAGGCGGTGCGCAGGGTCAGCAATCCGATATTGAGATCACTTACCACGAGATCACCAAATTAAAGAAAGAATTATACCAGATCATTGCCGACCACAGCGGTGCATCTTTCGAAAAGGTTTGGGACGCATCAGACCGCGACCACTGGATGATTGCCGAAGAAGCCAAGGAGTTTGGTATGGTTGACGAAATTTTACGCGGTAATAAGACTAAATAAGTCTAAAAAAGTCCGAAAGTCGGAAATCCCGATAGCTATCGGGACCGAAAGTCCGGAAGATTGAGCGCATTTAGAACTTACGAAGTTTTTTAGACTTCGTAAGTTTTGACAGTTTTCGGACTTAAAAACGAAACAAAAAGCCGCCGATAAACGTAATATTAATGTTAAAGAAGCGATTTCTTTAACAGGCCGGGCCTTATCGACTATCGGGACTTCCGGACTTGAAAAAAAATATTTAACTTTGAATATCAAGAATAAACCACATGAATAAAAACAGCAAGGAAATCAGGTGTTCGTTCTGCGGAGCCGGTAAACAGGATTCCCTGATGCTGATAGCGGGGCTGGATGCACATATTTGCGATAAATGCGTAAACCAGGCCAACGAAATATTGGCCGAGGAGCTCAAAGTGCGCAAGGTTAAAACCTCCCCAAACGTACCTGCTATTTTAAAGCCCGCCGAAATTAAAGGCCACCTCGACCAATATGTAATTGGCCAGGACGATGCAAAAAAAATATTGTCAGTTGCCGTTTACAACCACTACAAGCGGTTAAACCAGCGTATAGACAAGGATGAGGTGGAGATTGAAAAATCAAACATCATTATGGTGGGCGAAACCGGTACCGGCAAAACATTGCTGGCCAAAACGCTTGCCAAAATATTAAACGTACCTTTTTGTATTTGCGATGCCACCGTATTAACCGAAGCCGGTTATGTAGGGGAGGACGTTGAAAGTATTTTAACCCGTTTACTGCAATCTGCCGACTACGACGTAGCTACTGCCGAACGTGGTATTGTTTATATTGATGAGGTTGATAAGATTGCCCGCAAAAGCGACAATGCGTCCATTACGCGCGATGTATCCGGCGAAGGCGTGCAACAGGCGCTGTTAAAAATTTTAGAAGGTACTTTGGTGAACGTACCACCCCAGGGTGGCCGTAAGCATCCCGATCAAAAAATGATCACGGTGAACACTAACAACATCCTGTTTATTTGCGGCGGCGCGTTTGATGGCATCGAAAGAAAAATTGCTAACCGCCTGCGTACCCAAACTGTTGGTTACAAAATGAAACGTGATGACGGCGAGGTTGATATGAAAAACCTTTACAAGTACATCACCCCGCAGGATTTAAAATCATTTGGGTTGATCCCTGAATTGATTGGCCGTTTGCCGATATTAACTTACCTCAATCCGTTGGACAGGGAAGCGCTGCAAAATATTTTAACCGAGCCTAAAAACTCCTTACTAAAACAATATAAAAAATTGTTTGAGTACGAAGGTGTAAAGCTTGATTTTGAAGACGAAGTGCTGGATTTTATTGTTGATAAAGCAGTTGAATTTAAGCTGGGCGCCCGCGGTCTGCGTTCCATTTGCGAAGCCATTATGATCGATGCCATGTTTGAGTTCCCATCCAAAAAAGATGTTAAACGCTTACACGTGACATTGGAGTATGCGCATGAGAAGTTCGAAAAATCCGATCTTAAAAAGTTAAAAGTGGCTTAACAATAAGCACACAACCAGATATTTATATTTGTAATAATGATAAACCCTGGTTAACGCCGGGGTTTGTTGTATAATCAACTTCCTGAAAGGGAAGTTATAACCTGAATTATTAGCATGAACGAACATCTAGACATAAAAAAAGGCGATCAGCCTGAAGCAAAGGGAAAAGCCCCGAAAGAAGTACATACGCCGGTAACATCCGGCTTAAAGACAAAAGAATCAATAGTGAGCAACTGGCTGCCGCGTTATACCGGCCGTACGCTGGGTGATTTCGGACAGTATATTATCCTCACCAATTTCTCCAAATACATCCAGTTGTTTTCGCAATGGAATGACAACGCCCCCATTATGGGCGCCGATAAACCCATGCAAAGCGTAACAGCCGATGGTATCACCATTATTAATTTTGGTATGGGCAGCTCGGTAGCGGCAACCATTATGGATTTGCTTACCGCTATACAACCTAAGGCAGTTGTATTTTTGGGTAAATGCGGAGGCCTTAAAAAGAAAAACAAAGTAGGCGATTTGATATTACCTATTGCGGCTATAAGGGGCGAAGGTACATCAAACGATTACCTGCCGCCCGAAGTACCGGCCTTACCGGCGTTTGCCCTGCAAAAGGCTATATCAACCACCATCCGCGATTTTGGCCGCGATTACTGGACCGGTACCTGCTACACTACCAACCGCCGCGTGTGGGAACACGATAAGGAGTTTAAAAAGTATCTGAAAAAACTACGGGCCATGGCCATTGATATGGAAACGGCTACCATATTTACCACCGGCTTTGCCAATAAAATACCCACCGGTGCGCTGCTCCTGGTATCGGATCAGCCGATGATCCCTGAAGGTGTTAAAACCGCCGAAAGTGATTCAACGGTAACCGATCAATATGTCGAAACCCATTTGCGCATCGGCATCCAGTCGTTAAAACAATTGATTAATAACGGGCTTACGGTTAAGCATTTGATATTTTAGTTCACTGGTTCATTAGTTCAATAGTTCATTGGTAATATCTGGCGGATTGATAGTTTGCTCACCAACTACTCATGAACTATTGAACAAATGAACCAATGACTACTTTCTTCATCCCTTCTCTTCCATAAAACACCGGGAAATACATCATTTCGGCCTTGGCCGGGTTTAGGGTGTATTTGCCGTCATAACGCGGAATCAGGTTTATCGTAAATTCATATTTACCCTGTTTCAGTTTCCGGCAGAAGATGCTTACTTTTTCTTTAAAGTATTCGCGGTGTACTTCGTTATTAGCCCATGACTGTTCCTTGCTTTCGTAAGAGCAGCCAGCGGGGATAGGTATTTCTATCATTACAAAATCGGCATCGCCTTTGGCGGTTATTTCAGCTTTTAATTCAACCGGCTCGCCACCCTTCAGGGTGCTTATTTTATCACCCTTTTTCTCGAACCAGGTATCCACCGTAAAATCTTTGTTTACCTTTAGCGGCGCACGGTTCCAAAATTGCTGGTACCCGGTTACATAAACAGGCAGACTACCAGTTTTGCTGATGCTGACCTTTTGATCGGCTAACGTGGCAGTATAAGGGAATGTAGTAACCGTTTCGGCTTTTGAACCGGTGATGGTTAAACATGCTGGTTTAATTTGCTTGCCCTCTTTCAGTAGGTCAGGCAAAATGGTTTCCAGTATCAGCGACGATTCGTAGGTGTTACGCCATTCGCCCGTCCGGCGTTGTTCTAAAAAGTAACCCCTTATTTTCTCCAGCAGAGCCGGGTATTTGCCTTCGGCTTTCAGGATTTTATAGGCCAGCACGCTTAACTGGACGGAATTATCAAAAAAACGATAATTGTCTTCGCCCCAGTAAATGTTGCCAAAAAGGGTATGATGCTCCTTTGCAAAAAGGCTGTCCAACTTTACCGGCATACCGGCCTGCTCCTGTAACAGCATCAAACCCAGTTTATCATATTCGGATACCGGTTTTCCGGCGGCAAATTCATTATTTATTAAGGCAAAGTATTTTGAGTAATTAACTTTTGCCTTTAGCTTAAGCAACAGGCGCAGGCAGGTGAGTTTATCATCGACTTTATAACTTTCCAGTTGGTAAACCAGGTAGTCGGTGAGTTTTTGCAGGTCGATGTCGATCGCATAGCCTTCGTTTTGCGCGTCAGTTAGTGCTTCAACGGCGTGCAGGCTTATCCAAAGTTCCTCATCGGTATCTTTCCACCAGCCCCAGGTGCCCTGGCTCCTGCGGTTTTCCTGCAGTTTTTTTATCACTTCAAGTATGTTCTTTTCGTATTTAAAACGTTCGCCCAGGTAGGTCCTGATTCGTTTTTCGGCCAGGAGGCCTTTTAACTTCGAGGCGAGCTGCTCGTTACACAAATATTTGTACTCACGCAGGTGTTTAGCTTCCTCGGCCAGGCCCGGCAGCACCGAACTTTCCGCCCGGAAGGTTATCGGCCCAAGGGCCGGGTCAAATTGCATTACAGCAGTAGTATCTGCATTTAAAGCGGCAAATACACCTTTGGTTTCTTTTACGCCCTGTTCAATCACGGGTATTTTGCGCCGCTCGCCATCAAAATAGCCGTTATCGCGCTTTATGCTGTATTCAAAAGTGAGGCTATCGGTATTGCCGGCGGTAATATTAAGGGTATCTATTTTTGCGTTTTTTACGTCGATGAGATCCTGTTTAAGCTGCTTGCCATTGAAGGTGAACGTGCGGGTAAGCCTGGCCGGCTCCGCATTGTAATTCATCACTTTACCTATGGCGCTTAACTCGTCGCCCTGTACCGCAAACAAAGGCGAAATAAATGCAGCGCTTAAAGGTTTAAATGATTTGATTTGATTTTCGGCGTTGCCCGATTGCTTTTGTCCGTTAATAGCAATCACAAAGGTGCGCCAGTTGGTAATGTCATCCGGAAAAGTGCTGGTAAAGCTGGCAATACCGTTTTCATTAGTGATTAGTTTGGGTTGCCAGTAAGCGTAATCCGAAAAGTTTTTGCGGATGGATTGATCGCTGCTTTGCAATGCCGAAGCTTCCGCGGCGGCCTGTATTGCTGCTGCTTTCTTTTTGGTGCTGATAACTATCACGCCATTGCTGGCGGCTGCGCCGTAAATAGCTGCTGCGCTCGCATCTTTTAAAACACTTATCGAACCAATATCGTTCATATCAATGGTGCTCGAATCTGTTATTTGTACGCCATCAACGATATAGATCGGCTGGGCGTTGCCTAAACTGGCGGTTCCCCGTATTGAAATGCCGGCAGCCCTTCCGCTGAGACCTTGTATGAGATACAAATCGTCGCTTGAACGTACAGACACTACCGCGCCTGTCACATTTTTTCTCAATTGCGTTCCATAGCCAACCACTACCACTTCGTTGAGCTGATTCTTTGATGGACTCAGCATTATCTCGTTAATTTCTCCTGGTTGTATTTTAAATTCCGATGTAAGGTATCCAACAAAGGAAACTATCAGTTTGCCCGACCCAGACGCTTTGATATGGAATTTTCCATCGATGCCTGTTTGGGTTACGGTGTTTGTACCCTTTACCCTGATGAATGCACCGGGAATGGGCTTTTTATCATCGCTACTAATAACGGTACCAGTAATTATCGACGTGAAATTTGTGGAATCATAGTATTTTTCATTAAACGCTTCTTTCAGCAATAGTGCGTCGTTCTCAATATCGTTGTCGCTTTCTTTGTAATAGCCAGGCCGGTTTTCAATAACAGTATTTATTTTTATGCTGACAGAATCGCGGCTATGCGTAGGTTTTATATTGAGCTGGTAATGATTAACGCCATAGGGTTTTATATCGATGCTATCCTTTATATCATAAGCATCGTCTTTAAGTAAAAACAATAAACGGTACTTTCCGGGTTCAAGCGTCCCAAAATCAAATGTGTTGCCCGGGTAAATCCTGATGTAATCCGGGTTATCATACCGGTAAATAATAATATTTTTTATAAACGGCTCCGCGCGGTTGTTCCCGTCAGATAAATCTAAAGTCAATCTGCCTTTTATCCCGGCGGTTATCTGTTCATTTATAAAAAGCGTCTGGCTGTTACTTCTTAAATCCAGGTAATCTCGCCAAAGTGTGTTCGTTTCGTTTTCGGTAAGTACGTATTGCCTGTAATCATCGGTACCGGCAATGTTTTTGAGTTGCCTGGAGAAAGGATAGCGCACAGCCAAACTTTTTTGTTTCAACAGCCCGGGTTCAAACAGGTACGAGTATCCCGGTTCGGTTAAAAACCAGCGGTCTTGCTGGCCCTGCAGCTTAAAGAGTGCGTAATTATCTGGCAGCGGCCCGGCGATTATCGATGGTGGCCCTATATAGTTTATATTGGGGGGATTTAAAAGAAGCGTAAGGTCATTTCGCTGCAGTTCCGCTTTTTTGCCGCCAAAATTGTTGATAACGGTTATCATGTACCGGTTAATCAGATCAGCCTCATAATAGTTAAGCGTATCCGAAACCGTTTTTAGGGTGATGAACTTTTTTTCGGGAGCATCTGCATCAAGGCTCAGAATCAACTTTTTGGATGGCGCCACCATTACCGAATCCAGGGTGATAATTTGATCAACGGTCCTGAATCTTAACGAATGCCGGCCCGGCAGCACATGAAAGCTATATCGTTGCAGCTGTTGTGCCTGGCTAAAGTACACTGGCCGCTCATCAATATAAAGAATATGTACCGGCTGGATATTGCCGTTTTTGACGATGAAGGGCGCTATTTGGGTAAGTGTGTCATTGGCAGGTTCTTCTACAGTGTAAACTGGTTTCGGATGCGTAAACTTAAAATAGGCAATGCTGTCCAGCCCAATTTCGCGGCTCCACCTGTTCCAGTTTAATGCCATCGAACCTTCATTTGCCAGTTTTATTATTTGAAAAGGCTTTTTTACCTCCCTTGCCCGGTAGCCGTGGCCCAGGTAAGGTACATAGGGCGCGTGGTAATCCTCAAACTTACGGGTCACCGACCACGCAGTAACATCCGTATTAGGCACCGGCTTCCCGTTAATATCCGTTACAATAATATCGGTATGAACCCGCTCGCCTGGATAAACCGATGCAGGCTGTTTAACGTTGATGGTAAGTACTTTGTCCGAATAATTAATGGCAGCATCCTGTTTACTGCCTTCGCTGGCCCAAATATAGTTGATCACAAAGGTGGCAATACGGGGGCTGTTATACGCCCTTTTATAAAATAAGCTGTCTGCCTGCCCTTCATCTATCAATTTATTACCCTCGAATACAGTATACCAAAAATGCAGCTTCCGGTCGTTTTTTACGGTCATAAATAGCGAGTCCGCGGTTCTGTAACCTTGCAAAGCCAAACCGCTTTCCTGCTGGCCCAGGTAAATAGTTTTACTAACGCTGTCGGTTTGCACATTGTAGTTTGCCACTGCAGGGTTAATCAGCGCCCGGTAAGGGAGCGTAGTTTTAACACGCGAAACGGTGTCTCCGTTTTTATCGACGGCGCTGATTATTGCCTGCGCCTTACCATTCTTGCCATAATCAAGGTAATTAGCCAGCAAGGTATCGTGACTCAATTTAAGGTCGAGGCCGAATTGATCGGCGCTATTAAATTCGTACTTGCTGTCAAATTTGTGTTCGTTTGATGCGTTTAAAAAGTCGGCGTTTATATTAAAATAGAAATCAGCCTTTGGGAAAATGGAATCCGGGATGACCAATTTAGTTTCGCCAACCGGGTCCAGGGGCATTTGGTGAGTCCATAAGGTATCGGGTAAAAAAAGATGCGGTGTTTTGTATTGCTGTATACTGCTGGTTACCAGCGCAAGGTTCACGCGGCCATCCGCCACGGGAAGATCGTTTTCGTCGATCGCCTTCAGGTAAACAGTAAGGGGTTGGCCAGGCCGGTGTTCTTCTTCAGCCACCCTCATCTCAAAATGAATTGATTTTAATTCATAATCCTCGTAATAGAACTGACCGGCCTGGTAAACCTTTCGTTTTGCCAAAAATTTATCCTCATCGTCGCCTGTATATTTATCCAAATCATATTTTATGGACGATGGGTCTTCCAAAGTGATGTCATATTGGTCATCCAGCCTTAATTTTAAACTATCGCTCAATACAAAACTATATTCGTAACCACCATCGCGATAGCTGTTTACATAGCCGAGTATTTTGCCGTTATCATCCCGGTTTTGTTTCAGCCTGACCAATAAACGGGGCGTTTTAAGGGGCTGTTTCGAGCCTTTTTTTACAATAAATGCCTTAAATTTTACAGTGTCGTCTGGCTTATATTTAGGCTTATTAAAAACCATAAAGCCCGCATAGGATGCACTACCCTCGTTCCGGTAATAGTTGTATCGGGTCTCTTTCTTCCCGGTAACAGATGCCCAAAGTTTTCGCAGCCAGCTTTTCTTTTGATAGGAATAATAGTTGGTGATACGTGGTTTTATGGAGAAGAAATTACTCACGCCGGCATAATCAGCCTGCAATATGCTGTCTTTTTTATTGTACCGGGTGCGATATAGTTTAATTTGGGGATCGAAAGGCACTTGCCTGTTGTTAACCGTAACCGCAGCGTTTTCAACCAGGTTTCCGTTCTTATCCATCAAAGCAAACCGGAGATCGTAACCATTTAACATTAGTTTAAGCTCTGCCGAATGATTTTCGATCAATCGATACCTCAACTCGTTTCTCTCAGCATAAACCTTTAAATAATTCCCCGCCGGCAGCCGGTTAACCCAAAATGGTTCTTTGTCGGTTTTGATGGAGTCAATAGGATTTTGCAATATTTTATCGTCCGGGGCTTTATTTGGGTGTCTATAAAAATTCAATACATCAGCCGCTTTAATTTTATAGATATAAGTATAATAACTGCTCTGCCGGCTGTTAGTCAGTGGCTTTTGCGCGTAACTGAAAACAAGGGATAACGATAATAGTATTGTTAAAGCCGCTTTTTGAGGCAGGTGTTTTGTGGAGAAAGGTTTAATAACGGCGGTAAGTCTGTTTAAAATCATATTGCGATAATTTACCTAATGATGCGCGGTTTCAGCTATTTCCATAAAAGTATTTTATAAATTATTTATGTCGGCTGATAAAGCTATTTTTGTCGCTATAATTCCAAATCATCTGCCTGCAAAAACCAGTAAACTATGTGGTATAATAATATATTAGAAACTATTGGCAGTACGCCAATGGTGCGCTTAAATAAAATAGCCAAAGACATACCCGCAACGGTTTTGGCTAAAATTGAAACGACCAATCCGGGCAATTCCATTAAGGACCGCATGGCCCTGAAAATGATTGAGGATGCCGAGAAAAGCGGTGTGCTTAAGCCGGGAGGCACCATTATTGAAGGTACTTCCGGAAATACCGGGATGGGCTTAGCCATTGCAGCCGTTATAAAAGGTTATAAATGTATTTTTACCAGTACCGACAAACAATCCAAGGAAAAATTTGACGCCCTGCGTGCCTTTGGCGCCGAAGTAATTGTTTGCCCCACCAACGTTGACCCGGAAGACCCGCGTTCGTATTATTCGGTGTCGTCGCGTTTGGAGCGCGAGGTGCCTAATTCGTGGAAGCCGAACCAGTATGATAACTTATCGAATTCTCAGGCGCATTATGAACAAACCGCCCCCGAAATTTGGGAACAAACCGAAGGCAAAATAACGCACCTGATTGCCGGGGTAGGGACGGGGGGCACCATATCGGGCATTGCGCGCTATTTAAAAGAAAAGAACCCTGCCATACAGGTTTTGGGTATTGATACCTACGGCTCGGTGTTTAAAAAATACAAGGAGACCGGCATTATGGATAAAAACGAGATATATCCATACATAACCGAAGGTATTGGCGAAGACTTTTTACCGCAGAACGTAAATTTCGACCTGATAGATCATTTTGAAAAGGTAACCGATAAGGACGCCGCCCTGATGACCCGCGAAATAGCGCGCAAAGAAGGGATTTTTGCCGGTAACTCAACAGGCTCGGCGGTTGCCGGCCTGATCCAGATGAAGGACAGGTTTAAACAAGGTGATGTGGTGGTGATCATATTCCCCGACCATGGCTCGCGCTATATGGGCAAAATGTACAATGACGACTGGCTGCGCGACCGCGGATTTTTGAAGGAAGAAAAGCTGACCGCAAGGCATATCATCCACAAAAAAGAAAATCAGCAGATTGTAACCATCGATTGCGAAAAAACCGTGCTGGAAGCCATCAATACCATCAAATCGCTCAATATATCGCAAATACCGGTTACCCAGGCGGGCATGGTGATCGGCAAAATAACGGAAAGCGATATCCTGAATTCGCTGATTGAGAACCCGTCCATCAAATCGCAGCCTGTAAAAAACATTACTACCGCGCCGTTCCCCTTTGTAGATATAAATACCTCTATCGACCGCATCTCGGCCATGATCAACAAGGATAATATAGCCGTACTGGTAGATGTTGACGGCAATTTTGAGATTATTACGCAGTATGATATTATTAATGCGATATCGGCTTAAGAGGGGGCTAAAGGGTAAAGGTGAAAGGTTGGAGCGTGCCGGACTTCCGGGGTTTTATTTGATAAATCCTAAATCAATACATACAATGAGATACTTTTTTGTTGCCGTTTTTTCCCTGTTGAACTTATCAGCGTTTTGCCAAAATTCTGCGCCGGTGTTTATGAAATGGAAGCTAAAACCCGGTGAGGTGCTGTCCTATAAAACTACCATGGAAGAGACAGACACAGCGAACCGCAAGGATATTTCTATGAATGGGTTTATGAAATCCATGGGTAATGACTCTGCTCAAATCGAAGCTAAAAAGTTTTTTGAAGACTTCAGAAAACAGGCGCCTCACCCTAACTATGTCACTCATCTCACAGAAAATAAAAAGAAAATAATTGACATTGAAATGCTGGCGAGTGATACCACCACGCCAAAACCAATCACTGATACCGGGGCAGCAGCCGTGTCTGAACGGGCCATGCAAATGATGATGCATAAGGCGGCTAACGGTACAGCACTACGAGGCGCAATATATGAAGATGGTACACTCGAAAGCTTTTATACCCAAAGTAGCCAAAAGAATTTAATTGCAATTATGTTTGTATTACCAGGGCACCCGGTGAAGACTGGTGATTCCTGGCCGTTGCACGTAAACTTCCTTGCCATGAACGAGGGGTTCAAATGCGACAGCTCCTTTAAAAAAGATATGGTAACCGTTGTAAAGATTGAAAATCGTAACAATGAACAAGTAGTGACGCTAAAATACGATATTTTGGAATACATATCGGGCACTTTGAACTCACCAATGGATAATAGCGATCAAAAGCTAAGCATGAAAATTGGCTTCAACGGCGTCGCCAGCTTTTCTATTGAAAAAGGCAGATGGATTGCTTTTGACGGCGTATTGTTTACAGATAATTCAGGTGCTATGGAGTCCAGGAATGCTCAGAGGCTTTCATTGGTGGAAGAAAAATCCAATTAGCGGGCTACAAGTATCGGTCATTCAGCACTAATTATTTTTGTGCCACGTTACCATAATACCTAGTACAAATAGATGGCGATTTCGAGGTCATAATACAGCCAAATTATAAAGTTGACTCACGGAAAATAACCGGTTTTATTTGACTGGATTTGAACAGGTTAAGCCCGGTATTTTTTCAAAATCTTTTAGATTGCGTGTGTAGAGTGACAAACCATGCACTATTGCTGTCGCTGCAATAATGCTATCTCCTAATTTTAATTTATATTTTTTACGTAATTCAATAGCTGCGTCGAAGATTTGAAGAGAAGGGTGGATACGGGGGATTATGTAGAATACTTCCTTAAAATACAAGTTTTCTTTTTCTATCAGTTTGTGATAACCTAAAACTTCCACTCTCGAAATCTCAGAGACAAAAGTTGATTCCTGAATAAAAAGTTCTCTTAGATATTCATACTGAAATAAGTAAGAATCAATAATTACATTACTGTCTATAAGGAACATAATTATTCTGAGAATGGAAGTTCCCGATCCTGCCTTTCGTTTCGTTGCCATTCAACAGCATCCCCAAACGACGATGTTTCTGCTCCCTTGAAATTAAGGACGCGTTTTATTGCCTCGTCCCGTTTCCAGGTATCTTCAATTGTGCCGTGCTGTTCAACGGTTACATTCAATTTTTTCGCCAGGGCAATTATTTTAGCTACGCTACTTTCGTTATTTGTTTTTAAAATAAGTTCCATAAACCATTTGCAATTAATACAAATATAACCATTCCGGTTTAATCGATAACCAAACGCGGCTTTATTTTCAAATCTTCAAATCATCACATTTTCAAATCAACATCACTCCAACCGCTTCCTCGCAAGTTCCTTACTGTACCTGTCATTTAATTGATGCGAAGCATGTACCAATATGAAAATTGCCGTGCCTTTTTCTCTTGCCAGCGGGTTATCTACTTCACCAACTTTGCGGTAGCTTTCGAGCCAGTGGTTATTGGCGAATTCGGTTACATTGCCGCCGTTCCTGTCATCTACATAAATAATATATTCCGCGTTCAGGCTGTCGGGCGCCCAAAGAGCAAAGCTGCTGTCGAGGGAAATCACGTCCGGTAAATTATATTGCTTGTTAAAATGATGTAATGCGCCGGCTTCGCCGTAGTTGTCCGCGTAAATCTGGGTGTGTTTTTGCTGTTCGGGCGTTAATTGTTGCCAGGCCGAATCAACTTTCGCGGCCATTTCATCCCAGCCGAGCATGTCGGCATAGTCCTGGGTAGTTGCGTGCACTTTATGATCTTCCCAGGTAACTGCAAATCTTAAAGCGGTTGAGTGATCGTGCATAAATTTAAAAATTGACACCGTTTGATTCAGCGGAAATAAAGGCAGTACCAAAGGAAACAATATTAAGTTGGGAATGGTAAAAATGGCTATCACCAGGCCGCGCATGGCGTAACCGCTCGCTTTAAGCCAGCGTTCGAACCCAAAACCACCTGCGGCAAACAGCATGGGATAAGCGCCAAAAAGGTAATAGCTTTTGCCGTTCATGAACAGCAAAAAGGCAAATATGATGATAAACGCAATGCC
>Ga0068855_100004963_pt1 | contig 16230 bp, 15 predicted proteins | sample KBSCornC52_FD_66592 | JGI IMG/M metagenome (GOLD analysis project Ga0068855, IMG submission 66592) | Corn rhizosphere microbial communities from Kellogg Biological Station, Michigan, USA - KBS Corn C5-2 | ecosystem: Host-associated > Plants > Roots > Rhizosphere > Soil ...
AAAGACGCGGGGCCGGCAGCATCGACCCAATGACGCCTCCAACCGCCGCACCCAGTGACCTCAGCGCCGGTTCATTTTCGCTCCTGCATCACGAAATCGAGCAAAACGGCTTCGGGCTGGTCCGCAATGTCATGAATGCCGGGGAGTGTTTGACCTTGCTGGAGATCCTCGGTTCCGTCTCCGGCGCCGGGAACCGCGGGCTCTTGGGGCGTCCCGAAGTAACCGCCCTCGCTCACTCGGACCGACTGCTGAATCTCATTCGCCCGCACCTGCCCGCCGAACCGCAGCCGGTGCGAGCCATCTATTTCGACAAATCGGCCGAAGCGAATTGGGGCGTGCCCTGGCATCAGGATCTGACCATCGCCCTGCGCGCTCGGGCGGAAGCCGCCGGTTTTGGCCCTTGGAGCACAAAGGAAGGCATTCCTCACGTCCAACCACCGGCCGAATTGCTCGCCCGGATGCTTACCCTCCGCTTGCATCTCGACAATACGGACGAATCGAATGGCTCCTTGCGTGTCCTGCCCGGTTCGCATCGCCAAGGGCGCCTCACTTCCGCGCGCATCCAGGAACTACGCGCTCAACAACCCGATTTCCTCTGTGCCGCCGCCACTGGAGATGCCCTGCTCATGCGTCCGCTGCTTCTCCACGCCTCCGGTCGCTCGACCAGTCCCCGGCACCGCCGCATCCTCCATCTCGAATACGCCGGGTTCACCCTGCCGGAAGGACTCGAGTGGCACGAGGCGGCTTGATCGATTCACCCTCTTTCCGAGCGCGGTTTTTACGCAATGACAAAGTCGCCATTCAAATTGATAAGAATATCGCCCGAAGCCTGATCTACTTCTGTAATTCCAGTTTACTACATTTTATCGGCGTTACACATATTAACCCTACGTAGTTTCCCGTTCACGGGTTTTTGCACTTGTGAAATCCGTTCAGGACACTACTTCTTTCTCACAAATGAATTTGCCCAATGACGCGGGCGCGGCCCGCGTGGATGATTCGGAGCGCGGTGGTGAGCGCAAAGCGCCTCGACAATTGTCCGACCTGCAAAAGACGATCACCATGGCGCAGATCGCCAAGGCGGCCGGTGTCTCGCAGGGTGCCATTTCGTCGCTCTTGAACGATCGCGACTATGGCATTCGGGTGAGCGAAAAGACCCGCGAACGGGTCTTCAAGGTCTGCCGCGAGATGGGCTACATCCCGAACGACTTGCGCGCCGTAGTCCGCATGTATCCGGAACTCGGCGACTTCTGCCTGCTCCTTTCCACTGGCATCGAGGGCGGTCTTTTCGATCCCTTTGTCCATCGCCTCGTGGCCGCAGCCATGTCTGCTGTGCCGGACGAGTCGCACCCGCTGAGCCTCGCTTATTACGACGAGACGAAGGATTACACGGCGGCCGGCACGCTGCCCCATCCGGTGCGGGTCGGCACTTATTCGAAATTCCTCATCCACGGCGCGCCGAACGCCTCGCTGCTGGAAGTGCTTTTCAAGCGCGGATTGCCGGTGGTCTCGCTCGGCTACGAAGCTTCGTTGCCCGGACTGACCAGCTTGATGCCGGACTACACGCAGGCGGCCACGCTCGCCATCGAACATCTCGTCCAGCTCGGGCACGAGCATCTGGGAATCATCTCCGGTCCCTTCGGTTCGACGCATCCGAAGATTCTCGAGTTGAATCACGGCGTCAGCGTGGCCTGTGAGAAATTCGGGCTGCCGATCGAGTCCCAGCACATCGTCTATGGCGACCTTTCCGAGCAGGCCGGACGCGCGGCGCTGGAGGAAATCCTCGCCCGCCAACCGTCGCCGACGGCCATCTTTGCCATGAGCGACCGGGCCGCTCTCGGTGCGCTTTCCCTCGCTCAAGCCCGCGGACTGCAAGTGCCTGGCCAGTTGAGCATTGTCGGTTGTTCGGACGATCCCGGCAGCCAGACTGCGCACCCGCCGCTCACCACGGTCCACTTGCCGGCTGAGGAAATGGCGGCCCAAGGCATCCGGGAAATCAACCGTCTGGTGAATACCGGAGTGGCGGATGCTCCACGCAAGGAATCGCTGCCCGTGCGGCTCGTTACCCGTTCCTCCACTGGCCCCGCGCGCAAGTTGCAAAAAGTTTAATCTAAAGCAGATTTGTCCCTTGACGCCCGCTGGTGTCTTGAACGAGAAGTGCGCCCCCTCTAATGAAACTCTCCTTTTATATCTCAGTCGCCGCCTCGGCACTCTGTCTCGTGCTGAGCGTCGTCGTACTCATCCAGGGCAACATCAACCAAGGGCTGCAGAACGACATTCAGACCCAGCAGGGCCTTTATCAGAAGCAGCAGGACGAAATTAACCGCGGTAATGCGATCAGCCAGCAGGTCGGACCGGCGCTGCTCCGCGACATGGCTGTTTCCTCGACCAAGAACGAGAAGATGAAGCAGCTCCTCGCCGCCAATGGTTACACCGTGAATCTCGCCACCCCGGCCCCCGGTTCCTCGCCCGCTCCTGGCGCGACCGCTCCAAAACCCGCCCCCGCCGCTCCTGCGACCGGCGAAGCCCCTGGCCTCCGTCCCTAATTTCACCCCATGAGCTCCGAACCCGATTACAATTTCAATCAGCCTGTCTCCGCCGCTAACTCGGAGAACGGGTCCCTGCTGATCCCCTTCGCTCTCCTGACTGCGGCCATCGCCGTAGTGATGGTGGCGCAGACCTGGAACACCTTCCGCGCCCGCACCGCGTTGCGTGAGAACAAGACCCAGCTCATCGAAGTGGTCAAGAAGCGTGAACCGATGGTGACCCAGTCAGCCGAAATCCAGAAGAAGCTCGAGAAGCTCATTCTGGACCTGCTCGTCCTCGCCAAGACGGACGAGGACGCCAAGGCGATCGTGCAGAAGTACAACATCCAGCAGGGCAACCCAACGGGTGCCGCCGAAGCACCGGCTTCCACCACCGAAGCTCCGAAATAGCGAGCCGCTGACTTCAAGAAAACATTCCCGAAAGCCCGGCCTCGTGCCGGGCTTTTCGTTTTTGGTCACCAGCCTTTCAATCCTCAGAATTTAAAAACGCAGAGACGCAGCACGGCGAAGCCGCAACCAAACGTTAATGGATGGAGGGAAAATTGGACCACGGATTACGCGGATTGCACGGATTGAAGAATCTGTATCGCCACCGCCTCTGAATCCGTGAAATCTGTGTAATCCGTGGTCAAAAAATTGTCCGCGGTATGCGGGAATTTTCAGGGTTAGCAGGGAAGAAAAGCATGAAAGCGAAAAGATGAAGGAAGATGCTCGCGGTGCGACTCTTTACTCTACACCCCGAGCAACACCGCACAGCGCACTTTACTTCATCCTTCCGCCCTCATCCTTCATCCTTCTCCCCCTTCCTCGCTCCCATGTCCGCCTCCACTTCCCTCGCCGAATCCGCGCGCCGCGTCGTGCAGCAATTGCAGGACGCGGGTTTTACCGCGTACTACGCCGGTGGATGCGTGCGCGATCAGTTGATGGGCGTGGAGCCGCACGATTACGACATCGCCACCAATGCGCACCCCGAGCAGGTGCAGAATCTCTTTCGCCGCACCGTGGCGGTCGGCGCGCATTTTGGCGTGATCATCGTCCTTCAGGACGCCTACGAATTCCAAATCGCTACCTTCCGCAACGACGGCCAATACATCGACGGCCGCCGCCCGGAATCGGTAAGCTTTGCCACGCCCGAGGAGGACGCGACGCGGCGTGACTTCACGATCAACGGCCTCTTCTTCGACCCGATCGCCGGCCAGCTCATCGATTACGTCGGCGGACAGCAGGATCTCGCCAAGAAGATGCTGCGCGCCATCGGCAATCCCGACGATCGCTTTCGTGAAGACCGGTTGCGCCTGCTGCGGGCTGTGCGTTTCGGCGCGACCCTGGGCTTCGATCTCGATGGCGCCACCTGGCGGGCGGTTTGCGAAAATGCCCCGCACATCAACGACGTCAGCGCCGAACGCATCCGCGAGGAGCTGGTAAAGATATTCCTCTCCCCCAAACGCGTCCGGGGATTCGATCTACTCGACGAAAGCGGCTTGATGGCTGCCGTCCTTCCCGAGATCGAAGCTCTCAAAGGCTGCGAGCAACCGCCCCAGTTTCACCCCGAGGGCGACGTCTTCGTGCACACCCGCATCATGCTCGGACTGCTGCCCGCGCAGGTCTCGGTGCCGCTCGTTTTTTCCGTCCTCTTCCACGACATCGGCAAGCCCCGAACTTACTCGGTCGATCCGGATGGCCGCATCCGCTTTAGCGGCCACGACAAGCTCGGCGCCGAGATGACTGAGGCGCTGATGAGCCGCCTGCGCTTTTCGCGCGCGGAGATCGACGCCACGGTCGAGGCGGTGGCCAATCACATGGTCTTCAAGGACGTGCAGCAAATGCGCGTGGCGAAGCTCAAGCGCTTCCTGGCGCGCCCGTACATCGAAGACGAATTGGAGCTGCACCGGGTCGATTGCACGAGCAGCCACGGGATGCTCGACAATTACGAATACCTGAACGCCAAGCGTGAGGAATTTGCCAACGAACCGCTAATCCCACCGCCGCTCATCACGGGCCGCGAGCTCATCGCACTGGGCCTGAAGCCCGGGCCGCGTTTCGCCGAGATCCTGGAGGCGGTGCAATCGCGCCAGTTGGAAGGCACGCTCAAGACCTCGGAAGAAGCCTTGGAGTGGATCAAAAGCGACTGGCTGGAGTCGAAATAACCGCCTTTGCCGGAGCAAAGGAGGGGCCGGCTCCGGCAATTCCTAAGTAGCGCCCGCCTCCGAGGTGAGCTAAGAACTATCTCTCCATGTCTGCCATCGAACATAACGATCCCCTCAACGCCCAAATCCTCGCCGTTTCCGAGGACAAGATTCAGGGCTTTGTCCGCGAACCCTTTGTCGCCATCGCCGAGCGTAGCGGCGTGCCGCTCGAAATGGTGCTCGAGCGCCTGAAGACGATGCTCGCCGCGGGGACGATTCGCCGCATTCGGCAGACGCTCGTGGCCAGCAACCTCGCCGAGGGTGCGCTGGTGGCCTGGAAGGTGCCGGAAGAGAAACTGAACGACGCCTTCGACTTCATGTTCCAGAAGGATCCCTTTAGCGGACACATCGTGGTGCGCTCGACCGATACCACCACCACCGGCAGCGAATTCCGTCTCTGGACCACCCTCAAGACACCGGTCGGCTCTTCCATGGAAGAGCATTGCGAAGTGCTCATGCGCCACACGGGAGCCACGCATTACAAGCTCATGCCGGCCAAGGGCATCTTCGCCCTCGGCGTCGGCCACGTGCGTCGCAAGACCATCGAGCCCGGCGACAAGTGCGAGGGTCCGGCGAAGATGATCAAGGTCGGAGTGGTCGATCTCACCGATCTGGAGTGGGAGGTGCTGCTCGCCCTCAAGCGCGAGCTCGCCCTCGATGAAATCCGCGTCGGCCTTTGGGAAGCGCGCGCCGCCGAAGCCGGAGTCGATCTGGAAACTTTCTGCCGCGTCGCCGAGGACCTCAACCAGCGCCAGGTCATCGGCCGCTTCTCAACCTTCCTCGAACACGTCAAACCGTCCGCCAGCGGCCAGCGGGTCACCCGCTTCAACGCCCTGTTCCACTGGCGCGTACCGGAAGGCCGTCAATTCGAGGCCGGCAGCGAAGTCGGCCGTTTCGACATCCTCACCCACTGCTACTGGCGCGAAGGCGGCCCGGAATTCAACAACGTCAACATCATGGCCGTGTGCCACGGCACCGAGAAGGACCGTGTCTTCGCCCACAAGGCGGCCATCGACGCCCATCTCGAGAGCATCGGCATTCCGGTGACGTACACGAATGTCTTCTGGGGCGGCCGCAGCGAAATCAAGCCCAGCGAGATCTCGCCGAAGGTCCACCGGGAATGGATGGAGAAGATGCGCGGGCCGGTGCCGGCGGGCGCATAGAAGCGCCGCGGCGGCTCTGATTTCTTAAGGATCAAAAAGACGCGCTACCGCGCTCCGCTCTCCGGCTTGTCGATATCCAGATAAGTCGGATTGCGATCCTTGGGGGTGCCGCTGAAGGACTCAATCCGCATCTCCTTCAAGATCCACAGCCCACCGCCCAGCGACTGCCCGCTCATCACCTTGAACCGCCGCGCCAGCTTTCCGGCGGCGTCAAACGCCTCGGCCTGCATCAGCGCACCGGTCTTCTTACTGATCCAAAGATCGACCTTGCCGTACTGCGTATCGCCGCGCGATCCCGGCTGCACGCGAACGATCCAGCACTTTTGCAACAGCATGGTCTGCTCGCCTTGCACGGTGGCATTCGGCCAGTAGAGAAAGCACAGCGAAAGGTCCTCGTAGCTGATGTCCGTATCCCGCACACGCTCATCGAAACGCCGCAGCGAGACCTTCGCCGCCTTGCCATCGACGACTTCCTCGAGTCGCGCATCCTTTTCACCCAGCTTCACCTGCAGGACCTGCGGCGGATTCGTGAACTCGTAGCGGATCACACTGCCCGCGCAAACCAGGCGGAACGGCAGGCTCTTGCCAGCGTTGCGAATCTCGCCGTTGAGCGTGCGATTCTGCTCGGCTTGCGCGATACGCACGGTCTTCAGGATGGCGTGCGGATCCGGCGCATCCTCGGCCAGCAACGGACCGGCGAACAGCGCGAGTGCCGCCAAAAGATTTGCGATGTGTGACTTCATACCCATACCTTCGCAAGGCTCCGCGAATCCCGCATGGATCAAAAGCTCCTTTTTCTCATCAATCGGCAATGGACCGGTCCGACGTCGGACCGAATCATGGCCCTCTTCTCAAGTTTCGACGCCTGGGTTTTACCGATGTTGATCCTCATCGCGCTGCTGCTCTGGCGCGGCGGATTCCGCACCCGCGCCTTCCTGCTTTGCGCGGGAATCATCGTCGGAATCAATGACGGCGCGATCTCCAACAGCATCAAGCATCTCGTCAGCCGCCCGCGGCCCTACCAGAGCATCGACGGCGTGCGCCAAGTAGATCTCGGCAAGGCGAAGCCGCGCCTGCTGGCCGTGGCCAAGCCGCTGAAGATCAAGCTCTCGGCCGCTGCCCCCGACCTGCAAGATCTAGCCGGGCGCTCGTTTCCGTCCTCCCCTACCGTCAACACCGTCTCCGTCGCACTGCTGGCGATGTGCTTCTATCGGCGCCGCGGCTGGCTGGCCTTCATCCCAGCCGCCCTGGTCGGTTACTCGCGGATCTATTGCGGCTCCCATTGGCCGAGCGATATCCTCGCCTCCATCTTCATCGGCCTCGGCGCCACCTTCCTCCTGCTCTGCCTGCTGGAATGGCTGTGGAAAAGGTGGGGCGGATCCGTTTTACCAGCGGTGCACACGGCGCACCCCAGCTTGCTCCACTCATGAATCCGCGGCGGTTTCTTTATCTCTTTCTCGGCGTCCTTACCGTCTTCCGGCTCGTCTACATCACGCAGGTCGAGCTGTTTCCCGATGAAGCGTACTACCTGCAGTGGTCGGAGCATCTCGACCTGAGCTATTTCAGCAAGGGACCTGGCATCGCCCTGGCCCTATGGCTCAGTACTCATCTCTTCGGACCCACGGTCTTCGGCATTCGCGTGCTCAGCCCGCTGCTCGCGCTCGGCACGAGCCTGATCCTGTTTTCTTTCGCCCGCCGGCTCTATGGCGAGACGGTCGCCGTTTGGACGGTGCTGATGCTGTCCTTCGCTCCGATCCTCGAAGTCGGCTCGCTGGTCATGACGATCGACCCGCTCTCCCTCTTCTTCTGGATGGCCGCGCTCTACACTTTCTGGCTGGCCTTGGAGAAGAGTCCCACCTTCAGCGCCTGGTGGCCGGCCACGGGCGCGCTCATCGGCCTCGGCTTCCTGGCGAAATACACCAACGCCATGCAGCTCCTCTCGATCCTGCTGCTCCTCGTCTTCACGCCGAAATATCGCCGCGAACTGCGCCGCCCCGGCTTCTATGCCATGCTCGGCGTCTTCCTCGTTTTCACCGCGCCGGTCGTCATTTGGAATGCACAGCACGCCTGGATCACCCTGCTGCACCTGCGGGCCCGCGGCGGCCTCGATGAACCAAGGCGTTTCAACCCCATGGGCTTCCTCGAATATTTCGGGGCACATCTCCTTGTGTATTCGCCGATCATCTTCGGCGCCATGGTCGCCGCGCTCGTCTGGGCCTGGAAAAAATCGCGCGCCCACTTCAAACCGCGCTTCCTCCTGGCCTTCGCGCTGCCGCTCTACGTGATGTATTTCGGCCTGGCCTTCAAGAAAGCCGGCGAGCCGAACTGGACTGCCCCCGCGACCTTGAGCCTGGCGATCCTCACCGTGGTCTTCTGGCTCGAACTAATGCGCCAGAAGAAATGGGCCGCCTCGCTGGCCGTCGTGGGACTCATCCTCGGTGGTCTCGAATGCGTCGTGACCCTGGATACAGACGTCGTGCGCCGCGCCGGCGTGGCGTTTTCCTACGACCGTGACCCCAGCACCCGCGCCCGCGGCTGGCAGACGGCCTCGGAGCGAATCCAGCAAATCCGCGATGCCTATGAAGCCGAGCACGGGCCGGTCTTCCTCATCGCCAACAAATACGTCACCGCGGCCAGCGTCGGCTACTACCTGCCGCACCCGCGCCGCGAATTCCCCGATCACCCACCAATCTACGTCCCGGAATCCGCCTGGCCGGACAACCAGTTCTACTTCTGGCCGCGTTACGATGGGCTGGTCGATTACACCGACGTCGCCCGCGAAAAACTGCGCCCTGGCAGCAACCTCGACCCAGCCCTCCGCTCCGAGCTCGCCGCCGCGCTGGAAGCCATGCCCAAGGCGGATAATGTCATGCCGAGCGATGAAGTGCGTCTGCGTTTCCTTCGCTCCCTCAAGATCGCGGCGCCGGAACTCGGCATCGAGGACTACTACACGGAATCGCTCGGCTACAGCCCTTTCGTCGGCCGCAACGCCCTCTACATCTCCGATCGCGATGACGAATCGCGTCCGCCGGATGTCTTCGAGCGCACCTTCGCCCACAGCGAGATGATCGCCTGCTTCAATGTGCTGCGGCGCGGCGGCTCCCTGCGCCAGATCCGCATTTTCGCCTGCACCGGCTACCATTTGCAGGAATTGTAAGCCGCCCTTGTTTTGGGGCGTCAGCCGCGTTATCGGCTTCCGGCTCTTGCCACTGCTCCTTCGTTTCTGCATCCTGACCAACCCATGCCAGCCGTCTCTGTCGTCATCCCACTCTACAATGAGGAGGATAACGTCGCCGAACTACAAAAAGAGATCGCCACCGCGCTTGCGGGCCTCGACTACGAGCTCATCCTCGTGGACGACTGTTCGAAAGACCAGACCCTGGCCCGCATCGAACGGCGGCCGGAGGTGCGCGTCATCGAATTCGCCAAAAACACCGGCCAAAGCGCCGCCATGTATTCCGGCATCCAGGCCGCCAAGGGCGACGTGATCGTCCTGCTCGATGGCGACCGCCAGAACGACCCGAACGACATCCCGAAGCTCCTCGAGGGCATCGCGCAGGGCGCCGACCTCGTGTGCGGCTATCGCGCCAATCGCAAGGACACCACTTTCAAACGCATCCAGAGCCGCATCGCCAATGCCGTGCGCAGCCGATTCACCGGCGACGGCGTGCGGGACACCGGCTGCACGCTCAAGGCCATGCGCCGCGAATGTCGCGAAGCCCTCGTGCCTTTTTACGGCATGCACCGCTTCATCCCCGCGCTGATCAAGGGCATGGGCTACAAGATCGCCGAGGTGCCCACGCATCACCGCCCGCGCACTGCCGGGGTCAGCAAATACGGCTTCGGCAATCGCGCGTGGAAAGCGACCTGCGACATGTTTGCCGTGAAATGGCTGCTTTCGCGTCAGTTTCAGATCCGTATCCGTCGCGAATCGTGAACGCTGCCATATGCCCTTCTGGCGGCTGGGCGCTCGCTAAAGCGCAAATGCGGCGATAATATTGCGTGAATCCACTCCGGTAAGTGACAATTTGAAATATGCCCACCCTCGGCCTCGATCTTGTTGAAGAAATCCTCGAATTGAAGCGAACGCGCAATGCCGTGATCCTCGCGCACAATTACCAGGTGAAAGAGATTCAGGATCTCGCGGATTTCGTCGGCGACTCCCTCGGCCTGAGCTACCAGGCGGCGAAGACGGATGCCGATGTCATCGCCTTCTGCGGCGTGCACTTCATGGCCGAGACGGCGAAGATCGTGAACCCGGCGAAGAAGGTCGTGCTGCCCGATCTCGAAGCCGGCTGTTCGCTCAGCGAATCGTGCCCCGCCGACAAGCTCGCCGCCTATCTGGAGGCGAATCGGGACAAGAATTACTACGTCGTCGCGTACATCAATTGCAGCGCTGGAGTGAAAGCGCTGAGCGACGTCATCTGCACCAGCGGCAACGCCATCAAAATCGTCCAGCGCGTCCCTGCGGATCGCAATATCCTCTTCGTGCCCGACCAGAATCTAGGCGCCTGGGTGATGGAGAAGACCGGACGCAAAATGGAGCTATGGAAAGGCAACTGCTACGTTCATGTCGAATTCACCCGCAGCGCCATCGAACGCATCAAGGCCGAGTGGCCGGATGCCCCGGTCGTCGCCCATCCGGAATGCACCTACGCCGTTCGCCTCCTGGCCGATGAAGTTTGCTCGACGGAAAAGATGATCACTTATTGCCAGGAATCGCCGGCGGAGGCGTTCATCATCGTCACCGAATCGGGCATGTTGCACCGGCTGCGCCGCGAGATTCCCGGCAAGACGTTCATCCCCGGGCCGACCGACCAGTGTGCCTGCGCAGATTGCCGGTTCATGAAAATGAATACGCTGGAGAAGCTCCACGCGGCGTTGCTCAATCTGGAACCGGAGATCGTGATTCCCGAGCCGATCCGGGTGCGGGCCGAGCAGCCGATTCGTCGAATGCTGGAATGGAGCGCCTGATTCTGCTTCGCTGGTGATCGCGATGCGTTCCCTCTTCCGTTTGCTAGCCCTGGCTCTTCTCCTGCCGCTCACCGGCTGTGAAAAGAAAGCCGACCCACTTACCGCCGCCCAAACTTTCTTCAGCCAGATCTCCGCCGGCCATGCGGAAGACGCCTATCGCGGCTCCTCCTTCGCTTTTCAGGCCCAACGCAGCTCGACCACCTTCAGTGCCGCGGTCAAGGACATGGGACTCCTCGACTTTACCGGCGCGGATTGGGGCAAGCCCGAGCGGAACGGGCACACCGTGACGATTCCCGTGAAGATCAAAACCCACGGCGGCATGGAAATACCGCTGATCGTCACCTTGATCGATCAGACCGGCGCCTGGCGGGTTTTCTCGCTCAAGTCACCCCCGAGCCACGACACCGGCCTTTCGGAAAATCGCTTCAGCCTCGTCGGCCAGGTTCCCTCGTTTTCGGACGCGGTCCAGAAACCGATGCCGCCGGAAAATGAGATTCGCCAACTGGTCCGCGAGAATCTTTTGCGCTTCAACGAAGCGATCGCCTCGCAATCCTTCGATGCCTTTTACGAGTCGGTGGCCACGCATTGGCAGGACCAGCTCACCAAGGGCCAGCTCCAGCGCGCCTTCCAGCCATTCATCGACCAGAAGATCAGTCTCGGCGGCATCGCCAATGCCACCCCGATTTTCGATGAGGCTCCATCGATCAATAGCGAAGGCCTGTTGATCGTCACCGGCCATTACGAGACGAAGCCGTATCGCGTGCAATTCGCCATGCGCTTCTACTATGAGTTGCCCGCGTGGAAGCTCTTCGGCCTCGACGTCAATATCCTGAAATAGGCCTCCCAAGGAACCGCACTTGCGCGAAGGCCGAATGGCCTGCATCTTCGCCGCCTTTTCGATGCTCACGCTTTCCCAAGTCAGTAAAGCCTTCGCCGGACGCACGCTCTTTAGCGACGTTTCGCTGCAGGTCAATCGTGGCGACCGCATTGGCCTTGTCGGCCCCAACGGCGCCGGCAAATCCACGCTTTTCTCCCTCATCCTCGGCGAGGCTTCGCCGGACAGCGGCCGGGTGATGCTGGAGAAGAGCGCGAACATGGGCTTCCTTCCACAGGAAAGCGCGCCCGCCGGCGATGAAACGGTGCTGGAACTGGCCTGCGCGATTTCGCCGGAGATGGTAAAAGCGCAGCGGATCATCAAGGCGTATGAAAGCGCCCACGCCCCGGGCGGAGAGGCTGGCCCCAACACACCCTCCGACGAGGATTACCACGACGCCCTCGCCACCTTCGACGAACTCGGCGGCTGGCAGCTCGAGCCCAAGGCCAAGCAAATCCTCCACGGCCTGGCCTTCCGCGAAGTGGATTTCGACCGGCAGGCCCGCACGATGAGCGGCGGCTGGATCATGCGCGCCCATCTCGCCCGCCTGCTTGTCATGGAGCCCGACCTGCTCCTCCTCGACGAACCGACCAACCACCTCGACCTCGAATCGCTTTACTGGTTCCAGGATTATCTCAGCGGCTATCCCGGCGCGATCCTCATGATTTCGCACGACCGCGAATTCCTCAACGCGCTCGTCGGCTCGATCGTCGAAATCTCCCATTCCAAGCTCAACCGCTACCGCGGCAATTGGGACAAATACGTCGTCGAGAAAGCCGCGCGCGAAGAGCAACACCTCGCCGCTTACAAAAACCAGCAGAAGGAAATCGCCTCGCTGCAGGAGTTCGCCGATCGCTTCCGTGCCAAGGCCAGCAAGGCTTCACAGGCCCAGAGCAAGCTGAAGCAGATCGATCGCATGGAAAAAATCGAGGCGCCGCTTTCGCAGGAGAAGACGGTGCACATGCGTTTCCCGCAGCCGCCGCGCTCGGGCATTCGTGCGATCGAGATGAAGGGCATCGACTTCTCCTACGGCGACCTCACGGTCTACCGCGGGCTCAACTTTGAGGCGGAGCGCGGCCAGCGCACCGTGCTCGTCGGCCCAAACGGCGCCGGCAAATCCACGCTGCTCAAGCTTCTCGCCGGCAATCTCAAACCACAGGCCGGGACAGTCGAACCGGGTTATAATGTCAAGGTCGGCTACTTCTCGCAGCACCGCATGGAGGGGTTGAAGCCCAAGAGCACCGTCCTGGAGAGCGTGCAGGACATGCCGAACCCGCCGGGCGAGCAGATGTGCCGCACTGTGCTCGGCTCGTTCCTCTTCCGCGGCGATGATGTCTTCAAGCCCGTGGGCGTGCTGAGTGGTGGGGAAAAGACGCGTCTCGCGCTGGTCAAGCTGCTGCTCGACCCGCCGAATCTGTTGCTCATGGATGAGCCGACGACCCACCTGGATATCGGCTCCATCGATGCGCTGATCAACGCGCTGCAGCAGTATGAAGGCACGCTCATCTTCATCAGCCACGACGTGCATTTCATTCGTGCCATGGCGAAGACGGTACTGCACATCAGCGCCGGCAAACTCACGCCCTATGCGGGGGATTACGATTACTACCTGGAGAAATCCAAGGCGACCTCCGCTCGCGAAGCGCTCACCGCCGGCGAGAAGCTCACGAATTCTCAACCGAAGGCCGCCCCGGTTGCGGCGGCCAGCACCACCGGCAACGCGCCGACTCCGCGCAAATCCAAGGAGCAAAAGCGCGCCGAGGCCGAAGCCCGTCAGGCCCAAGCCCGCGTGAAGAAAGAGCACGAGACCAAAGTGGCTTCTTTGGAAATGCAGATCGCCACCCTAGAAGGTAAACAGCGCGAACTGACGGCTGAACTCGAGAACCCGGACACCTACGAGAGCGGTGGACGCGCGGTGGAAATCAATCGCGATTTGATGGCCGTATCGGATGATCTCACACGGTTGACCAAGGAGTGGGAAGCCCTCGCGGCGAAAGCGCCGGAAGATTGAATTTCTCAGCTTACGGCAACTGATCGTACGCGGGGACGTCTTTCTCAATCGGATCCCACGGACACGCATCCGCCACCCAGAAATTCATCTGCGGGCGGAAGAAACTCGAATCATCCAGCGTGCCGACGGTGAGCCCAATCCCCTCGTCGCTCTCCCCGCCGGAAATCCGCGAGCCACAATCCGCACAGAATCCCCGCTTGTGCTGCCCGCCTTTCATGCTCGGCGTGAAATGATGCCGGATCGTTCCCTTCGTCCAGGTAAACCCCGCCTTCGGCACATAGATCGCGGCGACAAATGGCCCGCCGGAGAGACGCTGGCAATCGCGGCAGTGACACTTGAACATGAACGCCGGTTCGACCGTGATTTCATAGCGGATCTCTCCGCAGGCACATCCGCCGGTGAGTGGAAGGTTCATAAACAATTACGGCTGGGTTTGGGCTGACTCTTCAAACGCTCCTCCGTTTCTTCCAATCGCCGCGCCAGAAACGCCTGTTCGGATTTCAGTTCGGCGAGTTGGAGTGCACGATGAAAATGGCTCGCCGCCACGAGATCGTTCCCGACCTGCGTTTCAAATTCCCCGAGCACGGCATAGAGCAGATAATAGGAAGACAGCTCGCTCCGGCCGGAAATCGCCCGGATCGCTTCCAGTCCCTTCGCCGGGCCGTGCACATTGGCCACCGCGACCGCGCGATTGAGCGCAATGACCGGTGAATCGTCCATCTCCACCAATCGGTCGTAGAGCGAAAGGATCTGCCGCCAATCGGTCGACGCATCGTCCAGCGCCGTATCGTGACACGCCGCGATGCCCGCGTGTAGATGATACTCGCTGATCTCATCGCCGGACGCCGAGCGCCCGAGATGCACGATTCCTCGCGTGATCATCTCGCCATTCCACAGCGCACGGTTCTGCTCCTTGAGTCGCAGAATATTTCCGTCGCCATCCACCCGCGCGGGCAGGCGCGCGCCGTTCAACAGCATGAGCGCGAGCAGCGCGTGCGTGCGCGGTTGATTTCCCGCCGGATGCTCCGCGAGCAAGGCGGTGAGACGAATCGCCTCTGCGCAGATGTCTTCCCGCACCAGGGATTCGCCGCTGGAAGCCTTGTATCCCTCGTTGAAAAGCAGCAGCAGCGTCTGCCGGACCCCATCGAGACGGCTCGCCAATTCCGGACCCGACGGAATCTCGAAGGGAATCTTCTGCTCCTGGATGCGCTGGCGGGCGCGCGTGAGGCGTTTGGCGATCGCCGCCTCCGTGGTGAGGAAAGCAGCCGCAATTTCCGCGGTGCCCAGACCGCAAAGGGTCTTCAGTGAGAGGGCGGCCTGCGAGTCCGGCGGAATCAACGGATGGCAGCAAGTAAACATGAGCCGCAACCGGTCGTCCTTGATCTCGCCTTCCAACATCGGCGAATCGGCACCCTCGCTGGCACCCTCCTCGACTTCGGCAATGATCTCCGGCTGCTTTTCGTGAAAGCGCTTTTCGCGCCGCACGATATCCAACGCCATGTTCTTCGCCGTCTGCATGAGCCACGCCGCCGGGTTCTTCGGGATCCCCTGGTAGGGCCAGGTCTGCATCGCGCGGATGAGCGCTTCCTGCACCACGTCTTCCGCCATTTGCAGGCGGTCGGCGCCGAAGATGCCGGTGAGGACCGACACCAATTTGCCCGCCTCGTGCCGGAAGAGATGCTCCGTCAACTGCGGAACATCCGACGTGGAGGAGACTGGCGGTGATGCTGACCTGGCGGCTTCCACGAATGAATCAGGCGTGAACGGTGGCTGGCTTGGTCGCGGCCATTTCGCTGGCCGCACAGCGGGCGAGCAGCGGGCGCACTTCGACCGTCGTCCCGTAACCCAGCGTCGGGCATTCCTTGGCGATTTCCGTAGCTTCCTCGAGACTGCCGACAGTGAGCAGGAAGTATCCGGCGACGGATTCCTTGGCCTCGGCGTAGGGGCCGTCGACCACGTTTTTCATTTTGCCGGAGACGACCTTGGAATCGGGGCCCAGAGACTGGCCGCCTCTGCAACGCCCTTCTTCGACGAGGCGGTTAAACCACCCCATCCACACGGTCATGGTCTTTTGAATTTCGTCCGGGGAGAGACCGCGATGCCAGTCGGCGCCGCGGAAGAGGAGGAGATAATCGGATTTTTCGGATGCGTTGTTCATAAATATCTAGAGCGTGATCGTGGCTCCGACCGCACTCGATTCCGGGACAGATTGCCGCCCGAAAAAGCCATCGATTTCTCTCAACGTCGCCGCGGCCAGCTGATGCGCCGGGCATTCCCTCGGCATCGGCCGCACCTCGACGGTCGCGCCACAGGAAAGCGTCGGGCATTCTCTGGCGATGGCGAGGGCTTCGTCGAGGTCGGCCACCTCGACCAGAAAATATCCAGCGACGGCCTCCTTTGCTTCGGCGAAGGGGCCGTCGGTGATGTTCCGTTCTTTCCCGGACACGATCTTTCCCGTGCGACCGAGCGCACGGTT
>Ga0068855_100004965_pt1 | contig 16227 bp, 17 predicted proteins | sample KBSCornC52_FD_66592 | JGI IMG/M metagenome (GOLD analysis project Ga0068855, IMG submission 66592) | Corn rhizosphere microbial communities from Kellogg Biological Station, Michigan, USA - KBS Corn C5-2 | ecosystem: Host-associated > Plants > Roots > Rhizosphere > Soil ...
CTGGCGCCAGTATTCAGGTGAAATTAGTTGCCGAAACCCGCGGCCCAAAAATCATCATTTTCAAGAAAAACCGCCGCCATAATTACCGCCGCAAAAACGGCCACCGCCAGGATTTGGCGCAAATTGAAATCCTCGGCATCAAAGCGTAAGGGAGACAGACTATGGCAACCAAAAAAGCAGGTGGCAGCACCAAAAACGGCCGCGATTCAGCGGGCCGGCGCCTTGGCGTCAAAAAATATGGCGATGAAGTCGTGATCCCTGGCAATATCATTGTACGTCAGCGCGGCACAAAAATTTTCCCAGGCGATCCAACGGTTGGCATGGGTTCGGATCACACGATCTTTGCCAAAGTTGCAGGTTTGGTAGAATTCTTTGTGACACGCGGCAACCGCCAATCCGTGCGGATTAAGCAAACCACAGCTGCTTAATTAAGTTTTTATCAAAAATTGATTTTACTAGGCTGACGATCCCATCACAAACATTTGCGGTGGCATTTATGGTTCAGTTTGAACCTGGAGCCCTTAGATGAAAAAATCTGTCCGCAGAATAACTGAAACTTTAATAATGCTGGTTGTCACCATGGCTGTAACTTGCCCGGCCTATGCCGATTGGGATGATCATCATGACAACGGCTGGCATAATGGCAATGAACGGCATGATGATAACAATCGTTATGTCCAACATGTCCAACGCGATGAACATGCAGCCCATAATGATTATCATCGCTCGCGCCAATATTGGCGGCGGCCTGTCGTGGTCACACGCGCGCCTATTTATGTTGCGCCGCAACCGCCTGTGGCCTATTACGATCAAAGCCAACCCTATGTGCAGGTCCGCTGCACGAATAATGCAATCACAGGCACCGTTATCGGCGGCTTGGCAGGCGGCCTAATCGGCAATCAATTCGGCCACCGGAATGGGCGCATTTATACAACCGTTGGCGGCACTTTAATTGGTGCGTTAATCGGCAATGAAATCGGCGCGACCAATGAAACCTGTGCGGCGCAAGCATTGGAATATGCTGCACCCAACACACAGGTCGCCTGGCAAAATAATGGCGCATCTTATGTTGTTGAACCGACGCGTACCTTTATGGAAGATGGCCAGCAATGCCGCGAATATCAAACGCACGTCGTGATTGGCGGACATAGTCAGGAAGCCTACGGTACAGCTTGCCGCCAGCCTGATGGCATGTGGGAGCCTGAAAACTAATTATTTCTTGCTATACATTGGGCGAGTGAATAAGCCTATGGCATGAAGTTTTTAGACGAAGCTAAAATTCACCTTTCATCCGGCAATGGCGGTGCGGGTTGCATCGCCTTCCGGCGCGAGAAATATATTGAATTCGGCGGACCCGATGGCGGCGATGGCGGCAAGGGCGGCGATGTCATTTTCGTTGCAGCTGATAATTTAAATACGCTCATTGATTTCCGTTATCAGCAGCATTTTAAGGCCGACCATGGCGGCGGCGGTTCCGGCCGCAACTGCCACGGCGCGAACGGCAAGGATTGTGTTATCAAGGTTCCCACGGGCACACAAATTTTTGACGATACGCGCGAATATCTGCTTGCGGATTTTACCAAGGCCGGACAGGAAATTCGTTTGCTACGCGGCGGCGATGGCGGCATGGGCAATGCGCATTATAAATCCTCCACCAACCAGGCGCCCGAATATGCCACGCCCGGTTTTTCCGGCCAGACGATTGATGTCTGGCTGCGTTTGAAATTGATTGCGGATGTCGGATTATTGGGACTCCCAAACGCAGGCAAATCTACCTTCCTGTCACGCAGCACCGCGGCAAAGCCCAAAATTGCCGATTATCCTTTTACAACCCTGCATCCACAACTCGGTGTCGTGCACCAAGACAGCATGGAATTTGTTATCGCGGATATTCCAGGCTTGATCGAAGGCGCCAGCGAGGGCGCCGGTTTGGGCACGCGTTTTCTGGGTCATATTGAACGCTGTGCCGCGCTGCTGCATTTGATTGACGGCACACAGGAAGACGTTGTTGGGGCCTATCGCCTGATCCGCAATGAATTGCAGGAATATGATATTAACATCACTGCGCGCCCGGAAATTATCGCGCTCAATAAAATTGACGCCATGCAACCCGATGAGATTAAAGCAAAGATGCAAAAACTGAAACGTGCATCCAAACAACCCGTCTACGCGATGTCTGGCGTCAGCGGCGAAGGCCTGCCCGAAGTCGTGCGCGCCTTATTCGCCATGGTGCAGGAAGCGCGCAATATCGAAAAAGCCGCGAACGCCGAAGCCGAAGATTGGACGCCTTAAACAAAAAGCCCGGCGGCTTTTTTTGTTGAAATATAGTCTGCAGAAGTTCTATAAACAGCCAATATAGATGACCAAAAGGAAAAATAGCATGAACCCTAGAACTTCTGTCATGATGACCGCAAGCGCGACGGCGGTAATAGGCCTTTTTGTAGGATGGAATATTAAGCCATCATCTCCTGCCGCCCCTCCTGATATTGGAGAAAGGCAAACCATTCAGAGAATAGATAAAGCTTTCAGTCAAAAGTTATTCTCCTATTTGGCTTGGGGTAAACCGCTTCCTGAAAACATGTCTGTTATAGTGCCAGGGGGATTACCAAAGGATACAATAGATTTGCTTAATTCAGAGTTATCAGTATCCATCAAGTCTGATTATACTGATGGGGACTTTATAAGGGCCAAGGATCGCAAACCTTCATGCAAAATATCTCAAACAGCTACCCAAATCACTTTGACTGTTGAGCCTGGCAGTTCTGATAATTGGAGCAATCTCTGGACAAAATTCCAAATCACAACAGCAAAATATAAAAATTACAATGCAGAGACCATTAATCCCTGGGATGTAGAATTACAGCGAACATATTTGAGACTTAGAGAAGGTGTGCGGCAACCCTCAGAGACTAGCGCCAACTTTGACGTCCGCGCTAAAACTATTCAATCGCGCCTCAAAAAACTTGATACGCGCGAACCATAATAGATCGCTGTATTAATCCAAGAAACTACGCAGTTTCCGCGAGCGCGATGGATGTTTCAATTTCCGCAGCGCCTTGGCTTCAATCTGGCGAATGCGTTCGCGCGTCACGTTAAACTGTTGCCCAACTTCTTCCAGCGTATGGTCGCTGTTCATGCCGATGCCGAAACGCATGCGTAGCACGCGCTCTTCACGTGGCGTCAGCGACGATAACACGCGTGTCGTGCTTTCGCGCAAATTCGCCAGCACCGCGGCGTCCACCGGAATGACCGCGTTTTTGTCTTCGATAAAATCGCCCAGTGATGAATCTTCTTCATCACCCACCGGCGTTTCTAGCGACACGGGTTCTTTAGCGATCTTCAAAACCTTCCGGACTTTGTCCAAAGGCATATGTAACTTTTCCGCCAGTTCTTCCGGCGTCGGTTCGCGGCCGATCTCATTCATCATCTGGCGCGAGGTGCGCACCAGTTTATTGATGGTCTCAATCATATGCACCGGAATGCGGATGGTGCGCGCCTGATCGGCAATCGAACGCGTAATCGCCTGGCGGATCCACCAGGTAGCGTAGGTTGAGAATTTATACCCGCGGCGGTATTCGAACTTATCTACCGCCTTCATCAGGCCGATGTTGCCTTCTTGAATCAAATCTAGGAATTGCAAACCGCGGTTGGTGTATTTTTTCGCAATCGAAATCACCAAACGCAGGTTGGCTTCCACCATTTCTTTTTTGGCTCGGGCGGCTTCTTTTTCGCCCTTTTGCACGGTGCCGACGATGCGGCGGAATTCCGAAATCGGCAGCGCATTGTCGTGCGAAATTTTTTCGACTTCGTTGCGGATTTCATCGACGCGGTCGGCGCGGCCCGCGAATTTTTTCCAGCCCGCACCCTTTTGACCCGCTAAATTTTCAATCCAGTTCGGGTCCAGTTCATGGCCGTAATAATTGCCCAGGAATTCATCGCGCGAAACACCACTGTCCAGCGCCAGGCGCAATAAACGCCCCTCCGCCGCAATCAACTTACGGTTCTGCGAATATAAACTTTCCAACAGCTGTTCAATTCGCGCATTGTTGAACCGCACCAGCGCAATCTGCTCCACCATTTTGCGTTTCAATTCATCGTATTTTTTATTGCTTTGCTCAGTCGGTTTTTTGCCCTGGCGCAGCGTCACCAGACGCGAATTTTGCACCTTGGACAGTTCTTTATAAGTATCCTTAATCGCGCCCAGGTGTTCCATCACCTGCGGTTTCAAACTGGCTTCCATCGCGGTCAGGGTAATCGCGGCCTCATCATCGAAACCGCCGTCATCGCCGCTTCCCGCACCATCTTTCTCTTTTTCTTTCTCGTCTTCGTCCTTGTCGCCGCGTTCCACCGCCGCCAGTTCCTTACTATCCGGCCCGGCACCGTACGACGCATCCAGGTCAATAATATCGCGCAAATACAAACGTCCTTCGTCCAGCGCATCATGCCAGTCAATGACGGCCTTAATTGAAATCGGGCTTTCGCAAATGCCCGTGATGGTCATTTCGCGCCCGGCTTCAATGCGTTTCGCAATGGCAATCTCGCCTTCGCGCGACAGTAATTCCACATTGCCCATCTCGCGCAAATACATCCGCACGGGATCGTCGGTGCGCGAAACTTCGCTGTCGGAAATATTGCCGCCTTCTTTTTCCTCTTCCTCGTCGTCCTCGCTCGCCTCAATGATGTTGATGCCCAATTCGGACAATTTGCCCATCATGTCTTCGATTTGTTCGGACGAAAATTCTTCGGGCGGCAGAGCGGCGTTTAATTCATCATAAGTCACAAAACCGCGCGTTTTGCCCTTGGCCAGCAGCTTTTTCAGGCTGGCGTTCTGGTTATCGAGGAGCGGTGCATCGCCTTCGCGCGCGGCAGGTTTTTTAAGGGTGACGGCGGCGGGTTTTACGGGTTTGGTGGCCATTGGCGACGAAGGATTCCTAAAGGTTCGTAATAAGTTCTGGAGCGAATCATACATAAGGGCCAGGGCAGCCCAAAACAAGCCGCGCTTTATGGCATAAAGAAGCCGCAAAGGCAAGGGAAAAGATTGCGCCCATGGGAAATAGCAAGTTATTACAATGGGTTATCGTCTTTGGTCATATAGAAAAAGAAATAATTTGCATTGAAATGCTTGACCACGTTATATTTTGAGATGTCCTCACTGACATATTGAATTTATAGATTAAGGAAATCATTCTATGATCGCTGATCAAAGCCACGAAAGCGATCCCAGTCCAGAAGAACGGAAAGCTGAAATAACCCGTCTCTATTCATTATTTGTGGTATGTATTGACGGTGTACTCGGCGCTCTTCGTACTGGAAACTTCTTACGTCAAAAAACTGTAGATAAATTAGTATCCATCCTAGAGGATCCGGATGTTTGGGATAGAATTCAAGATACTAGCACCGACCTTGATGGCGAAACATTCCGTGAACCTACGGTGTCCACTAAATTTCATGAACTGGTAGAGTTTATAGATGCAAGGCCGGAAGATTCAGGTTTTCGCGCAATTTCTGCAGCTCTTAATAGAACATTTACCGCGCTGAATAAGAGATCTGCTGAATCCAGCGATCCACTTGTTCGCTTTATACATGATGCTTTAGAGGGCACAGATTTAGGAGCCACCTCTAGTGGAAGGGCCGGTACATCAGAACCGTGCGAACACGAAAAACGCGAATTCCGCCGAGGACATCCACGCGGGATAACACGCAATAGGGATACGTTGTCTTTAAATCTCTAAGTTTAATTACGAAGTTCCGCCACAAAAGCCGCTGCGTCTTCGCCCCGCGCTTCGTCAAAGGCGAATTTGGTCAGGCGCAATTGCGGATCGTGCCACAGGGCGTCCAAGGCTTCGGCGTGCCCGGCCGCCCGCATTTCCTGCCATAGTTTTTCGCGCTCGCGCAGCGTCGTTGCCGTGAGCGCCTGTTGCAGCGCAGCCAGGCCACCATCCGCGATTTCCAGCATGGCCAAAAATTCCTGCGCCTCATCCAGCAAATGCGGATGGGTGATCAGCGTCATCAACAATAACTGATGTTTGCGTTTTTCAATCGCGCTACCGCTGGGCGAAGCGGTCGGTTTCACTTGCGGCGCGGAATTTCTCGGCTGCCACTTGCCACCGCCACTTGGTACGCCCGATTGCAAATTGCTGGAGGGAAACGCCTTTTCAAAACGCGCGTTCAATTCATTTTCATATTGCTGGCGCGTGTCGCCGTCTTTGATTTCCGCGCATTCCTGGCGCAATCGCCGCCGCAGCGCCGCGCGGTCTTCCGGCCTATCAAAATTTTGTCCTGCCACCGCGCGTTGCCACAGCCATTCCGCCGGACCGATCGCCTGATGCAAGACATCCTGAAATCCTGCCAAGCCATGCGCGCGAATGAGGCTGTCGGGATCCTGCCCCTCAGACAAAAATACAAATCGTGCGGATTGTTCAGGCGACAAATGCGGCAATAATCGGTCGAGCGCGCGCGAGGCTGCCGTGCGCCCGGCGCCGTCGCCGTCAAAACAAATCAGCGGGATCACATGCCGCCCGCCATGCGCGGGCAACAGGCGCCACAGCAATTGCAATTGCAATTCCGTCATGGCGGTGCCGAGCGGCGCGACCGTTCCCGGCAAGCCCGCCGCCGAACAGGCGATCACATCCATATAACCTTCGGTGACGATAATCGGCTGGCCATCCAGCGCGGCCTGGCGCGCGGCGGGCAAATTATATAGCAAGCGCCCCTTGGTGAATAACGGATGATCGGGTGAGTTGATATATTTTGGCCCATCGCCGTGGCCGGGCAAAATCCGCGCGCCGAATGCCACGGTGCGCCCCGCGCGGTCGGTGACGGGAAACATCACGCGGTCGCGGAAGAATGAAAATAATTTACCGTCGCGCTCTGAGCGTTTCGCCAGACCGAATTGGATCAACAGATCATCCGAAAAACCCTGGCCGTGCAAATGCGTGATAAGCGCCTGACTGTCGGCGGGCGAATAGCCAACCATAAAACGTTCCGTGGTTTCTTCATCCAGTCCGCGGTCGCGCAAATATTGCAGCGCCGTGCCACGCAACTGCGTGCGGAAGAAATCGCGCGCCCCTAGCAGCGCATCATAACCGCGCGCCTGGGCCGCCGCCATTTCGCGGTCTTGCGGCGAGGTCGTTGGCACCGGCAGCCCCGCCTCGCCCGCCAATTTTTCCACTGCATCGGGAAAGGACATACGATCCATCTGCATCGTGAAGGTAATGATATCACCATGCGCACCGCAGCCGAAACAATGATAATGTTCGTTATACAAAACGAATGACGGCGATTTTTCCTGATGAAACGGGCACAGCGCCTTGGTGTGCATGCCCGATTTCACCAGCCGCACGCGGCGTGACAAAAAATCCGCCAGCGGCAAGCGCAAGCGCAGCTCTTCCAAAAATTGTGGCGGGAAAGTGGCGTTCATTTGCCTTGTTTAATCAATTCAGCATCCAATGTTACAATTAACTCTTGAATGATAGGCAACGTAGATGGAATAATTTCATAAATGGTACGCCAGATTTTGCTGTAATCCACGTCATCATAGTGATGTGCGATTTTATCGCGCATGCGGATGATTTCCTGCCATGCAAGCAGCGGTATAATCCGGCGTCACTTTCCGCGCGGCTTCGCCCAGGATAATCAAACCGCGTTCAACTGCATAGCAAGTTTTTAAATCCCGAATAAAACTGTCTTCATTCATGCCTTGGATGAATGATAAAATATCTTCTATCGCTTCGCGCATATCGTTTAGCTTAGAATAATTATTCACCAGCGGATTTCTCATATCGCACGCGCCTCAGGCAGGATAAAGCGCGCGTAATGGAGCTTCAGATTTTTGGCGACTGCAATTTCAACTTTACGTCCCAACAACTCGGACAGAATTTCATCTAAATCAGCAATACATTGTTTAGCCGTCCATTGCCGGGTTGGCGCATAATCCACCAATAGATCAATGTCACTTTGTTCGTCATCATCGCCGCGCGCGACCGAACCAAAGACGCGGAAATTAGAATAGCCGTATTCCGCGCCGAGAGCGACGATTTCGCTTTTTTTGCTGCGGATGAGGCCGAGGAGCATCGTTTGATTATAGCAAATAACTAGGTAGATGCAAAATAATTCAATCTCAACTCTTCTAAAAATGCGGCGGACAATCACGCATATTGTCCCGCGGCAAAGCCCGATGCCCAGGCCCACTGGAAATTAAAGCCGCCCAAATGGCCGGTGACATCCACCACTTCGCCGATAAAATATAATCCGGGTTGGTTTTTGGCTTCCATGGTTTTAGACGATACTTCCTTGGTATCCACGCCGCCCAAGGTGACTTCGGCCGTGCGATACCCTTCAGTGCCGGATGGAATAATCCGCCAATGATTGATCGCCGCCGCCAGCACGCCAAGTTTTTTATCCGCACAATCGGCCAGACGGCCCTGCATGTTTTCAGCATCGCAAATGCTTTGCGCCAAACGCTTGGGCAGAATCTCCGCAACGGCGTTGGGAATTCCCTGTTTCGGATGGGCACGCTTTTTGTCTTTTAGAAAGTTTAAAACGTCCAAATCCGGCGCAAGGTTAACAATAATTTCCTGGCCGCCCTGCCAATAAGATGAAATTTGCAAAATCGATGGCCCGCTGAGACCGCGATGCGTAAACAATAATCCTTCCGAAAATTTTATTTTTTGATAGATCACATCGGCTTCCACCGACAGACCGCTCAATTCCTTGCAGCGTTCCAACAATGCATTTTGGAAGGTCAGCGGTACCAATCCCGCATGCGGTGCAATAATATTCAACCCAAACTGTTCGGCAATTTTATAACCGAACGGCGTCGCGCCAATTTTGGGAATCGACAAGCCTCCTGTTGCGATCACCAGGGAACGGCAGGTTTTTTCGCCGCGATTGGTTTTCACGCAGTATTCATCCGCAAAATGTTCAACGCCGTTAATGACTGTTTCCATTTGAATCTCCACCTGTGCCGCGCGGCATTCATCCAGCAACATGGCGATAATCTGCTGCGCAGATTCATCGCAAAACAATTGGCCCAATTTTTTCTCATGCCATTTGATGCAGTGCCGCTCCACAAGTGCGATAAAATCGCGCGGCGTAAATTGGCTAAGCGCCGAGCGGCAAAAATCCGGATTATCCGAGAGGAAATTTTCGGGTTTGGTATAAAGGTTGGTAAAATTACAGCGCCCGCCGCCGGAAATGCGGATTTTTTCCGCCGTCTTGGCAGAATGATCGATCAGCCAGACCCGCCGCCCGCGCTTGCCCGCCTCTATCGCACACATGAGCCCGGCTGCGCCCGCACCGATGATAATCACATCATAATTGGTATGCACGTTGTCCTAAATCCTGGAAAAACCGCAGCAGATAACCATCTGGATCCATCACAATAAACTGCCGATTACCTAATTCTCGGTCATCCGCGCGATACCATTTTTCCTCCATTGGCAGGAAAATTTTTATCTCTGGATTCCCCGCTGCATGTTTCTGCACATTTCGGTAAAGCACATCAACATCCGCCGTTTGAATTTGAAAATTCACACCGCGGCCGAATGGCCGTTCCAACGTCCCTGTAATCCACTCCCGATCCGCACCTAATTCCTCCAGCATTAATTGCGCGCCTTCACGTATAAGCATCGCAAAATTTTCTTCCGGCCGCTCATACAAAATCTCAAAACCTAAATTTTCTACATAGAATTTCCGGCTGGCCGCCAAAGACGTGCATAAAAGTTCAGGAATTAAAGCAGGCATGACTTTACCCTATCAAACTGCCGCAACAGAGGCTAGCAAAAGCTAACGAAAGGCATTGTGTTTTTATCCTAGCTGTTTTTAATTGGCGCATGATTTTGGAGAACCCCATGCGCCTGAATTTTATCCAACCCGTAGACCTGACCGCGGAACAAAAAACGCTGTATCAGGATATGAAAAACGGCATTGAAACCAGTTTCAAGGGTTTCACCGCCATCCGCGAAGATGGCGCACTTATCGGCCCATGGAATCCATGGCTTAAATTTTCGCGTTACGGCGGGCCGGTGTGGGAATTGGTAAAGGCATTGGCTAGCAATCCCGTTTTACCCAAACCGGTGCGCGAAGTTGCCATCCTCGTCACCGGCGCGCATTTCCATTCGGGCTATGAACTTTACGCCCATGTGCTGGTGGCTGAGGCACGCGGGCTGGATGACGATACCATTTCCACTATCGTGGCGGGTCAGCGTCCGCCCAATTTGAAAGCCGATGAGGCGGTCGCCTATGATGTCGCCTCATCCCTGGTGGGCGGTGGCACGCTACCGGAACTCACCTATAAAAAAGCAATCGAACATTTCGGCCAGGAAGGCGCGGCGGAATTGATCTATCTCGTTGGCCTATACTGTATGGTCTCCACCACCCTGAATGGCTTTGACGTGCCCGTGCCGGAATAAACTAAACCGGGTGATGCGAGCAGAATTGCCAGCACCTAAAATGTAATCTATCTAATTGCCGAATTTTTCAAGACTACATCTTACCCACCATAATTGATGCTAGAATAAGCCATGACAGAAAAAAATAGGCCTGATTTGTGGGCTGGTCAGTTCCCCAGGCCGAAAGAAGACGGCAATAAACATGACCGCGGACATGCGGTTATTTATGGTGGCCCCATGCATAGTGCGGGAGCGACAAAGATAGCTGCGCGTTGCGCTTTACGTTGTGGTGCGGGATTAGTTTCTATTGCGTGCGATCAGGACGCGCTACCAGTTTATGCCGCCAGTTTTGAAGCGGTAATGACCAAACTGACGAAAAGCGCAGAAGAATTTTCACAGTTGATCCAGGGTGACCGCGTTAAAAGTGTTTTGGTTGGACCCGGCGCAGGCGTGACGCAGCAAACAAAAGAAATCGTGCTTAGTGCACTTAAACATAGAAAATCATGCATATTAGATGCTGACGCATTGAGTGTATTTTCTGATAATCCCCAAAGTCTGTTTGATGCCATTCAGTCGTCATGCATTTTAACGCCCCATCAGGGTGAATTTGAACGACTATTTGGCAAACTTATTCATAGTGATGATCAATTGTTGCGCGCAAAACAGGCGGCAAGTTTAAGCCATGCGTTAGTTATATACAAAGGTTTTAACACAATTATCGCCACACCTGACGGCAGGTCCACCATCAACACGAACGCAACGCCGTATCTAGCCACTGCTGGGACAGGGGATGCGTTGGCTGGTATTTGTGCCGGACTGTTGGCGCAAGGGATGCCTGCCTTTGAAGCCGCTTGCGCTGCCGTTTGGTTGCATGCTGAAGTAGCATCCCATTTTGGACCGGGGCTGATTGCAGAAGATATTGCAGATGGCTTGCCCGCAGTTTTGAAAGCTATTCTTGCTTGATTAAGAATTGCTGGGTGGTTTCCGCAATCAATGCTTCTTCATTGGCTGGAATAACAAGTGTTTTGAAATCCGGCATGAAGGTTAACTTTTCCTGTACGGCGGCGCGCAAAGCAACATCATTTTCACCGATGCCACCTGTAAATACCAAGGCATCCATGCCGCACAATGATACAGATAGTTTCGCAGCATATTCAGCAATGCGCTCAATAAAATAATCGATGGCAAATTGTGCATCGGTATTATTTGGTGCTGCATCCCGTAGCGCACGCATATCATTGCTGACACCGGATAAGCCTATTAAGCCTGCATCATATGATAACAAATGTTCAACTGATCCAGCGGACATACCTTGTTCACGGATAAGATATAAAACAGCACCAGGGTCTATGGCGCCGCTGCGGGTTCCCATCGGCACCCCATCAATGGCGGTCATTCCCATTGTGGTTGCTATGCTTTTTCCATTTTTCATCGCGCACAGGCTGGCACCGTTGCCTAAATGGGCGGCAACCACACGGCCAGCGTATAAATCAGGCGCTTGTGTTTTCAGTTGGCGCGCAATCCATTCGTAAGACAGGCCATGAAAGCCGTAACGCCGGACGCCATCGGAAAAAAATGACATCGGCAGGGCAAAGGCTTGATGCAACCGGCTTTGCCCCGCATGAAAAACCGTATCAAAACATCCAACCTGCAACAAATCCGATTGCAAGGATTGCAGATATTCAATGGCATATAAGTGATGTGGCTGATGCAAGGGAGCAAGTGGAATAAGTTGTTTTAACGTAGTGATGACATCCGCATTCAAAATCTGATGTTCACGGAATGTCGCGCCGCCATGCACAATCCGGTGGCCCGCAGCGACCAAATGCCATTCAGAATGTTGGGTCAGCCAGTTGAAAATATGTTGCAAACTTTTCGCCTGGTCAAAATCGGCTGGCAAATTTTGGTCGGCTATACCCGCCATTGAAAAGATGGGTTGGGTGCCAATCCCTGTAATACGTCCTTTTGTTATTGGCGCGCTAATATCATCGGCTGCGAACACCTGAAATTTCAGGCTGGAAGACCCCGCGTTCAGAACAAGAATAACATCCACTATTTAATGCGCCCTTCCTGGCGCGCCTGGGCAACTTTGACAGCCAATGCACAGGATAATAACCGTGTATGCAAACTGTCTGCACGGCTGGTTAAAATAATCGGCACGCGTGCGCCCATAACGATACCAGCGGCCTTGGCCTCTGAAATAAAGGTCAATTGCTTGCCCATAATGTTCGCCGATTCCAAATTGGGCGCGAGCAAAATATCCGGATCGCCCGCCACGTCAGATAGAATACCTTTTTGCGCGGCGGCCTCTTTGCTGATAGCATTATCAAATGCAAGCGGGCCATCCATAATGGCGCCTTCAATTTGACCGCGATCTACCATTTTGCAAAGGCAGGCCGCATCTATGGTGGCCTGCATCACAGGGTTAATCGTTTCAATCGCCGCCAAAATAGCAATTTTCGGCAATTCACCGTCGGCATGTAACGCCTGCCATAGATTAATCGCATTTTCGATAATCTCTCTTTTCGCATCCAGGTCGGGTTGAATGTTAATGGCGGCATCCGTCATCATAAACGGCTTGTGATAGGTTCTGACTTCCATCGTATAAATGTGGCTGATGCGTCGTTCGGTGCGCAACTTGCGTTCACGGATAACGGCGCTCAGCAATTCATCGGAATGAAGTGCACCTTTCATGATCGCTTGTAATTTTCCTTCACCTGCCATATCGCATGCCATGGCAGCGGCGGCATGGCTGTGTTCGGTATCAATTAACTGCCAGGATGAAATATCAATCTGTGCTGCCTGTGCCGCGGCAATGATGCGCGCCTGTGGGCCGATCAAAACAGGTTCAATCAAATTTTCATCGGCGGCTTGTTTCGCTGCGATAATGGCATAATCCTGAACCGGGTGAATGATGCCAGTTTTAAGTGGCCCCAGCTCCTTTGCACTACTGACAGCATAATCCGCAGTTAGTTTAGATGGTGAAGAGGGGGTAGAGGATGGCGTATTGGGCATTCCCTACTATACGAAACCTCTCCAACTTTCAAAGCGATATTAAGGTTTGGATAGGATGGACAATGAAATAATCACTGCCCATCCATGTGCAAGGGGGCAACGAACCCTGCCAAACATAAGGCATCTATTTCTTCGCCAATGTAATATTTACCGGACTATCATATTTGTTGTCGGCGCCGGAAGCGGAGTCGATAGACCAACTAATGCCACCGCCAAGAATGATATGACCAATCGTAGCACCTATGCCAGAGTGATTTAAATAAGTGTCCTGTTGGTAGCCACGTTTATTGCACCTGATTTCAATATTATATTTGGTTTTGTCCACATTCAGGCGGCCGGGGTATCTGTGACGGTGACAATAGTCGTGCCATTACGGACTAACTGGCAACTTGCGCCAGGTAGATTGGTGCCCCAGAGGGACATATATTTGAGGATGAAACCCATGATTTATTTGGTTTTCCCAATATATGGTTTTCGTTGTGCCCCAAATGTGCCCCATTCATAATAATTATGTCTAAAAGGTATCTTCATAGTTAGAGCAGCAAAACATAGCTAAAGCTTGCTAAGATAACAGCATGCTACCCAAGACATGTCATATAGAATTGATTCTGCTAGCCCGACACCAAGCTAGAGGGAAAGTATGATGAATTGCGACCGTTTTCTTAATTTCTTTTACGGAGTCCTAGTTTTAATTATATTGGGCCTCATGATGCTTCCGACTTCTTCCAGCGCTGAAAATGCATATCCCGGCGCAGGTCCGGTCCATTCCGCACACGATGATAGCGGTCATGAATTATCTGCCTATGTTTATAAAGATACAAAGAATAATCGCATGATCATTCGATATGAATTTATTAATAAAGGCGCGAAAGGCATTCTTTTGGTTGCCTATAACCATAGTATCTACGAATCTGATTTCAGAAAAGTTGATCTATACGACGCCCTGGTTGGTTATGATAAAGAAAAAGATAAGCTGATCGTGGGGCATTTTTGGGAGAATCGACCTGATTTTATCGATTATGAATCTCCTCCGTTAATATTGATAAAAAATCTCCTTCCCAACCAACGATTTCACGGAACGATTATTTTGCACTTACCTGCCGCGCAAAAAACCGCATATGAGGATAATGTAAATTCAGAGCAATCCGGTTTTGCGCCCTTATATTTAAGATTGGGATTTCTTGAAACAACCTATAATACGTATATGCCGGATCGTACCTATCGAGGTTTCTATCCTGAATTGGAAGTTTATAGCGTGGAAAACGGCAAAGAGGATGAACAAAAATTCCTGGAAGTCGGCCCATTGGGGGATATAACTTATGGCAGTAAAGGCAATTTATAAATCCGTTAATTGTTTCTAAATGCTTAACCTCTAAGGCTTAGCTCATTGTGGAGAGTGAAGGTGTCGCAGCCACAGCATAGGCTGGCTGTAATGGGACTAATGGTTTATCCGCATCATTATTGGATTCTGCTTTGGGTGGCGAGGCATCAAAAATTCTGCCGCCGATGCCAGCCGCCGACGTTGCAAGCGTTATCGCGGTTCCATGCAATAATTCAGCAGCATTATGGCGATCCCCTTGGAATATTTTGGCAGCCATAACTTTTCCACCTTGATGTGGATCTCTTTTTTCAATTTGGGCAACCCTTAGCGGATGAACATCCGATAGACTTGCTGCATGAGGGTGTGCCTGAACGACTGGCAACACTTTCCCCTCAGTTGTTTCGATATGCAAATCCTTCGGATCAACTTTCTGTTGAATCAGAAGAGATTTTAGATGTTTTCCATCCTGACCGATAAAAGTAAGCAGCGTAGAAGGCGGATGGTCCTTGGAAAGAGGAATAACATCAGCGGTCACTTGGCTGGTCGTTGCAGGTGCGATGATTTTATCCTTTGCCGCGTCGCCGATGATCCTATCCTGATATTTGCCATGGTCGGCGGCATTGGCGCGCACGGCAATAGTTTCATCCTGCCCTGTGAAAACCGTGTTTTGCGTGCCGCCGGTTAAAATATCACCCTTGGCACCTCTCAGGATTCCGCCTTCCGTAACTTCAAGATGGGCATTGCCCCCCTTGTCTATCAGTTCACCACGGGTTGCGATGACCGCATCAAACGGCTGGCGTGCCGTTTCCACATAAATCGGCTTATATTTTGGATCAGATACAGCAATAAAATGGTCTTTATCAGATAAGGTAAACGGCTGTGTAAGCGTGACAGGCTTCCCATTTATTTGGGTCAAATCGAAAGTGTTACGCGTTGTCATGCCGACAACAGTTTGGGCAAGCGCCTCAATGTCGCTTATCTCAATAGCGTTATGCTCATAGGCTATGGGAGTTTGCTCACCCTTTTTTAGCGTATCTGCATATTGCAACCGATAAGTGGTCTTCCCCGGAATAATAGGCTCTTCACCATAAATGCGCCCTAATGCAATCACATCTATTCTGGTCGGTGTGATGTCAGTAAAATAGTGACCCGGTCTTCCAGGAACTGGAGCCGGATTATAGCCACCCGCCATCACAGTATAATTGGCTGTAATACCAGGAGCAGCATTGTCGGAAGATCCTGGAAGAGACATTTTTTCAATCCCGACATAATTATGGGGGGGCGTCGGGTGCGTTAAACCGGAACCATGCATGAATTCATGGAATGTCGTGTCTGCAAAGTGCGTATTTGTATTTCTCGGACCGGGATTTAACGTTACATCTACCCGTTTATAATCCATCAAAAAAGGTTGTCGCGCCTCAAGTGTTGAGATGCCTTCAGTAAAACCGCCTGCTCCTCGATGATTAAAGTTATGCACCAACACGCCGCCTTTTTCAGGCA
>Ga0068855_100004971_pt1 | contig 16218 bp, 17 predicted proteins | sample KBSCornC52_FD_66592 | JGI IMG/M metagenome (GOLD analysis project Ga0068855, IMG submission 66592) | Corn rhizosphere microbial communities from Kellogg Biological Station, Michigan, USA - KBS Corn C5-2 | ecosystem: Host-associated > Plants > Roots > Rhizosphere > Soil ...
GCACGATCTCACACCGTCGCGTGTCATCGGATTCGAAACGATCACGGGCAACGACCTGAAGGCACTCAACAGTTTTTCAGATCCGAAGAAGGTGGTTCCTCAAACAGTGGCAAGTCCCTCGGTCGGATCGAAGATGAACGTGAAGCTGCCGGCGCGGTCTTACTCGGTTCTCACACTTTCAGTCTGAAAATCGAAACAGCTCCTGGGATCTAGCGATGGCTCCAGTCCCTCGGTCTCGGCGACCGAGCTGAGGATCCGTACTTCTCTAAATAGGCGCCGCTCGGAAAAACCACCAGCTATTCGTAGACACGACAGCTTTGTCCCTGCATTTTCCCTACAGGTTTAGGACTGCCCTTCTAATCATTGAAAATATGGAGCACCGAATGGGATTTGAACCCATGAATACTGGTTTTGCAGGTGAGAAAAACGGTTTATTTTCAGTCATTTACGGAGAACATTGGGCAGCCTAAGTCACTGAAAGGCATAGACGGGAATCTTCACCATGGGTTGAAAATGGGTTGAAGATTCGCTCACAGGGGCGGCCAGATCTCACTGTTGAAGGCCTTTTTCGATGTTGAGTAATCTAAAGTTTCATTTAAGATAGCTCAATGGCCCAAGTACGAAGAAAACTAGCGCCCGTTCTCGAGAAAGCAGCCCGTCACTTCCCAGCGCTTGTCGTAACAGGCCCGCGCCGCGCGGGAAAGACGACCCTCTTCCGTCACACCTTTCCCAAGGCCAAATACATCCTCCTGGAAGACCCCGATATCCAGGCGCGAGTGCGGAACGATCCCCGCGCCTTTCTTGAAGAGATCACCCCACCCGTCATCTTCGATGAAATCCAGAATGTGCCCGAGCTATTCGACTACGTCCGCACTCTGATTGATGCCAAACCGCGTCGCATGGGTCAGTGGCTCTTTACCGGCTCGCAGGAGGCTCCGCTCATGCACGGGATTACGGAGTCGATGGCCGGCCGTGCCGCGATCCTTCAACTCCTACCGTTCAGCGTTTCGGAGACGAGCAAAGTGAATCTCCTTTACGGAGGATTTCCTGAGGTCTTAGCTCGACCGAAAGCACGCGCATTGTGGTTCGCTTCTTACCTCCAGACGTACCTCGAACGCGATGTTCGCGCCATCACGAATGTTCGCGATTTGGTCACGTTCCGGAGATTCATTTCACTGCTGGCGACCCGGCATGGACAGGTGCTGAACAAGACGGATCTCGCCGCCCCAGTTGGGGTATCTGTTCCCACCATTGGGGAGTGGCTACGCATCCTCGAAATGACGGGGCAAATCATCCTCGTGCCGCCGTACTTCGAGAACTTCGGCAAGCGGATCATCAAGTCTCCTAAGCTGTATTGGGAAGACTCGGGCCTGGCATGCTATCTCCTGGGGATCACATCGCGAAGCGAGCTCGATCGTTCGCCGTTTCTTGGGCCATTGTTTGAGGGATTTGTTGCATCGGAGATTCTCAAGAGTCAGGTCAATCGGGGGGGACGTAGGGAGCTGTACTTCTTTCGCGATCAGCAGGGTCTTGAGGTGGACTTTCTGATTCCCCGTCCAAATGCTGAACTATGGCCCATTGAGGTCAAAGCAAGCAAAACAGTCCGGCCAACAATGGCTGGTCCACTACTCTCACTCCAAAGCGCGATGGGCAGCAGAGCAAAGCGGCTGATCCTCGTCCATCAGAGATCCAATTCCGAAATTTCTACCGCCGCGATTGCTCCGGGAGTTGAGGCCTTGGATCTCGGTCAATTGGTCCGGGAATTGGCGTGATCTCCGGAAATGACTCCCTGCCGTATTTCGCCAGCGAATTGGGAGCACTCTACAGCGCCACAGTCGCCCGCCATCGACTCTCTCATGTGCTCGTCGACACATGAGAAGAAGACATTCTTCTCATGACGGGAAAACACCCGCAGCGGAGGCCTCGGTCAAGGACGTGCGCAGCACGCCGCGTGAGCGGGCATTGCTCCTTGACCGCGGTCGGAGCGGAGGGTACTCGGCCACAGATGTTCAGCGCCTTGCTTGGTAGTCTTTGAGTCGGCCGCGAGCCAAACGGACCTCCTGCTTCGTGATCTCTTCGATTGTCGCGGACAGCAACTCGGGCGACATTTTCTGCCCCATTGCCAACGGACCAAGCACGTTTATCAGCAGGAGCCGGCAAGCTGTAATTTCTTCTAGTTCCACGCTTGGGCAGGGGCCCAATTTCTCCCGTTCGATCTCGCGCAGAATTAGACCCCGGATCAGCTCCGCATGCGTCTTGTTCTCCTTCGCGGCCAGGGCCTCCAAGCCGTGCAGTTCGGCCTCGTTCAGTTTGGTCCCAACATGATGCACGCGGAATCGCGCCCGCCGCGTCCGTTCCGCCATAAGGTTCTTCTCGTCGAGCAGCGCCATCTCTCCAAGCCCTCCCAGAGTATCTGTTGACACATAATTCGCAGGTTTCCTCACGGAACCCCGGAACACGTTATGTATCAGATGCCAGGATCGTTCCCCATGGGAACCGCAGGTTTCCCTACAGTTCCCTAGAAGGGGTGGAGTGTCACAGTTCACCCGGTGCGAAGCACCGTCGCTTTGCGGCGTCGAGCGACACAGCTCCTTCGTGATGCCTCTTACCGTCGCGCTAGCACACCAGGACGAATCAGGATTACCCATGATCTCGCTAATGATGTCATCCAGTAGCAGCCCTTGTATTGGCCGGAGAAACGTGGGTGTCAATTCGAAGGTCATTGCGGGAGCCTCACAGAATGGAACCCCAGCGGATGGCCAGGCTTCCGAGAGTGAAGAGGAAGGGGCCTTAAGCGGCCACTTGCTCGTTAGAAGCATCGTCCTGCTCGCCATCTTCCGGCGCGGACTTCTCGGCCCGGTCAAGCTTCAGGAATCGAGTCGACCTTGATCTCCCAAATGCGCTGCTTTGAGTCCGTCTTCTTGCTGTCGAACTCGCGGCTGCGCTGTTGGCTTAGACCCGGATGTGCACCCCTTTATTCAGAGTGCTGGCAACCTTCGTAAGCTTTCCAAAGACGACGCAACGGTGCCGTTGGGTATGCGAGATGCATTTGCCGTCTTTCTTGTAGGACGACTTGGTTGCCAGGGAGAGTGTGGTGAAGCTGCGGTTAGCATTGGAGCGAACTTCTGCGTCGCTGCCGAGGAAGCCGATGAGGTTACTTTGAGACGCCAAGGAGAAGCATCCGAATTGACCAGTCTTGAGTGCTTTAACGTCTACTTCCGGGAAGCGTAAGCCAACGTAATAGTCTCGGGCATGACCGCACGCGGGTAGTGGCCGTCCGGCAAATATTTGGTCAATACTACACATGCTTACCCGCATCACGTAGATACGGCTGGTTCAATTTATGCCTTCCCGATTTGTCGCACCGGACATGTCCTTAAGCATCCTACTTACTAGTGATTCGCAGAGGATGATTCCACCCTTCAGGCATCCCTCCAGAGATCCAAATGCAATCGGCCTCGGGTCGACTGTATTCTCACTTGCAAGACTTGTCTCCCATAGGAGCAGGCGAGGGTTTGCAGTGAGCAAATCAAAAGGAGACCCGATGCCGCTTGCTCGAATTCTTATCGTGGATGATGACGATCTCATTCTCCATGCGTTGGACGAAGTTTTGGAGTACGAGGGGTTCGAGGTCAGCTCTGCAGGGAATGTGGCTGATGCGCTCAAACTGATCAGTGCAAATGTCTACGATGTACTGCTGAGCGATCTTCATATGCCGGGGGCTGGGGATGGTCTGACCGTCGTAAGCGCGATGCGCCACGCCAACCCCAAGGCTGTCACTATGCTATTGAGCGCATTCCCCGAGATGGATGCCGCATCGCACGCCATCATGTTGCAAGCTGACCAGATTCTGGTGAAACCGATGGATGTGACGACATTGATCAATGCTATCAAGGAGAGATTGGCTCTTGGGCCGCCTCCAGTTCGCGAGGTTGAGACTGTCGCCACTATTCTGGAGCGAACTACCCAGATCACCATCAAGGATTGGTTTGAGCATATCCAGAAGGACGAGAAGGTAATGGCGGTTCCACTGACCTACGAACAGCGTACCGGCCACCTGCCTCAAATTCTTCGCGACCTCGTGCAGCGCCTCCGATCCTTTAAGACGATCGGCAGCAAGGAACTGGTTTCAGCGGCAGCAGCCCAGCACGGAAAAATCAGGCGTAGTCAAGGCTATTCTGCGGCGATGCTCGTGGAAGAGTCTCGCATGTTGCAGGTCAGCGTATTTCATACGTTGCAGAAGAATCTGGCATGTATCGACTTCAGCATCTTGCTGACCGAAATAATGGCCATTGCGGACGAAATCGATTCGCAACTCAGTCAAGCGATGGCAAGTTACATCACGGAGCCCACAAGCGATTTGCAGCCTGCTTGAGATCAGACTAGAAGACCCGCGCCAGCCCCAGTGAGCAAAATGGCACAGCGTAAACGAGTGTTACTGTGAAATCCTCAAGGTTGGTCCGCACCGAGCAGTTCGAGGGCAAGCGATTGAAGAGCACGAGAATCCTGTTGGTAGATGACGACGCTTCGCTTCGTTCGACGCTTAGCGAGATTCTCAAGTTAGAAGGGTGCGACGTTACGACAGCAGCAGACGTGCCCGAGGCATTGAGATACATCACCGCTAATGAGTACGATGTGCTGCTTAGCGATCTGCATATGCCGGGGGCAGGCGACGGCCTAACGGTCGTCAGCGCGATGCGCCACTCCAATCCCAGGGCTGTCACACTGATATTGAGCGCATTCCCGGAGATGGATGCCGCGTCGCACGCGATTATGCTGCAAGCCGACCAGATTCTGGTGAAACCGATGGACGTGCCGAGCCTTGTGGTGGCGATCAAGGAGAGGCTTAGATTAGGAGTGCCAGATGTTCGGACTGTGGAGAGCGTTGCTGACATCCTTGAACGTACAATCCACAGCACAATCGCGGACTGGTTTGCGTTCGTCGAAGCTGAGGAGAAACTAATGGCGGTGACCATGACCCGTGAAGAGCGCGTCTGCCACCTCCCTCAACTCTTCATCGAACTATTACAGCGTCTCCGTTCATCCAAAGCCATCGGCAGCAAAGAGATCGTATCGACGTCGGCGCAGAATCACGGGATCAACCGACGCAGGCAGGGCTATTCAGCGGCGATGCTCGTGGAGGAGTCGCGCATGTTGCAGGTAAGCGTCTTCAGCAGATTGCAGCAGAACCTGACACTTATCGACTTCGGCATCGTTCTCGCGGACGTGATGACGATAGCCGATGAGATCGATTCCCAATTGAGTCAGGCGATGACCAGTTATGTCGCGGAGTCTGTCGGCAAGATCGCTTAGCCTGAGCCTTCAGGTTTCGGACTTCTAAGGCGACCAGGACACCCATTTTCAAATGACTGATCGACCGCGTTGGTCACTCTTGACTTTTGACCAGACTTCCGCCGGGTGTTCCGCCAAACTATAACTCCAGACTCTCTTTGGTGCTCAATGCAAGCCTCCGTCAGTTTCGGCCTTTAGTTGACGCTCGCTGGTTGATTTAGCCAGGTGACATAGGAGGTCGGTAGAATGTATGGGCTTGGGGAGTGCCTGGAAGTGATGTCCATCCGAGCCCGCCTCCTCTAAGCGATCAGTGGTCGCATTGTGCCCGGAGAGTATCGTAACTCGAATAGTCGGATATTTAGCCTTGAGGCGAATAGCTAGATCAATGCCATGCATGCCGGGGAGATCGACATCGAGGATCGCTTCGTGGGGCATCCAGTTCGGAATAAGGACGAGTGCTTCCTCGGCGGAGTAGACAGCAACCGCATCGTACCCCGCGTTCCTAAGAATGAGTACAAGGGTTGCGCTAACGTTCAGAGCGTCGTCCACAACCAATATCCGTTTACCTTCAGTCAAGTGTGGCATCGACTCTCCTGTTCGCCACGGACAACCGTGCAATTCCGAAGGTGACCCATCTTACAGAGATATTGGCAACGGACTTCCCAAACATCGCGACAGTGCGCTGATCGTATTGATGCGGTTCAACCGCAGATGACGATAGCGTGAGGATTCCGTCAGTTCATGGATAGTCACTGGCGGCGCACTGCAAGGGCTGCGCACACGCTCTCCAAGCCACAAAACTTCCGGGGCACCGAGGTCGCCATAGATAGTGAGGTTGGCCCTACCATTAGTCAGTAGGATGCTCGGCGATGCGTCCTGCGCCCAAATCGGAGTAATTTAAATGGACTCTGCCGTGTCTACCTCACGCGTCCAAGCATGGTGCAATAGTGACCAAGTTCTATAGAACAGTTCCGAGCCGCGCATAGTAACGTTGAATCTCGCGGGACCGGCCCAAGCCGAAGTCTCGCCATGTCCGGCTGCCTTGGTTTAGACGAACTTCGGCGGCTTGCGGATCAAAACGCGTCAGTCCGAGTCAATCCGCTAAAGCACGCTCCCGGGATGCCGAATCTCGATCATCGGCGAGTTGCAAGTACAGTAACGATCGCGCACTTCCGCTGGCGCATCGTCAACCAAGAGAGTCTTAGCACAAGCGACGCAGGTAAGGATGATCATGCAGTTAGGGATGGCTACAGACGATTGAGGATCAATGGGTACCGGTAGTTTCGGGCTACAGGTGTTTGCTGGGGATAGGATTGAACACGACCGTTCTACGCTGGACGGAGCGTGCCTACAGCTTACGCCAAATCCCCAAGGAACGCAGCGACCTTTGTCACGCGGTCTCCATCGCTGTTGACTAACCAAGCACTGCCACGCGAGATCCCTTCACGACTCCACCCATCTTCACCGTTTTCGGTCTGTTTGAACGACCGAGACAACCCGGGATTGCCACCGTCAACGCGTGTGCGTCGTTTGGTTAGTCACTGCTCCTCCACCTTGCCTTTTAGCGCGCTTCTTGCCGGCCAACCTACAAACCGTGAAAGAAAACCAACGACTCACGCTCTCTCCGACACTGGAAGCTGATTCGCAGTCGTGGGTCTTTTCATAATGTGGCAGCTCCGATTCAGGCTTGGAACGAACGACGGCCGCAAAACACGTCCAGCAAAATGGAATCAAAAGACCCATCATCGTTTCTGCGATGGGCGAAAAGCGAATCATCAGGCATGGATGTTGTTCCTTTGGCTCTCATTTAGGTGGCTCGTTTACTCACTCGCTGTATGGCATTCCGAACGCAAGCTCCGCCGTTCGCGCGGGGCGATGTTGCACTCCGATTTCGGTCGGATGCATTCCCATCTCTTTCCAGATACGCAGTGCAGCCGCATTCATGTAAAGAAGGCGGACATTCCCACGATCAGTCCCGCGTTCGCTATAAATGCTGATCGTAGGCAGAAGTCCCATTCGTCCATGCTCAACGAGGAATCGAGCCATACTCACAGCAGGAGCATTCTGGATGTCTTGTAGCTCGGCCGCATCCTGGGCAATCACCGTGTAGTTCAGCGCCCCGACACTCGATTCGGAGATATGACCGGATGGACGAGTCTTTTCCTCCGTCGCATCATGCGACGGCTTCATCGGATCCAAGCGATGCATCTCCAGCCGGTTCGGCGTGAAAGCGGTGCGGAAGCTCGGCGTTCATGGGTTGAACCGTCGCGTAGTGAATCGTAGTGCCACAGTGTACGCACTCTGTCTCACGAATGACAAAATCCGCCGCGCCCACAGAAAGCGAAAAAGACCTCAGGCATTCGGGACAGGAGAGGAGGACGCGCGTGCTCATTGAGTTGTCCTTCCTGAAATGGGAGATCCAGATTGGGGTGGATGCAGCGGATCCAGCCCGAGGATGGTCTACGGCGGCAGCCGTCTTCACTATCTCAAACAGGCCGTGCAGGCCCGTCGCCTTCGCGTGGAAAGCATCTGCCGCGATGCCATGGGGGACTTCATCGCCGGAAAACGCGCCGCTCGTCGCAATCACGTAGATCTCTGGAAGCTTCCGCCGTACCACCGAGAGCAGTTCAAAGCCCGACATGCGTGGCATGTTCAGATCTGAAACCAGAATGTCGGGTCTATGGGTTCGTATTTCCTCGAGTGCGGCAAACCCATCCTCGGCGACACGTACAGGATGTCCCATCCCGCGAAATATCTGGCCTAAGAGCGTCCTTGTCGACGGTTCGTCATCCACTATCAACAGTCTTGCTTTCAGATTAGGCATTCGTCCCTCCCATCCGTCTGTTTTGTTGCTCATACCAATAATTTTGGTCCGGTGGGTGAACCTTGACTGTATAAAACTGCTCAATTTTCAGCTTTTTATCTTCCGTCCGGCCATCCTTTGCGCCTTGGTTGGCATCGGTGAGATGTCCGGTCGCGCGGAATTGTGCTCAGGAAGCCGGTCGTGCAGCACCACGTTCAGTAGCGACTTGTGCACCCGGATTCTGCCGTTGTACTCAACAAATCCGAGCTTCCGGAACCGGTTCATAAAGAAGCTCACCCTGGACCGCGTCGTTCCAATCATCTCAGCCAGTGTCTCCTGGGAGATCTTCGGGATCAGCATCTCCGGTTCGCCCGGCTTGCCAAACTCTGCCATCAGCAATAAAATCCGCGCCAGCCGTTTCTCGCTCGAATTGAAGAGTTGGTCTACCAGGTCGGCCTGGGTGCGCATACTCCGCGCCAGTAGAAACTTGAGGAACAGATCAGAGAAGGCGTTCTCCTCGTGTATCACGCGGATCATCTCGTCGCGCTCGATCTTCAACGCCGTGCAGGCGGTCACCGCCGTAGCCGATGCCATACGCAGTCCAATCACGCCCGCGATCGACTCCTCACCCACAAAATCGCCCGCCGACAGCAGCGTAATCGTCGCCTCCTTACCTGAGGCCGACACTACCGTCAGCTTTGCCCGCCCGCTCTGAAGATAGAAAACACAATCCGCAGAAGTTCCCTGGGTGAAGATGGATCCCCGCGCCTTGAACGTCACAATCTTTCGCCCCAGACCAGCCTGGGCGAGGAAAGCAGCGGGATCGAAGGGGGAAACGTGCGTGGAAGACATTTTCGTCCTGACTCCCGACGTTCATACCACGAACGTCTACTGTCATCTGGCTAACGTTAGCATCTCACTTTCCCCCCTCCCAGACTGAGCATTTTTGCTCACCTCCGGCCGCGCGTCGCCAGCCTCCCGCTTATCTAAGAGGCAGAAGTAAAAAGTTGACGCTTGGAACCATCGCGAGCGCCGCCAAGGTCGTACGTCCCAGATTCGATGATAGACACACCATATTTTCCGGGGTAATACGTGGAATAAGCCCGACCAGCCAGAGCTCCAAAGTGAGCAAATTTGAACAGACAGCCGAGGTCTGGCCCACCTAATCTAGCTACGCAAAACCGGATAACCGTGATCCGAGAGGATTGAGCATGCGGCAAATTGTGGAACGGCTGACCGCTGCTGCGGCAATTTCGTTGGCGAGCCTGCTCTGGGCTTCAGTCGCGCCGGCGCAGAGCCCTGCCGCTCCGCCGGCCGAGAGCGCTTCTGGTCCCGCGGCCCATCTGTCGGCAGCAGAAATCGTCACCCGCCTGCTGGAAAAAGACGAGCAGCGCCTGAACGCCCTCGAACACTATGAATCGGAGCGGACTTACAGGATCGAATACAAAGGGACCGGTGGCGAGCATAACGCCGAGATCAAAGTGCGCGCCGAATATACCGGGCCGAACCACAAGAAGTTTACGGTGGAATCGGAATCAGGCTCGAAATTCATCTGCGACAAGGTGCTGCGCCGCCTGATCGAAAGCGAGCAGGAAGCGACTTCGCCATCCAGCCGGATGCAGACCTCCCTCAGCCCCGAAAATTACGACTCCGAACTGCTGGGCGAGGAGATGGTCGCCGTGTCGGGAGACCAGATTCGCGCATGGGTGCTTCGCGTGAAGCCGAAGGTGAACTCCAAGTTCACCTACCGCGGCAAGGTGTGGGTCAGCGCAGACGACTATGCCATCGTCAGGATCCAGGGCGAGCCGGCTAAGAATCCGTCATGGTGGATCAACCGGACGAGTTTCGAGGCCGAGTATGTGCGTCGCGGGAGCGTGTGGCTGCCGACGAAGAATGTATCGTCCAGCCATATGCGCCTCGGCGGCGAGGCGACGCTGACGATCGCGTACGGGGCGTATCCGGTGGTCGTGGAGCGGGCGCTGAAGCAGACAGGGGACAGCGCTGACACCACATCAAGCATCGCGAAGCTCGAACGTTAGGCCAAGTTCAAGCGAGAATTGCTAAATTAAGCGCGGGTTTGTCGCACAGTATCCAAGAGAGCTCACCCGCAACTTCTTCAACAACTTCGCCGATCGGCAAAATGCGCACGCTGGCAGAATCCTTGGCGAGGTTACCGTAGTTCTATTGACGCGCGCCCAGGTTGGACTACTATCGCTATTAGTGCTGGCACAGTCCGGCAATAATTTTCTTCATCGACAGTCCATCCCGCAAAGGGATGGCTTTCTTTTTGCTCTCTCTGATCCGACGGCAATTCTGACCATCCATAGGCCACGGCGCCGGCTTCAGAGAAGGTACTGGAGGCCGCCGACAGCACAGTGGCCGTTTGAGGCGTATGGTTAGGAGGTAGTCTCTATTCCTCCCGTTTGTGGTCCCAGTCCGCTGATCCGTGCATAGCCGCTTATTCTGCACGATTGATCCTGGCCACGAATCCGAAGACAGAACACTCATAGCGATGAGCAATCCTGCACATCGCATCACGGCACGCCAGAGTCAGGATGGTATCTGGCGGCTACGTCTTCTTGAAAGCAGGCACGCATGTCCCTAGCCGAAATGCCTCACCATGAAGAAATCTCTGGAACATCACTCGCTGCCTCATCTCTGCCACGAGAACCTATTGCGCAGCCTTTGCCGTTGCCGACTCGGATCGCGTTCGTTGGAAACTATCTGCCCAGGCAATGTGGGATTGCGACGTTCACGACCGACCTATGCACCGCGGTAGCAGCTGAATTCGGCAGAGGGCGTCTCTTCGCAATTCCAGTGAATGATCCAGATTCCAGCTATGAGTATCCAGAGCGAGTACGCATAGAGATTACTCAGGAGGATCTGGCTTCTTACGAGCGTGCCGCGGAGTTTCTGAACTTCAATGGCAACGACCTGGTCTGCCTCCAACACGAATACGGCATTTTCGGCGGCATCGTCGGCAGTCATATTCTCGTGCTGCTGCGCAAGCTGAAGATGCCAATCGTCACCACGCTTCACACGGTACTGCGTGAGCCAGATGCCCATCAGCGAGCAGTCCTAGATGAGATTGGGCGACTCTCCGACAGGCTGATTGTGATGAGCGAACACGCGGCTTGTCTCCTGCGCGACGTTTACGGCATCCCTGCCGGCAAGATTGATCTTATTCCCCACGGCGTGCCAGATCTTCCGTTCATGGATCCGAACTACTTCAAGGACTTGTTTGGCACTCAAGGGAAGTCGGTGCTTCTCACGTTTGGGTTATTGTCTCCAAACAAGGGGATCGAGAACGTGATTCGCGCACTGCCGACGATTCTCGAAACCCATCCAAACCTTGTATATATCGTCTCGGGAGCGACGCACCCTCATATCAGACGGCGCGAAGGCGAACAGTATCGCGACTCTCTGCAGGCGCTGGCTGTCGAATGTGGCGTGGCTTCAAATGTCATATTCAACAACAGGTTTGTCAGCAACGAGGAGATGCTTGAACACGTAGGCGCGGCGGACATCTACATTACACCTTATAGGCAGGAAGCTCAGGTAGTCTCTGGGACGCTGGCGATCGCGCTCGGTGCCGGAAAGGCGGTTATCTCGACTCCCTATTGGCATGCGAAGGAGCTTCTGGCTGACGGCCGCGGTGTCATCGTTCCTTTTGATAACCCACTTGCGATAGCGGAAGCGGCGATCCGCCTGCTGAATAGTGATGCGGAGCGCCATGCCATGCGGAAACGCGCTTATATCCATTCGCGCAAAACGACATGGCCCAAGACAGCGCTGGCGTATATGTCCAGTTTCCAGCGCGCGCGGGTTGAGCGAATGTCACGGCCGCGTCCTACTTTACAGGAGAGAATTACGCTCGCAGCAGACACCACTTTGCCATTGCTTAACCCTGGTCAGCTGCTCAGTATGACGGACGATACCGGCATTCTCCAGCACGCAATATTCTCTCTCCCCAATTGCCTTGAAGGCTATACGACCGACGACAACGCACGTGCTCTCATTGTGGCAACTTTGGCTGGAGCATCGGCGGTGAAGGAGTACTGGCAGGCAGGTGTATCCAGGCGCTACCTGGCGTTTCTGTGGCTTGCCTTCAACGACAAGGCGGGCCGGTTCAGGAACTTTCTGAGCTATGACCGTAAATGGCAGGAGGACATCGGATCGGAAGACAGCCACGGCCGTGCTCTATGGGCCTTGGGAACAGTGCTGGGTCATTCGGAAGACGCAAGTCTGAGAGGTGCCGCGGGCAGGCTGTTTGAAGTCGCAGTTCCTGCGACCCTGACGTTTACAAGTCCTCGTGCGTGGGCGTTTTCCATCCTCGGGATGCAGGCATACCTCGACTGGTTTCCCGGAGACAGAGTCATTCAGGGATTCCGGAATTTGCTTGCGGACCACCTTTTGGATATCTACGAGCGCAGCCACTCGAAAACGTGGGAATGGTTTGAGAAAAATCTTTCCTATTCCAATGCAAGGTTGCCACAGGCCTTGATGATTGCGGGCTGGCGCAGTGAAAACCAGAGGATGATCGACGTTGGATACAAAACCCTCAGCTGGCTCACTTCCGAACAACATCGAAATGATAATGACGTCTTTGTGCCAATCGGTTCCAGAGGATTCTATGCGGAAGCGGGCGAGAAAGCCCGTTTCGATCAGCAACCCATTGAGGCTTGCGCCACGATCTCCGCATGTCTTCAGGCGTATCGTCTGACCGACGAGAAACTTTGGCTTGATGAAGCCTGGTGTGCTTTCCGATGGTTTCTCGGCAAGAATGATCTGCAGGTCCCGCTCTATGACCCAACTACAGGCGGGTGCCGTGACGGGCTTCATCCGGATCGCGTCAATCAGAATCAAGGAGCCGAGTCCAGCCTTTCGTTTCTGATGGCTCTCCTCGAGATGCACAATCTAGAAACATCCAGCGTAAGCCAACTAAACGAGGAAATGAGCGTCACTCTTTGAATCCAATCGCTGCACTGGCTCCAATGCCTGAAAAACAAGAATCTGAATTGCTGACGATCGGTCCTCTGTTCCTTCGCCACGCGAACAATCCGATTCTGAGCCGGAAAGACTGGCCATATCCGATTAACAGCGTATTCAACGCCGGGGCGACCCGGCTTGCCGATGGAGACACCCTGCTCCTTTGTCGTGTCGAGGATCGTCGCGGTCTATCTCATCTATGCGCTGCTCGCTCCGCGAATGGAGTGGATGGATGGCGCATTGATCCTGAGCCGACCCTGATGGCTAATCCGCGTGAATTTCCGGAGGAAATATGGGGCATCGAAGATCCGCGAATCACTTGCGTCCCTGAGTTGGAGAAATATGCGATTGCATACACATCTTTCGCGCGCGGCGGACCTGGCGTTTCGCTTGCGCTGACCGATGACTTCAGGACGTTCGAGAGGTACGGAGTAATCATGCCTCCAGAGGACAAAGACGCAGCGCTGCTGCCGCGGCGAGTTGGAGATCGTTGGGCGATGATTCACCGCCCAGTCACTACACTCGGTGCACATATGTGGATATCTTATTCGCCCGATCTGCGCCACTGGGGGAGCCATCAGGTGATGCTTGAGGCACGGCGCGGCGGATGGTGGGACGCAAATAAGATTGGACTATGCTCGCCGCCCATCGAAACTACGAAGGGATGGCTGACTATCTATCACGGGGTTCGCAATACAGCTTCGGGCAGCATCTACCGCATGGGCCTGGCGCTGTTCCAGCTCGACAAGCCTCACATCTGCTTGCAAAGGGGAGATTCCTGGATCTTCGGCCCTGAAGCGCCATATGAGCGGAGCGGTGACGTGCACGATGTGGTATTCCCCTGCGGCCAAACCATCGGAGCGGACGGCGATACGATTCACCTTTATTACGGGGCCGCAGACTCATGTATAGCCTTGGCCACCGGCAGCATCCGGTCTCTTCTCTCCTGGCTGGATGCAAATTCCAGTGCAGAAATTGAAAGCGGTTCATAGCGGTCGCCTGCTCGCGGAGGAACTCATGGATTTCGCTTCTCAAGGATGGCTGGGACGTCTACCTCGGGTGCTTTCGACGCGTCAGTGCCCGCTGTGCAGTTCGATTCGCTTTGTGGCGGCAGAGTCGAGTTGGCCCGACGGCCTGTTACGTCTGCTGATGCTGCGCCCTGTTCGTTGCGTCAACTGCTGGCGAAGGTATTACTGGTTTGGCACGGCGAACAAAGCTGCCGAGTAATTACACACACCTACTCTGCGCATTGATCATCCTGTGTATCCAGGACAGTCTGGTACCCAGTAACCTCCTTAAGGGTCTGTAAGGGTCTGTCGCCGCCGCCATAGACAACCGTCATTCCATGTCCAAGTCGATGACGATATCGATATCAATTCGATTTGTAGACACTCCACTCTCGCGGTCTTATGCGGGCGGCGGACCTAGTGCCATCCGCATCCGCGAAGATGGGACTTGTACCTAGTGATGATCGGACCTGTTGCTCGGTGATCTCCTGTTGAGAGTGGCGAGCAGCGATTTTGCAGATTTGGGCGGGTGAATTTTGCTGTTGATGACGATGTCCTTGGCGCTTACCCCGTGCCCATATATTCTCTCGTTGCCATCATTGTCGGGCCGGATAGTGGAACCAGCCAGGGAAATTCCCGCAAACAATCCACGTGCGCGCGAATAGGTAAGCATCTCCGCCTGCATTGCGATATCCGTCTCGGCAGAGGCGTTTCGTCCTACCGGTCCGGCTGCTGCCGACATGTCGCCGCCCAGCTTGACCTTGCTGCTGAGAATCGATTCGGCACCACGCCTGTTCATCACCAGCAGTACAAAGTCGGTTGCCTGACCTCCAATCTGGAAGCCGAAGCTACCGCCCTCGAGAGCCATCATGGTAGGTGCACTCCAGGGCCCGCTGAATTCCGCGCCACTTCTGCAGGTCATTACGCCGCGACCGTAGCTGCCTCCGACCCCGAAGGCAAACTTCTTCACCGACGGCAGTACGATGACGCATTCTGCCTTATTGAGAAGGTCGTGCGGAATATCTTCTGGAACGTTGAGAATCTCCGTCATCACATCCCCGGCAATCCGAATGCGCTTGTTTTCGTCATCCTGGGCGAATGCCTGCGATGCCGCAAGTATCGTCGCCAGTCCTAATAGAACGATGCGTTTCATATCCTGCCTCTTTCCAAACCACAGACCGCATCAAAACGAGATGCTGATTGCTATTCCAGGACGGCCAGGATATCTGCGGTTGAACAGGTAGTAGCCGTCATCGTAGTAGTCGACATACACATCGTCCGTCTCGTACCAGGTATTTCCCCAGTAGTCGGGATAGGGATCCAGGAAGTTGAACCAATAACCGCCGTACTGGAAGCGGGGATAGCCGCCAACGAACATGAACGGGAGGCGGTAGATCCGGAACCAGTGATTCCGGCCATAGTAGCTGCGAAAGTAACTGTCAGGGATTCGGTAGCCGTTGTAGCCACCGCGTTGCTGCCAGCTGCGGTGTTGAGAGTCCCAGTTGTTGGCACGGTGCTGCTGCCAGATTTGACGCTGCTGGCTTTGCTGTTCGCGCTGCTGTTGCTGCGTGCGTTGGATCTGGCGGGCGCGGTTCTGGTTCTGAGTTTGTTGCTGCTGCTGGGCACGCTGCTGTTGTTGTTGTTGAGCACCTCTCTGCTGGTTCTGGACCTGCTGCTGTTGCTGGGAACGCTGCCGTTGCTGCAGAGCAGCTTCCTGCTGGTTCTGGACCCTCTGCTGATGTTGGGTACGTTGATGGTCTTGCTGATCCTGCTGCCGCGGCTGTTGGACCGCTGGCTGCTGATTAGGGTTTCTTTGCTGCTGTTGCCCAGTTGGCTGATTGCTCTGGCCTTGCTGCCTGGATTTCTGGGTAGGATTTGATTGCTGCTGATGTGCAGCCGGATGATTGCCTTGCCCTTTCTGCTTCGGCTGCTGGTCGCTCTGTTGCTGCTTATCCTGGCCTCGCTGCTTATCTTCCTTATCCGGTTTTTGGGCGTTACAAGGAATGCTTGCCCCGAAAAGTATCAACAATGCGCATGTTGCGATAAATCCTTCAGCTCGTGTCATGGGTCTTACCTCGTCGCTACTCGAGCGAGTTCCTTCGCGCTGGACGCGACTCCAACGAGCAT
>Ga0068855_100004973_pt1 | contig 16216 bp, 9 predicted proteins | sample KBSCornC52_FD_66592 | JGI IMG/M metagenome (GOLD analysis project Ga0068855, IMG submission 66592) | Corn rhizosphere microbial communities from Kellogg Biological Station, Michigan, USA - KBS Corn C5-2 | ecosystem: Host-associated > Plants > Roots > Rhizosphere > Soil ...
CGCGCCGTCTCCGACGTCTACCAGGACCTGATGGGCGAAGGCTCGTTCGTCGGCAAGGGCATCTACGACGTCGACGCATTCGAGCGCGCGACGCACGGAAGCATGCCCGAGAACCGCATCCTCAGCCACGACCTGATCGAGGGCTGCTATGCGCGTTCGGGCCTGCTGTCCGACGTGCAGCTGCTGGAGGACACCCCTTCGCGCTACAGCGTCGACATGGCGCGCCGGCACCGCTGGGTACGCGGCGACTGGCAGCTGATCGGCTGGCTGCGCCGCCGCCTGCACGCGCTGCCGGGCGCGCCGCGCAATCCGCTGTCGGCGCTGTCCAAGTGGAAGCTGTTCGACAACCTGCGCCGCAGCCTCGTGCCGGCGGCGCTGATCGCGCTGGCGGTGCTGGGTTGGGCCCGGCTGCCCGAGCCGTTCATGTGGACGCTGCGCATCGTGGTCATCGTGGGCATCGTGCCGTTCGCGGCCCACGTGATGGGCCTGGCGCGCGCGCCGCTGAACTGGTTCACCGCCTCGCCCTCGCCGCGCCGGCTGATGCCCATCGCGCTGCAGCTGATGCAGCTGGGCCACACCCTCGCCTGCCTGCCCACCGAGGCCGTCGCCACGCTGGACGCCATTGGCCGCACGATCTGGCGCATGGTGCGCGGTCGCCGCCTGCTCGAATGGACGGCCTCGGCCGATGTGCGCCAGGGCCACCCGCCCGGCACGCCGGCGGCGTTGCGCGACGCCGTGCGCGCGCAATGGGCCGGCCCCACGGCCGCGGTGCTCATCACGGCGCTGCTGGCGGTCGTGCGGCCGTGGGCCCTGCCGGCCGCCGCCCCGCTGCTGCTGCTGTGGCTGGGCTCGCCGCTGATCGTCTGGTGGGCCGACCGCCCGCTGGCGCTGCCGCGCAGCGAGCTGAACGCGGCCCAGCGCAGGTTCCTGCGTCGGGTCGCGCGCCGCACCTGGGCGTTCTTCGAGACCTTCGTCGGCGCCGAGGACAACCACCTGCCACCCGACAACGTGCAGCTGCACCCCGTGGCGCGCGTCGCGCACCGCACCTCGCCGACCAACATCGGGTTCTCGCTGCTGGCCAACCTCACGGCGCGCGACTGCGGCTTCATCACCCTGGACCAGATGCTCACGCGCATCGCCGCCACCGTCACCACGCTGGAGCGCCTGGAGCGCCATCGCGGCCACTTCTACAACTGGTACGACACGCAGTCGCTGCTGCCGCTGGCGCCGCGCTACATCTCCACCGTCGACTCGGGCAACCTGGTCGCCCAGTTCATGACGCTGCGCATGGCCCTGCTGGCGCTGCCTGACGAGGCGCCGTTCTCGCCGCTGTGGTGCATGGGCATCGCGGACGTGCTGGCGCTGGTCCGCGAGAGCCTGCCGACGAACACGCACCTGCCCGCGCTCGACCGCGCCGAGAAGCAAGTGCAGGCCGCGTGCGCCGACCTGCCCGCCACGGCGCCCGATCTCGCACGCGTGCTCGATGCCCTCGAGGCCTCGGCGCATGAGGTGCTCGTCGCGGTCGAGGGCGCCCTGGCGGGCCACGCCGCCCGCAAGGACGCCGTCGACGACGCGGACACCGGCGAGGCGCTGCGCTGGGCGCGCTCGCTGGTCGCGCAGTGCGAGGCCGGGCGCGACGAGATCGCGGCATTCGCGGGGCTGGCGCTGCCACAGGCCGACGACGCGTCGCCGGCCGCGATCGCCGCCGTGGCGCGCGCCCCGCTGCCCACGCTGGGCGTGCTGGCATCGCTGGGCATCGGCGAGGCGGCCATCTACCTGGATCGCATCCACGAGCTGGCCCGCCGCGTCGACGCGCTCAGCGAGCAGGAACAGATGTTCATGTACGACGATCGCCGCCACCTGATGTCCATCGGCTACAACGTCGACGAACGCCGCCTGGACGCCGGCCACTACGACCTGCTGGCCTCCGAGGCGCGGCTGGGCATCTTCACGGCGATCGCGCGCGGGCAGCTGCCGCAGGAGAGCTGGTTCGCGCTCGGCCGCCTGCTGACGGCGCACGACGGCAACCCGGTGCTGATGTCGTGGAGCGGCTCGATGTTCGAGTACCTGATGCCGCCGCTGATCATGCCCAACTTCGAGCAGACGCTGCTGGACCAGACCTGCCGCGCCGCCGTGCGCCGGCAGATCGACTACGGCCGCGAGCGTGGCGTGCCCTGGGGCATCTCCGAATCGGGCTACAACGCCACCGACACGGCGCTCAACTACCAGTACCGCGCCTTCGGCGTGCCGGGCCTGGGCCTGAAGCGCGGGCTGGGCGACGAGCTGGTGATCGCGCCCTATGCCACGGCCATGGCCACGATGGTCGAGCCAGTGGCCGCGTGCGCCAACCTGCAGCGCCTGTCCGCCCTCGGTGCGGCCGGCGAGTTCGGCTTCTACGAGGCGGTGGACTACACGCCCATGCGCGTGCCGCGCGGCCAGACCAAGGCCGTGGTGCGTTCGTTCATGGCCCATCACCAGGGCATGAGCCTGCTGGCCATCGAGCAGGCGCTGGGCCATTCGCGCATGCAGCAGCATTTCGCCGCCGACCGCAGCGTGCAGGCCACGCTGATGCTGCTGCACGAGCGCGTGCCCAAGGACGTCACGCCCATCGTCGCCGAGGCCACGATGGAGCCGGCATCGCCGCGCACGGTGTCGGCGAGCACGGAGACGAGCATGCGCGTGTTCACCGATCCGCTGACGCCCACGCCCGAGGTGCAGCTGCTGTCCAACGGCAACTACCACGTGATGGTGACGCAGGCCGGCGGCGGCTACAGCCGCTACCGGGACATGGCGGTCACGCGCTGGCGCGAGGACATGACGCGCGACGACTGGGGCAGCTTCGCCTACCTGCGCGACGTCGACTCCGGCGAGTACTGGTCGACGGCGTTCCAGCCCACCGGGCGCAAGGCGAGCGACTACCAGGCCATCTTCACCGAGGGCCGCGCCGAGTTCCGCCGCCGCGACGCGGGCATCGACACGCACACCGAGATCGCCGTCTCGCCCGAGGACGCGATCGAGCTGCGCCGCATCCGCATCAAGAACACCACGCGCCGCGTGCGCACGATCGAGGTCACCAGCTATTGCGAGGTCGTGCTGCAGACGGCCGCGGCCGACGTGCAGCATCCGGCCTTCGGCAAGCTGTTCGTGCAGACCGAGATCGTCGACGGCCTGCCCGCCCTGCTCGCCAACCGGCGTCCGCGCGCGGAGAGGGATCCCTCCCCGTGGATGTTCCACCTGATGGCGGTGCACGCCCCGCGCGGCGTGGACAACGTCTCGCCGGTGACGCACGAGACCGACCGCGCCCGCTTCATCGGCCGCGGCGGTACCCTGCGCGCGCCGGCGGCGATGTTCGGCGGCGGCCAGCTGACCAACTCGGAAGGCTCGGTGCTCGACCCGGTGGCCGCCAGCCGCTGCGCGATCACGCTCCAGCCCGACGAGACGGTGATCGTCGACCTCGTGCACGGCGTGGGCGACCAGCGCGCCGACTGCCTCGCCCTGATCGAGAAGTATCGCGACCGGCGCCTGGCCGAGCGCGTGTTCGAGCTCGCGTGGACGCACGCGCAAGTGCTGCTGCGCCAGCTCAATGCCAGCGAGGCCGACGCGCAGATGTACGCGCGCCTGGCCGGCGCCGTCCTGTTCAGCCAGGCCGCGCTGCGCGCCGATCCGTCCATCATCAAGCAGAACCGGCGCGGCCAGTCCGGCCTGTGGGGCTACGCGATCTCGGGCGACCTGCCCATCGTGCTGGTGCAGGTCTCGGACGTCGCCAACCTGGAGCTGGTGCGCCACGTGGTGATGGCGCATGCGTGGTGGCGCCTGAAGGGCCTGGCCGTGGACCTCGTCATCTGGAACGAGGAGCGCGACATCTACCGCCAGCGCCTGAACGAGCAGATCATGGGCCTGATCGCGGCGGGCGTGGAAGCGCACGTCATCGACCGCCCGGGCGGCATCTTCGTGCGCCACGCCGACCAGATCCCGCAGGAGGACCGGATCCTGCTGCTGTCGGTGGCGCGCGCGGTGCTGAGCGACCGCCAGGGCACGCTCGCCGAGCAACTGAACCGGCGCCTGCGCACCGAGCGCCGCACCGCGCCGCGCAGCACGCTGCGCGCCGGCGGCCCCGAGCGCCGGCTCGCGCCGTTCGTGCCGACGCGCAACGTGCGGCCGGACACCCCCGTGTCGCCGCGCGTGCCCACCGGCGACCTGGCGCTGTTCAACGGCTACGGCGGCTACGGCAAGGAAGGCCGCGAGTACGTCGTGGCGCCACCCACCGGCGTGCGCACGCCCGCACCGTGGGCCAACGTCATCGCCAACCCGGACTTCGGCACCGTCATCTCCGAGTCGGGCGCGGCCTACACCTGGGCCGAGAACGCGCACGAATGGCGACTCACGCCCTGGCACAACGATCCCGTGTCGGACCCGAGCGGCGAGACGTTCCACCTGCGCGACGAGGAGACGGGCGTCGCCTGGATGCCCCACGGCGTCGCGCTCAACCCCGACGGCACGCCGGGCCGCGCCGCCGTGGCGCGCCACGGCTTTGGCTACAGCATCTTCGAGCAGCACGCGCAAGGCATCCGCAGCGAGCTGCGCGTGTTCTGCGCCATCGACGCGCCGGTCAAGTTTTCGATGCTCACGATCCGCAACGACTCCGGCCGGCCGCGCCGCGTCAGCGCCACCGGCTACGTCGAGTGGGTGCTCGGCGCGCTGCGGCCAGCGACGGCACCGCACATCGTGACCGACCACCAGGAGGACGGCCCGGCCACCGCGCGCAATCCGTACAGCGGCGACCACGCCGAGTACATGGGCTTCTTCGACGTCGACGCGGAGCACCAGGCCGCGGGCAGCATGACCTGCGACCGCACCGAGTTCGTGGGCCGCAACGGCAACCTGGCCGAGCCCATGGCGCTGCGGCGCGCGGGCCTGTCCGGCCGCTTCGGCGCCGCGATGGATCCATGCGCCGCGTTCCAGGTGCCGCTGGAACTGGCCGACGGCGAGTCGCGCACGATCGTGTTCCGGCTGGGCATGGGCAAGAACGCCGGCGAGGCGACGCGCACCGCGCTGAAGTACCGCGGCGATGCCGTGGCCGAGGCCGAGTTCGAGCGCGCCGTCGCGCACTGGACGAAGACGCTGGGTGCCGTCAAGGTGCGCACGCCCGACGCCGCGCTCGATGCGCTGGCCAACGGCTGGCTCGTCTACCAGACCATCTCGTGCCGGCTGTGGGCACGCAGCGGCTACTACCAGTCGGGCGGTGCGTTCGGCTTCCGCGACCAGTTGCAGGACGCGATGGCCCTCGTGCACACCCGGCCCGAGCTGCTGCGCGCGCAACTGCTGCTGGCCGCGAGCCGCCAGTTCGAGGAAGGCGACGTGCAGCACTGGTGGCATCCGCCGCAGGGCCGCGGCGTCCGCACGCACATCAGCGACGACTACCTGTGGCTGCCGCTGGCGCTGTGCCGCTACATCGAGGCCACGGGCGACGTGGCCGTGCTGTCCGTGCCGGTGGGCTTCCTCGAAGGCCGGCCGGTGCCGCCGGAGGCCGAGTCCTACTTCGACCTGCCGAGCACCTCGCACCGCAGCGCCCCGCTGTACGAGCACGCCGTGCTCGCCGTCAAGCACGGCCTGCGCCTGGGCGCGCACGACCTGCCGCTGATCGGCGCCGGCGACTGGAACGACGGCATGAACTTGATCGGCGAGCATGGCAAGGGCGAGAGCGTCTGGATGGCGTTCTTCCTGTGCGAGGTGCTGCGCGAGTTCATCAAGGTGGCGCGCCTGCGGGGCGACGACGCGTTCGCGCAAGCCTGCGGCGAGGCGCGCGACAAGCTCGCCACCGCAGTCGAGGCCAACGCCTGGGACGGCGAGTGGTACCGCCGGGCGTACTTCGACGACGGCACCCCGCTGGGCACCGCCACGGGCGTGGAGTGCCAGATCGACTCGATCGCACAGAGCTGGTCGGTGCTGTCGGGCATCGCGCCGCGCGAGCGCGCGCGCAAGGCGCTCGACTCGCTCGCGGCGCGCCTGGTGGACCCGCAGCAGCGCATCGTCAAGCTGCTCGATCCACCGTTCAACGGCAAGGGCCCGAACCCCGGTTACATCGCCGGCTACGTGCCGGGCGTGCGCGAGAACGGCGGACAGTACACGCACGGCGCGATCTGGGCCGCGATGGCCTTCGCGGCCAGCGGCGACGCCCGGCGCGCGTGGGACGTGGTCGACATGATCAACCCCGTCAACCACGCGCGCACCCCGGCCGAGGTCGCCGTGTACAAGGTCGAGCCCTACGTGATGACGGCCGACGTCTACAGCGTCGCCCCGCACCAGGGCCGCGGCGGCTGGAGCTGGTACACGGGGTCGGCGGGCTGGATGTACCGGCTGCTGGTGGAGGCCGTGCTGGGCCTGCGGCTGGAGGTGGTGGACGGGCAAGCCACGCTGCTGGTCGACCCGCGCATTCCCCCGCACTGGAGCAGCTTCGAGGTCGACTACACCTACAAGACGACCTTCTTCCGCCTGCAGTTCGATCGCACGGGCCACGACCGCCAGCCGCAGGTCACGCTCGACGGACGCGCGCTGGGCGGAGGACGGCTGCCGCTGGTCGACGATGGCCGCCAGCATAGCGTGCAGGTGGCGCTCCCGTCGATGACGCCAGTGCCGGCGGGCGAGTCGAGCGAGCTGCTCCTGTAGCGCGCAGCGCGATCGGGCAGCGACGAGCGCAGTGGCCGAGGGGGCGATTCGCGGCATGGGCCGGATCTTCTGGATCGAGAAGCAAGCCCGACCGGCCCTGGCGCCGCCACGATTGGCCATCCGGTTGCTTCCTCGACGACGGCAACGTCAGCGGCCGCAACGACCACGTCTGGAACATGATGCGTCCGTGGACTGCTCGCCCCAGGCAGCTGCCTTTCGGTCGTGATGCAACCGGTTCGGCGCCAGGCAGCGGCCTCGCATCCGAAGCAAGGCACTCAACCTTGCGGCCGTCGCTCCGCAGGTTCGCGGGGTAGCCTGACGACGAACTTGCTGCCCAAATCCTTGCCCTGGCTGCTGGCGACGATCGAGCCGCCATGGGCCTCTGTGAGTTCTCGCACGATCGACAGACCGATGCCGAGTCCGCCGCCGTGATGCGCTGTTGCGTGGGCCTCCTGTTCGAACAGGTCAAAGATCCGTGGCAACGCATCGCTCGTGATACCGACCCCATCGTCGGCGACCGTGATGATCAGCACGTCTCCATCCGCAACCGCCTCGAGCTCGATATTGCCTCCATTGAGGGTGTACTTCGAAGCGTTGTCCAACAGGTTGGCGATCACCTGCGTGAGGCGCATGGCGTCGCCCCAGACGTAGAAGTCCAACGGCGGCGTGCGCAGCGTGAACCCTTGTTTCCTCAGCGCGATGACCGGCCTGCAGGCATCCACCGCCTGGTCGAGGATGGCGTTCATGTCGACGCGCGCATGTTCGAGCCGAAACTTCCCGGTACTGGCGCGCGCACCATCGAGCAGGTCGTCAATCAAGCGGGACATGTACCCGATCTGTCGTCGCAGCAAGGCCTGCAGGCGCCCCAGCATCTGGCCGTCTTGGCGCGCCTTCTCGAGCAGGTCCGTGGCCGTGCGCATCGGCATCAGCGGGTTGCGCAGCTCGTGCGCCACCTTCGCCAGGAACTTGATCTGGCGTCTCTCGACAGTCTGGGCATCGGAGGCGACTTGCTTTGCGGCGACGGCGGAAATGACGAGTCGCTCGTTCACGTCCCGCAGGTCGTCAACTTGCTGCGTTTGCCAGACCGGCGCGCTTTGACGGGCTGCGCTGGCAGCGGGAGAGTGTGGCGTGCGATCAGCGAGGATCGAAGCTGCGCCCCCGTCGCTGGGGTCGGAGTGAAACTGGAAAGTCCCGCCGCCAAGGCGCTTGGCTCGATACATTGCGGCGTCGGCGCACTTGATCAGCGTTGTGGGATCAAGCCCGTCATCCGGGTACAGCGCAATGCCGATGCTGGCCGACAATTTGGCCGCCACGTCCTCACCGATCCCGGGCAGCGCAGTGAGAATCTTGGTTGCCACCAAAGCCACATCCGAAGGTCCTGTCACCTCCGCCAGCAGGACAAGGAATTCATCGCCACCGAATCGACTGACCGTATCGGACTCACGCACGCAGCGGGCCAGCGTGGAGGCCACGCGTTGCAAGACGTCGTCTCCAACGGCGTGCCCAAGCGAATCGTTGATGAGCTTGAAGCCATCAAGGTCGAGAAACAGGATCGCGACAAACCTGCCATGCCGACGCGCCTGCGAAATGGCATTTTCCATCCGGTCGAGCATCACGGACCGATTCGGTGTGTCAGTCAGTTCGTCAAGCTGGCTGGCGCGCGTCAAGATCTGGAGGTCTTCTCGGGCGGTGTCGGCCAGCATGCGTGCGTGCAGCGCCGACATGACAAGTCGTTCGTTGGCCTCCAGCAACTGAGCCGCCTTGGTGGCATTGAAATCGCTTTGCACATCCACAAGATCGCGCCGCAGTCTCACCAAATCGGCACGGACACGATTGGCTTGCGCCGTCAGAACGCGCAACGTATGGCGGGCCTCGGCCGCCTCCTTGGAGTCTGTGCGATCGCTCATGCCGAGCCCGCTGATGGTAGATGGCTGGTCACCGTTTGCCTGGAAGCGCCGTGTGTTCCGAATCGCTTGCATTCACGCCATCGGGCCCGTGCCGCAACGTCGGCCGTCCTCCCAGCAGCCCTTCGTGATTGGCCAGCGTCGTGCCGATATGGATGCCTTGGTCATCGATATGAAATTGCCTCAATTCGTCTGAATGGGCGCTTCCGCGGACCTTGACGACGGCCATCAGGCGCTTGAGGCGGCTGTCGACCTCGATGTAGCGCTGAACGATGATCGCGTCCGTCAGGAAGGCCGTACCGTACGGGCTGAAGCGAAGGTCGCCGTAGCGGTCTTCGAGCTCCGACGTCATCAGCACCGTGACACCTGTGCGTGCCAGGACCATCACCAACCTGGACAGCGACTCCCGATAGTCCTCGCGAAAGGTCGGCGCCAAAGCCAGCTCGAATCCGGACAGCGAGTCGATGACGACACGCGTGGCATCGAGGCGGCGAACCTCGGCCATGAGTTGCATCGCGATTTCATCGACCGACAGGGATGCCGAGCGCGAATCGACAACGCCGATCCGCCCGGACGCGATCAGTTCCGCGATCCGCGGCCCTCGGCTTCGGTTCGGCCGCTGCTCGAATGCAGCGATCACACCGGTTTCGCCGAGGCGCGCACCTTCGATCAGAAATGCGGTCGCCAGGATGCTCTTGCCGGAACCGGACGGTCCGGCGATCAGAATCGAATAGCCGCGCGGCAGGCCACCGCCCATCATCTCGTCGAGGCCCGGTACGCCCATACCCAGTCGATCATTCACGATCGGCATGTCCGATTCGCTGTTGTCGGTCGCAAATGCGGCGGGCGGGAAGACGTTGACCCCCGAGGGGCCAATGCGAAACGTATGCAGGCCGGGGAGTGTTGGCTGCCCGCGAACCTTCATGATTTCCATCTTGCGCACGACAGAGTTGCGTTGCACGCTCTGCCGCATCCAGATCAAGCCGTCAGCGACGGTGAACACCGGATTCGGGTCGCTTTCACTGAAGTACTCGCCGATCAGGAACGTCGTCGCTTGCCAACTGGTCATCAACACGCCCAGTTGCTGCACGAACTCCTGCAGGCTGATGAATGCCTGGCCCGCCGTCTGACTTGCCAGCACCACAGAGCGGAACGAGTCGACAAACACGAGCGCCGGGACATGTGTCTGCACCTCGGCAACGACGCGCTCCAGGACTTTCCTCAGGTCACCGGCGGCCATCTCGGTGCCGAGGTTGACGAAATGGATCGAACTGCCGACCTTCTCACTGTCGAAGAAGTCATATTGCTGCTGATAGCGCAGCATCTTCAAGGGCGGTTCGCCGAGCACCGTGAAATAGAGCGCCGGACGCTCGGGGGTCGCGAGCGCGAACATCACCTGGTGTGCGAGGGTCGTCTTGCCGCAGCCAGGCGCGCCTGCGATGACATTGAAGGAAAATTCCGGCAGGCCGCCGCCCAGCACCTCGTCAAAGCCCGGCACCCCGGTCTTCAGTCGATTGATCGTTGCTTTTCCGGAGGTCATGGGAGGTTGTCCTGCACGGGGTGACCGTGCGAAGTGGGAGCGGGTGCGGGTCGAAGGAGTCGCTCTGTCAACGCGGGGCCGATCAAGTCGGCCAGCAATTCCCGAAAGGTCTTGATCAAAGCGTCGGTCGCTGCTTGGGCCTCCGCCGCTGGGCGGAGCGCGATGGCTTCCTGCAGTTCCGCGAACTCCACGGGATCGAGCGCCCCTTCGTGCACGCCGGGCAGCCACGGATATTCTGCGTGAGACAGGAAAAGGCTACGCCGATAGAGGGCCGAGACACCGCCGCTCCCGATGATCGGGGCCATGGCAGCGTCGAACCGTTGCCAGGTCGCGAGTGCGCGCTCTCCTATGCGCACAGCGTCCTCATCGACTGGAGGGTGCGACCGGGGGCCTGCCCCAACCTCATGTGCCTTGCCGTTCATGGCCTGCCTGGCTCCTTGTTGCATACGACGATCCCTGACTGGTTTGGCGCGCGCAGGCAGCGCTTCCCGTCCAGGCGTTTCGATTTCTTCAAGCTCTTCCAAAGTGGGCCGGGCCCCGCATGGTGGTCTGAGGAGCCAACGCGCGGGCAGCGCTCGCGATCGGGTGCCTGTCGGGATACCCCGACAAGCCCTTTCGCGAGCGATTGGGTCTCGACAGTTTGCCACCGTACTTGTCCATCTGGTGTCAATGTCCAGGGTTTCCGTGGTTGAGGTGCGTCGGCGGCGTGAGCGGCAGGCGATCCAGTGCCGCAGAAAGCTGGAATCGGTGCTGGATCGCGGCCGGCGCGTGGAACCTGCGGTGCCAGGTCCAGGATCCCGCAGGGCTGTCCCCGATGCGCAGCCGTGGCGGCGCGGCTAGACTCGCGGCGCCCGACCACATGGGCGCGACCGCCGCGGCGGTCGACAACGACTCGACCGAGGGAGACGACATGAACATTCTTCGCGCGCCGCTGGGCCGCATCGCCCTGCTGCTGGCCGCAGCCATCGCCCCTGGCGCACACGCCGCCGAGGCCCCGCCTGGCCCGGAGAAGTACTTCCAGCACCCGCGCATGGTCGCTGCGCAGCTTTCTCCGGATGGTCGCACCGTCGCCCTGCTGATGGCCGCCAACGACACCAGCCGCGTGCGCCTCGTCGGGCTGGACGTGAAGACGGCCAAATTCACCTCGCTGGCCGGATTCGAGGACGCGGACATCGCCGACTTCCACTGGGTCAACGCGCACCGACTGGTGTTCGAGCTGGGCGACCGCAACGCGCCCGCCGGCGACATCGACACCGCCTCGGGCCTGTACGGTGTGAACACCGACGGCAGCGGGCTGCGCGAACTGGTGAGCCGCCACGGCCACCCCTTCTTCGAACGCGGCGGCGACCACTCGCGCGTGCTGCCTTGGAACACCTGGTTCCTGCAGGCGGTCGACGGCGTGTCCGAGGACGTGTACGTCTACCACGCGGAGGAAATCGACGAGAAGCACAGCGACTACCTGCAGCTGGAGCGCCTGGACACCCTGCACGGCCACGTCGCCGACGTGCCCACGCCCGCGCACGCCTTCCAGTGGATCTTCGATCCCAAGGGCGAGCTGCGCGTGGCGGTCACCGACAAGGGCAACCACAGCAAGGTGATGGCGCGCGAACCCGGTGGCAAGGAATGGGTGACGCTGGGCGACTTCGAGCACTATGTCGACGACAAGGCCTTTCATCCCGATTACATCGACCAGGACGGCAAGCTGTTCGTGCAGGCGCGAAACGGCGGCGACAAGGTCGCTGTCTGGACATACGACCTGGCGCACCACCAGCTGGCCGACAAGCCCTGGCTGGTGTCGCCGAAGTACGACCTGCATCCCGAGTACGTCAACGTCGGCGGCAAGCTGGCAGGCCTCACCTTTCGCGCCGACGCGGTCGTCACCCAATGGGTGGCGCCGGAGCTCGTGGCCCTGCAGGCCCGGGTCGACAAGCTGCTGCCATCCACGACCAACCACCTGGACGTGGCCGCCGACGGCAACCTCGACACGGTCGTCGTGTACGCGACGTCCGATCGCGTGCCGGGGCTGTGGTTCGTGCTGGACCAGACCAAGGGCAAGCTGCTGAAGCTGGGCGCCGCGATGCCCGACATCGACCCGAAGACGCAGGCGACGCTGGAGCCGGTGCACTACGCCGCGCGGGACGGGCTGGACATCCCCGCCTGGCTGACCGTGCCGGCCGGGACCCAGCGCAAGAACCTGCCGCTGGTCGTGCTGGTGCACGGTGGACCCAACGTGCGCGGCCGCAGCTGGGACTGGGACGCCGAGACGCAGTTCCTGGCGTCACGCGGCTACGCCGTGCTCGAGCCGGAATTTCGCGGCAGCACCGGTTATGGCTGGAACCTGTTCCATGCCGGCTGGAAGCAATGGGGCCTCGCGATGCAGGATGATGTGGCCGACGGCGTCAAGTGGGCCGTGGCGCAAGGCATCGTCGATCCGAAGCGCGTGTGCATCGCCGGCGCCAGCTACGGCGGCTATGCGGTGCTGATGGGCCTGGCGCGCGACCCCGACCTGTACCGCTGCGGCATCGACTGGGTCGGCGTCACGGACATGAACCTGATGTACACCGCCGACTGGTCGGACATGTCCGATGAGTGGAAGCGGTACGGCATGCCGGTGCTCGTGGGCGACCCGGTGGCCGATGCGGCGCAACTGAAGGCGACCTCGCCCACCACCGTGGTCGCCAGGATCCATGCGCCCGTCCTGATGGCCTATGGCGGCAAGGACATGCGCGTGCCCATCGAGCACGGCGAGCTGTTCCGCGATGCGCTGAAGAAGCAGCCCGGCGCCAAGGTCGAGTGGGTGGTCTACGACAAGGAAGGCCACGGCTGGCGTTCGACGCAGACGCGGATCGATTTCTGGAACCGCGCGGCGCGCTTCCTGGACGCCAACATCGGCGCGCCCTGAACCGGCTATCGCGGAACGACCTTGCGCAGGCGTTCCGCGACATCGCCGTAGCCCGCCTGCGCCTTGCCGCGCGCGTGGTCGATGAGGCCGTCGCCCTGCAGGCGGCGGTTGCCCGTCACGCGGCCGGCCACCTGCTTGAGGTCGCCCTTGACCTGGGCGATGCGGCCCTGCACCTGGTCCCGGTTCATGCCCTGCTCCCGCCCACGCTCAGTGGAAGAAGAAGTACAGGATGACCAGCACGAAGACCGGCACGCCCAGCAACCAACCGACCAGATACTTGCCCATGGTGATGTCTCCTTGGATGTCGAAAGGCGACGCTTTCGTGATGGGCGTCGTCCGGGATGGACCTGTTCTACGCCGCGATCAGCTCCGGATCAACTGTCCGTTCGCGTCGCGCCATGAATGTTCGAACGCCAGCGCGTCGTCGGCATTGCGCGGACGCACCCCCATGAGGATCGCGCCTTCGCGGATGCCCGATTCGTATTCGGCGATGCGCTCCTCGGGGATGCCCCAGCCGATCAGGGCGCCCACCAGCCCGCCGGCGGCACCGCCCGCGCCAGCGCCGGCCAGCGCCGCGGCGATCGGGCCCGCGATCACCAGCCCCAGGCCCGGCAGCACGAGGCTGGTGCCCATCGCGGCGACGGCGGCCGTGATCGCGCCCACCGTGCCGCCGATCGCGCCACCGATGCCCGCGCCCTCGGCCGCCTTGGTGCCCAGCTCGGTCGCGACGGCGGCGTCCACCGGGAACTGGCGGGCGCGGGTCTCGTCGGACATCACGAGGTTGACGTCGTCGCGGTCGTAGCCGCGCGCGGCGACGGACGAGTAGGCGCGTTCAGCGCTGTCCCGATCGGGGAACAGTCCGGTGACGAGGCGGGGATCAGCCATGGCGGTCTCCTGCGAAGTGGATGCGGCGGGCTCGCGGCCCTCGCCCCCGATTCAGCAAGCGAGGGGCCCGCCGGCCCATCCGCGACCGCTCAGCGGCGCTTGGGGCGTCCCGCCGCGATCGACTTGACGAGCGGCACCGTCATCATCAAGCCGGCCGAACCGGCCAGCGCCATCGGCACGAACGAGCGCGTCCAGGCCATCGCCGCGGCGCCGGCGAGGATCGTGGCCAGGCCGGCGAGCCACAGGCCGAACGGGCCGAGGCGGAAGGAGGACTTGGTCATGGCGTGCGTGGTTCGGGCAAGGCTGACAGTCTGGCCGCACCGGGCGCGCGCGATCGGGCGATGAAACGCCCGAACACCGCGCAGATCGCACCGGGCGACGGGCGCAGCACTTGCCTCGGCCCGGCGATGACCGCCTCGCCGCCCGCCTACACGCGCCGCCTCGTGCCAACGCTGCTCACCGCCACGCCCACCGCGCGGCGCGCGTTCCGCTGCCGCTGCGGGCGTCCCGTGTTCTTCCGCAACGATGTGTGCCTGGCCTGCGGCACGCCGCTGGGCTACGATCCCGAACTGGTGCTGCTGCGCCCGCTCGCGCCCACGCGCGACCCGCAGGTGCTGCGCGCGATGCGCACGCGCGGCGTCGGCGCCACGCTGCCGCTGACCACCTACCGGCGTTGCGCCAACTGGACGTCCGCCGCACCCTGCAACTGGCTCTTGCGCGACGATGCCGCCGCGAAGCAGCAGCCGTTCTGCCGCTCCTGCTGCCTGAATCGCACGGTGCCGGATCCGGCCGACCGGAACAACGCCGAGCTCTGGCTCAAGGTCGAGCAGGCGAAACGGGCGCTGGTATCGCAGCTGATCGCGCTGAAGCTGCCCGTCGCCTCGCGCGTCAGCGAGGACACCGCGCACGGCGTGATGTTCGACCTGCTGCGCTCGCCCGTCGACGGCCCGCGCGTGATGACCGGCCACGCCGACGGGCTGATCACGCTGGACGTCGAGGAAGCCGACGACGTGCACCGCGAGACGATGCGCGCGCAGATGGGCGAGTCCTACCGCACGCTGATGGGCCACCTGCGCCACGAGATCGGCCACTACTACTGGCAGCGCCTGGTGCGCGGCAGCGCCTGGGAAGCGCCGTGCCGCGCCCTGTTCGGCGACGACCGCGCCGACTACGGCCAGGCGCTGCAGGCCTACTACGCCAACGGCGCGCCGCCGGACTGGAAGAACGCCTTCGTCAGCGCGTACGCCACCGCGCACCCCTGGGAAGACTGGGCGGAGACCTGGGCGCACTACCTGCACATGGTGGACGCGCTGGACACCGCGCGCAGCTTCGGCCTGGTCGCCCACCACGACGAGATCCAGTACGAGCCGTTCACGGCCCAGGCGCTGCACGCCGACGACGCGCCCTCCTCGCCCGCGGGCGACGACCTCGGCTTCCTCGCGATCGTCAACGGCTGGATCGAACTCACCGGCGCGCTCAACGAAGTCACGCGCAGCATGGGCGAGCCCGATTTCTACCCGTTCGTGCTCTCCAGGCCGGCGGTGCGCAAGCTGCATTTCATCCACATGCTGGTCAGGAGCGAGGCCGGCGGATGGGCGCGGGGCGGTTCGCCGACGGGCGCGGGCGGCGTCGCGGATGGCGACGGATCGTCCACCGGCGCCGGCGGCGGCGCCATCGGGGACGGTGCGGGCGCCGTCGGCGGCGCGACGGGCGGCAACCCGGTGTCCGGCGGCACGGGCACGGTGCCGCCGTCACCGCCCCCGCAGCAGATGGCAGCGCGCGTCATCGCTTGAGGGCCCGTTCCAGCTGGGCCTTGCTCATGCTCGACCGCCCGTGCAACCCGGCCCGCTTCGCATCCTCGTACAGCTGGGCATAGGTGCGTCCCTGCGCGCCGCGGTGCGAATGTTCGCCGCCGCGCCTGGCCGGCGACATGTCGTTGAGCGACTGCGGGCTGGCCTCGCGCGCCTCGCCGTGCTGGGCACGCGTCTTGTTGACGGTGCGCGCGGCGATCTCCTCGGCGAGCTTCTCGCCGCGGCCGCTCGACAGCAGGCTCTGCTTGATGTCCTTGTACTGGCGCTCTCGCTTGGCGCTCCAGGGGCCTTGGGGCATGACGGATCTCCCGTTCGGTAGGCGCCACGGGAACAGGCGCCCTCGCCGCTCAGTCGGCAACACCCATGCCCAGCCCCGACGCGTGGCCAGGGGCCCCTAGGTGTGAAGGTTCAATAGGTTGTTGCGGGTGTTCACCCGGAGCTGTTTTGAGAGACTGGGAATCGCCAAACCCCCTGTCAACTCCAAACACCCACCCGGATGAACACCCAT
>Ga0068855_100004976_pt1 | contig 16211 bp, 14 predicted proteins | sample KBSCornC52_FD_66592 | JGI IMG/M metagenome (GOLD analysis project Ga0068855, IMG submission 66592) | Corn rhizosphere microbial communities from Kellogg Biological Station, Michigan, USA - KBS Corn C5-2 | ecosystem: Host-associated > Plants > Roots > Rhizosphere > Soil ...
AACAGCTCCGGCATCGCCATCGGCGTCGCGCCCGGCACCGGCAAGATGGCGTCCATCTCGTACGTGACCGTCCAGAACACCGGCGGCAACGGCATCGCGGTGACCAGCGGCATCCTCAACATCCTGCAAGGCGTGACCGTCACCAACGCCGGCAGCGCCAGCAAGCATCACGACGGGCTCAACATCTCGGGGGGCACGGTCAACATCAGCGTGGCGGCGGGCCAGGCCACCACCAGCTTCAGCAACAACACGGAGCACGGCATCTACGTGACGGGCACCGGCGTCCTCGACATCAGCGGCGTGCCCGTCACGTCGCCGGCCCCCAACGGCCAGGGCACGGTCCTCGCCAACAACAACGCCTTCGACGGCCTCGAGATCTTCGAGGCGCCGGGCGCGGCCGCGCAGAGCTCGATCGCCGGGCTGGTCACCTGGGGCAACAGCAAGCAGGGCATCCAGCTGTTCGGCGGCGAGAAGGTGAAGGTGCGCCGGGGCATCCTGCTCAACAACAAGCTCAACGGCCTGTTCATCACCTCGTCGGACATCACGCCGGCGGCCAACGATCTGTCCGGCATCAACCTGGGCACGGCCGGCGACCCCGGCCTGAACCAGATTCAGGCGGCGCTGGGCTCGAACGCCGACCTCACCGGGCTCTGCCTGTCGATGGCGCCCTTGCAGGGTCCGCTGTCACTGTCCGCCGAGGGGAACGTCTTCGCGGGCCCGACCGACTGCACGACCTCGACCAACGGGGTGGTGCGCTCGACCTCGTGCGCGAACAACGTCGACGTCGGCGTGGTCCCCGCGCTGGGGACGACCATCACGATCGACCTGGCGACCTGCCACTGAGCAGGCGCCGGGCCAGGCGGGTGCCCAATCCCAGCGCGGCCGCCGTCCAGGCCAGCAACGCGACATAGACCGAGACCCGCGGGATGTGCAGCAGCTCGGGCGCGCGGATGGCCGCCGACAGCCGGATGGTGGCCACCGTGTACATGCCAAGCGGAAAGACCGCGCCCCAGTACAGCGGGTCGTACTTGAGCGGGAACTTGCGGAACACGTGGCGCCAGACGCCCAGGACGAACAGCATCGGGATCCACCAGCTGGCGGTGGCCCACCACATCAACATGAACCCGATGGTGAACGGCAGCACCTGTTGCAGCAGGGGCGCATCGGGCGCGGCGGCGATGAGGTGCGCCCCGGCCAGCGTCGAGATGGCGGCCGCCCCCATGTTGATCCAGTAGGGCGGCGCCAGGTCGGATGGGCTCATCGGCGCGAAGGTGTAGCGATAGAAGATGAGCCCGATGATCCAGATGTAGAGCATGCCCCCGCCCAGCCACATGGCCAGGCAGTAAAGGGCGACGGACGCGCGCAGGTGAGCGGCCATGGTCGGCAGCAGCTGGGCCCCCAGCACCGCCACCGACTGCGCGGCCACGACCACCACCAGCCAACCGCCGTTCAACCCTTCGGCCAGCGGCGGCTTGTCGCGGATGACGGTCAGGATGCTGAGGATGGCGTAGGTCAGCGTCGCCCACAGCACGACGCCCAGCACCCACAGGACGCCGGCCGCGCGCGGCGAGCCCCCCACCACCAGACAGTCCGAGCCGAGCACACAGGTGGCGGCCACCATCGTGAAGAAGCCGACCGCCCGGCCGTGATGGGTCAGGTCGGCCAGCATGCGGTCGCGAAACCGGATCAGGCGGACGAAGGTCATCGCCCACAGCGCGGGATAGAAGACCAGGTTCAGCACGAACAGCCCGCTCGCCAGGCGGTCCCACCCCATGAGCTTGCAGGCCAGCGACACGATCCCGGTCGCCATCACCAGCGCGAAATAGGCGGGATGGAGCTGGGCGATGGCGTCCGCGGCGATCACCGGAGGTAGCGGTAAAGGCCCAGGTTCAGCAGCAAGCAGGCCGCGCTGGCCGCCAGGCCGGGCAGGGCGATCGCGCCGTTCCCGGCCAGAAAGGCGTTCATGGTAGCGGTCAGCAGCCACAGTTGGCCGACGACCAGGATGAGCGCGAAGCAGAGGATCCCGTAGATGATCGTCAGCCGCTGCGCGCGCGTGCGCGGCCGTTCCAGCTCGTTCACGTGGACGACTCCACGACGCCGGTGGCGTAAATCCCGTCGGCCGCCGTCTCCAGCTGGATCCGCGGCAGCGGGCGCGGCGGCGGGCCGGCGATGTTGCGGCCGGTGTAAAGGTCGAAGAAGCCTTCGTGGCAGGGGCACTTGAGGACCCCCTCGGCGACCACCGGGATGACCGCGCACGACAGGTGCGTGCAGAGCTGGCTGTAGGCCAGGAAGGTCCGCTCGTCGGTCCGGATCAGCAGGCAGCGATCGTTGGGCCCGGGGTACGTGAACACGATGGCCGAGCCGATCGGGACGTCGTCCGGCGCCGCGATCCGCTGCCGCGCGGGTGCCGGCCGCTTGGCGCGGACCAGGTGCTGGGCGGCGATCCAGGCCTGACCGGCCACGAACGCGCCGCTGGTCAGCACCAGGAAGCGTCCGAAGTCCCGTCGCGCCACGTACTGGTCTGCCGGCCAGTCGATGGGGAAATCGCGACGCCAGGGCGGCTGGCGGTCTTCGGGCGTGCCGTCGGGCGCCCGGGTGACGTCCTCGGGCTCGCGCAGCGTCTGGTAGCCCTCGGCGGGCGCGGCGCCGGTCAGTCCTTCGCGCTCGGGCGAGTCGAGCCTGGGGTCGACGGCCATGCTCAGATCTCCACGCCGGCGAACGGGTCGGCGGCGTCCGGGGGCGCAAGCGGCAGGCGCACGGTGCGGCTGGCGGGGCGATCGTCCATGGCCGCGGTGACGTCCACGACGGCCGGCGGGGTGGGCGCGCGCGGCACCATGACGTTCACCCGGGTGGTGATGACCTGCCCGCCAAACCGGAACTGGTTGGTCGGCATCGAGCGCGGGCGAATCTCCGTGATCTGCTCGCGCGTCCCGAAGAACAGCGCCTGGCTGGGGCAGACCGTGGCGCACATCGGCCGCTTGCCGATCGACGTCCGGTCGTAGCACATGTCGCACTTCATCATCAGCTGGCGCTCGACGTAGAGCTCGGGAACGCCGAACGGGCAGGCCATCACGCAGTTCCCACAGGCGATGCAGCGGGCCTTGCGCGCCGTCTGCACCACGCCGTCGGCGGTCCGTTTGATGGCGTCGGCGGGACAGACCTCCGCGCAGGTCGGCTGCTCGCAGTGCATGCAGACGACCGGAACCGTCTGGACCGACCGCGCGCGATCGACGTATTCGAGGTGGATCATCGAGTCGCCCCGATGGGTGTCACATTCGGAGCAGGCCTGAACGCAGGACTGGCAGCCGATGCACCGGCTGGGGTCGACGAAGAACTCGAGTCGCTGGGCGGTGGACAGGACGTCCTCCTTCACTGTTGGGGTTCCAGCACGGCGGCGTACTCGGGCGGACCGTCGGCCCGCCGCACCCGGCACGCGCACACCTTGTACTGGGGAATCTTGCTGATGGGATCCTGCGCGGCCACGGTCAGCCGGTTGACGCTCTTCGGCCCGGCCCAGTGGTACGGGATGAACACCGTGTCGGGGCGGATCGTGCTGACCACCGAGGCGCGCACGGTGATGGTCCCGCGCGCCGTTTCGCAGGTGGTCCAGTCGCCCTCGGCGATCCCCAGCTTGTCCGCCAGCCTGGGGTGCAGCTCGATGCGCGGCTCCGCGTACTGTTTCACGAGCGGGCCGATGCGGCGGGTCTGCGTGCCGGACAGGAACTGGCTGACCACGCGGCCGGTGGTGAGATAGAGGGGAAAGTCCGCCGAGACGTCGTCGGCCGGCGTTCGATAATCCGCCACGTTGAACCGCGCCTTGCCGTCCGGGAAGTAGAACGGACCGGCGCCCTTGGCGATCGGGTTGTAGCTGCCCGGTTCGAACAGGCGGGGCGTGCCGGGGTAGTCGGGGGTCGGCGCGCCGGTGCGGGGATCGCTGGCGGGGCAGGGCCAGAACACACCCATTTGGCGTTCGATCTTTTCGTAGGTGATGCCGGAGTAGTCGGCGATCCCGCCCCGACTGGCGGCCCGCAGCTCCTCGAAGATCGCGCCGGGGCTCGAAAAGGTGAAGCCGTGCGGACGCCCCAGGGCGCGCGCCAGGTCCTGCAGGATGACCCAGTCCTGGCGCGCCTGGCCCGGGCAGGTCGCGGCCTGGTTGATCTTGATGACGCGGCCTTCAACCTGCGTGACGGTGCCTTCGTCCTCTTCCTGCAGGCTGCCGGGCAGGACCACGTCCGCGTGCCGCGCGGTCTCGCTCAGGAAGAAGTCGATGGCCGTGAAATGTTCCAGCTTGTCCAGCGCGCGCGCGACGAAGTCGCTGTCCGGCAGCGAGATCTTCGGGTTGAAGCAGATCGCGAGCAGCGCCTTGATCTCGCCGGCGTCGATCTTCCGGAACAGCTCGTAGGCGTCGACGCCCGGTCCGGGGATGCTCGCCTCCTCGACGCCCCAGACGGCGGCGATGTGCCGGCGGTGCTCGGGGTTCGAGATGTCGCGCAGGCCCGGCAGCTGATCGCACTTCTGCCCGTGCTCGCGCCCGCCCTGGCCGTTGGCCTGCCCGACGATCGTGCCGTAGCCCGACTTGGGCTTGCCGATGCGCCCGCTGGCCAGCACCAGGTTGATCGCGCCCAGCACGTTCTGGACGCCGTTCGAGTGGTGCTCGATGCCGCGCGCGTGAAACAGGAAGCTGGTGCGCGCGGTCCCCCAGATCTCCGCGGCCGCGCGCAGCGAGCGTTCGGGGACCCCCGTCACCTCGACGGTGCGCGCCAGCGGCCACTCGCGGCAGTACGCCGCCACGGCCTCGAACCCGACCGTGTGCGCGTCGATGAAGCCCTGGTCGATCCAGCCCTTCTCGATCATCAGCTGCAGCACGCCGGCGAACAGCGCGGCGTCGCGGCCGGGGCGCACCGGCAGGTAGAGATCGCAGGTGCGCGCGATGGGGGTGATGCGCGGGTCCTGGACGATCACCTTCGCGCCCTGCTCGCGCGCCTGCCAGATGTAGTTGGTCGTGATCGGCGAGCACTCCGCCACGTTGGAGCCGGCCACCCAGATCACGTCGGTCCCGACCATGTCGGACCAGGGGCTGGTGGTGCGGTCGATTCCGAACGCCTTCTTGTTGCCGGCGCCGGCGCTCACCATGCAGAGCCGTCCGTTGTAGTCGATGAACGGCGTCCCCAGACAGACCCGCGCGAACTTGCCCAGCAGGTAGGTCTTCTCGGTCGTCAGGCTGGCGCCGCCCAGCACGGCGACGGCCGACCGGCCGTATCGTTCCTGCACGCGCGCGATCTCGGCCGCGGTGTGCGCGATCGCCTCTTCATAGCCGGCCGATCGGAAGCCTCCCACCGCCGAGGGATCGCGCCGCAAGGCCGTGGTGAGCCGGTCGGGGTGGCCGCCCTGCAGGTATCGCTTGACCCCTTTCGGGCACAGCATGCCGCGGTTGAACGGGAAGTCCTCCCAGGGCTCGAACCCGATCACCTCGCCGCCGCGCACCTTCAGCTGGATTCCGCACTGCTGGCCGCAGAAGCAGCAGTGGGTCTTGACCAGCCGCTCGGGATCGTCGGAGGACGTCGCGCGCAGGTTGCTCGACAGGTGGGGCCCGAAGGCGTGGATGATGTCGGTGTCGGAGGTCGGCAGGGTCGCCATCTCAGCTCTCCCGGGTCGCCGCGGCCGGCTGGGTCCAGAGGGCGCCCTGCGCCAGGCCGAACAAGGCCCGGCGGCATCGCGGGCAGACCTGCTGGTAGTGGCCGTCCCGGTCGGTCAGCTCGTAGCTGAACCCCAGCTGTCGTTCCACGCCGGCCAGATCGCGGATGGTGGCCGCCTGCGCGTGCGCCAACCCGCACCGACGGCACAGCGCCGGCTCTTTCCCCTCCTGCGCGCGTTTGTAGACCGCCACGCCGATCTGGGCCGGGCGCTGGAACACGTGGAAGAACTTCCCGAACGGAAGCCAGAGCAGCGTCAGGATCACGCACAGGGCGTGCAGGATGGCCAGGAACTGGTAGCCGTACCCGGACATCCAGGTGTAGCTCACCGTCAGCAAGAGGCCCGTCACGCTGATGGCGGCCAGCAGCAGCAGCGGCAGGATGTCCTCGCCGAACTGCTGCAGCGCCGCCGCGCCGTGGTCGATCATGCGGCGCCGGAACGCGAGCATCACGCCGGCCATGACCAGCAGCGAGCTCCAGACCAGGCCGTGGAAGACGATGAACGCGACCGCCGATCCCAGCGCGAAGTCCGACGTGCCGACGCCGAACAGGAAGGCCCGATAACGGCCGAGCTGACCGGGGACGGTCTCGAAGTGGACCCAGCCCCAGACCAGCGGAAAGGTGATGGCGGCGGCCAGCAAGCAGCCCCACATGATGCAGAGGTGAGCCAATCCGCGCAGGCGGCCGCGCCGCAGGATGAAGCGGTTGGCGGCCACCTCGACGACCAGCCGGCGACAGATCTCCCCCAGGCTCCGCAGCAGCTGCCCGGGGCGGATGGCCGAGCGCCAGCCCAGCCGCCAGTACATCCGCGTGGGCGGGCGCTCCAACCAGACCGCATATCGATAGGTGACGCCGAAGGTGGCGAACAGCGTGGCGAACGTGTAGCCGACCAGGGCGGCGTCGAAGTGGGTGAGGCGGCGCGATCCGACGACGATCAACAGCGCCAGCGCCGCCGACGCCACCAGTCCGCGGAGGGCCGGCTTGGGCTGCAGAGGAAGAGAAGCGCGCATGAGGGGCGCCGCGATTATAGACGTCGCCGTCGCGTTTCAACCAATTCCTGAATGCGCGCAAACGTTGCGCGTCCGAGCCGGCGCGCGCGCGTTTATTTCGTGGATGCTCGGCGGGATGGGATCGCCCGCCGCGACGGTGAGACGGTCGCACGCGGCGCGGCGGGCGCGGTGTTGAGCGAACGTTGCGGCCCGTGCAACCCGCAAACTGCCATGCAGCGGCACGTCGGTTGCTGTTGGTCCGGCGCACATGCGCTACCGCAAACATTGGATCGGTCTGGCAATCGTCTTCGCAGCCTCGTTCGTCATCCTCGGCGGCCAGGGGGTCAAGCTGACCCGCCAGCTGCCTCCCATCCCCGGCCACGTCGTCGACGCGGCCACCGGCCAGGAGTTGTTCGACGCCGCGACCATCCGCCGGGGTCAGAACGTCTGGCAGTCGATCGGCGGACAGGAGGTCGGGTCGATCTGGGGCCACGGCGCCTACGTCGCGCCCGACTGGACGGCCGACTGGCTTCACCGCGAGAGCGTGCTCATCCTCGACGGCTGGGCGCGCGCCGCGCGGTTCAGCTCGTTCGAGGCGGCGCCCCCGGAGACGCGGGCGGCGTTGCAGGCGCGGCTCACCGCCATGGTGCGCCCGAACGGCTACGACGACGCGCGCGACGAGGTGCGCCTGCCCCCGGAACGCGTGGCCGCCTTTCAACAGAACGCCGCCCATTACGCCGACGTCTTTTCGGCCGGCCGCGACGCCTATGCCATCCCCCGCGGCGCCCTGAAGGATCCGACGCGGCTGCGCGAGATGGCGGCGTTCTTCTGGTGGACGAGCTGGGTGGCCGCCACCAACCGGCCCGGCGACAGCGTGACCTACACGTCGAACTGGCCGCACGAGCCGCTCATACAGAACGTCGCCACACCGGGCACCACGCTCTGGAGCCTGCTGTCCGTCATCCTGCTGCTGGCCGCCATCGGCGCGCTGGTCTGGCACCGCGCGGCGCAGCCCGAGGAGGCAGCGCCCTCGCCGCCGCCGCTCGATCCCTTCCGCAGCGTCCCGCTGTCGCCCAGCCAGCGCGCCACGATGAAGTACTTCCTGGTCGTCGCGGCGCTGTTCCTGGCGCAGGTGGCGCTGGGCGGCGTGACCGCGCACTACGGCGTGGAGGGGCAGTCGTTCTACGGGATCCCGCTCGGCGAGTGGCTGCCGTACGCCGTCACGCGCAGCTGGCACACGCAGCTGGGCATCTTCTGGATTGCCACCGCCTGGCTGGGAACGGGGCTGTTCCTGGCGCCGGCCATCGGCGTCGAGCCGCGCTTTCAAAAGCTGGGCGTCAACGTGCTGTTCGGCGCGCTGCTGGTGATCGTCGTGGGCGCGCTGGTCGGCCAGTGGCTGTCGGTGCAGCAGCGCCTGGGCGGCCAGCTCTGGTACTGGTTCGGTCACCAGGGCTACGAGTACGTGGACCTGGGCCGCTTCTGGCAGATCTTCCTGTTCGCGGGCCTGTTCATCTGGCTGGCGCTGATGGGACGCGCCCTGTGGCCCGCCTTGCGGCGGCGCGACGAGCAGCGGCCTCTGCTGGTGCTGTTCGTGCTCTCGAGCGCCGCCATCGCGCTGTTCTACGGCGCCGGGCTGATGTACGGCCGCCAGAGCCACCTGGCCTCGGTCGAGTACTGGCGCTGGTGGGTGGTCCACCTGTGGGTCGAAGGGTTCTTCGAGGTGTTCGCCACGGCGGCCATCGCCTTCCTGTTCGTCCGCATGGGCGTGCTGCGCACGGCCGCCGCGACGCCGGCCGTCCTGTTCGCGACGGCGGTGTTCCTGGCCGGCGGCATCGTGGGCACGCTGCACCACCTGTACTTCACCGGGACCCCCAACTCCGCCCTGGCGCTGGGCGCCATGTTCAGCGCGCTCGAGGTCGCGCCCTTGACGCTCATCGGCTACGACGTCTGGCAGAACCTGCGCGCCGTGCGCCAGTCGTCGGGCGCGCCGGACTGGATGGCTCGCTATCGGTGGCCGGTGTACTTCTTCGTCGCGGTGGCCTTCTGGAACCTGCTGGGCGCCGGCGTGTTCGGCTTCCTCATCAACCCGCCCATCTCGCTGTACTACGTGCAGGGCCTCAACCTCACGCCGGTGCACGGCCACACGGCGCTGTTCGGCGTCTACGGCATGCTGGGGATCGGCCTGGCGCTGTTCTCGTTGCGCGTGCTCAGCCGCCGGGCCGAGTGGCGCGAGGGCGTCCTCCGGTTCGCGTTCTGGTCGCTGAACGTGGGCCTGCTGGTGATGGTCACGCTGTCGCTGCTGCCCATCGGCCTCATCCAGGCGCAGGCCGCCATCGAACGCGGCACCTGGTACGCGCGCAGCGCCGAGCTGTTGCAGTCGCCGCTGCTGGTGCACCTGCGCTGGCTCCGCGTGCCCGGGGACGTCATCTTCGCGGCGGGCGTGGTGGCGCTGGCCTGGTTCGTCATCGGTCTCAAGACCGGCTGGTCGTACCGCACCCGCGCGCCGGCCACCGAGGAGGCGGCCGCCGTGGAGCTGGGCGCGGCCTCCTGACGGGCCGTCCGTCACGCACGACGTTCACGCTGGCGCGGCGGCCCGAAGATGTCGGACCGCCGCGCCGCCGCCGTCAGGCCTCGTCGCGGGCCACGGTCTCCAGCGCGTCGCGGTTCACCAGCACCACGCCGCGACGGGCCGGCAGGACCAGCCCCTCTCGCCGCAGGCCGCTCATCACGCGAATCGCCGTCTCCATCGTGGTGCCCACCAGCGCCGCCATGTCCTGGCGGGACAGCGCGACCGGAACCACCGTCTGCCCGCGCTCCACGCGGCCGGCCCAGTCCGCCAGGCGGATGAGAAAGCGCGCGATCCGCTGGCGGGCGCCGAAGACGGCCATGTCCTCGACGCGCTTGTGGGCGCGCACGACGCTGTCGTTCAGGACGGCCAGCATGTTCCGCACCGCCTCCGGGTGCGCCGCCAGGAGCTGCAACGCCGCCGCGCGCGGGATCGCCAGCACGGTCGAGGGGTGCACGCAGGTCGCCCGCGTGTCGTAGGTGCCCCCGTCGGCCAGCGCCGACTCGCCGAACAGATCGCCCCGGCCGAGGAGCTCGATGATCACCTCGCGGCCGCTCTCCAGCGTCCGCACCAGCTTGAGCACGCCGCGCAGGATCAGGAACAGGGCGCCGGCCGGCGCGCCTTCCAGGCACACGTCCTCACCCTGGCCGCGTTCGAGGACCGCCGCCTGGCTGGCCAGCGCGGCGACCGCGGTCGCGGGCATGCCGCGGCAAAATGAGCTCCGCGTCAGAAGGTCCAGCGTCTCCGGGGGGGCAGGAATCACGGGCCGGAGCTACGCAAGAGTCGTACCGCGCCGGATCCTGACGGTTGTCATGTGCGGCGGCGAAATTTCGCGCAATTGTTTCGTCATGCTCAACCGCCAACCCCCGGCCACGCCCGAGCAGGTGATGGGAACGTGTCTCCGCCTCGAGCTCGAGGCGGCCGCTCTCTACAAGCGCTTCGAGGCCGCGTCCGCCGAGGCGGCGCTCCGCGACCTGTGGGCGAGCATGGCGCGCGCCGAGACGCATCACGCGCACCTGGTCGCCGAGCTGGCCAACCGGCGCGGATTCGCGGTGCCGGCGGTGCCCCTCAGCCTGTTGACGGCCATCGTCGAGCGCACCGAGGCCATCCGGGGCGAGGCCGATGCCAGCGAGCTGACCCCCGACCGCATGCTGGGGATCGCCGCCGCCCTGGAGTTCTCGGAGATGGACGACCTCTTCACGGCCATCTGCCGCGCGGCGGGCGTCTCGGCGGACGGCGGGCGAGCCGAGCACCTGCAGCCGCTGGTGACGGCGGTGCTGGCGCGGCAGGCGGGGGCTTCCGTGCTGCCCCACCTGCTGGCGGCGCTGATCCGGCTGGACCGGCGCGCCGAGTCCGGGGCCACCGCGGCCGCGCCGTCCGGTCAGTGAGCGGCCGGCAGCGCGCGCAGTGCCGCGGCGAGCGTTCGCGGGTCGTCGCTCTGCGCGCGCACGCGGCCCTCTCGGTCCAGCAGCGTGACGCGCCGGGTGTGCTCGAACTGTCCGTCGGCCGTGCGGCGATATCGGATCCCCAGCGCCGCCGCCGCCAGGCGCGCGCCGTCGTCGTCCGGCGGCGCGGCCAGCAGCCAGCTCTCCGGGGCCAGGTCGTGCCGCCGGAGCACGTCGGCCAGCACCGCCGGCGTGTCGCGCGCCGGATCGAAGCTGACCAGCAGGATCCGGAGGTCGGCCCGGTCGCGCGCCGGGAGAGCGGCCGCCATCTGGGCGAGATCGCGAATCAACAGCGGGCAGGCGGACGGGCAGGCCGCGAAGAACATCCCCGCCAGCACCGGGTGGCCCCGCAGCCGTTCGGGCGCCAGCGGTCGCCCGTCGGCGCCGGTCAGATGCAGGTCCAGGTCGTAAAGCGAGCCGGCGTTCGACGCGGCGGCGGCAGGGCCCTCGGGCGCCAGGGCGGCTGGCGTTTCGGCGGAGCCGCGATGGGCACGGCTGGCGCGCTGGGCCGCTCCGGCGATGGCCAGTCCGGCACAGCCCAGCACCGCGGCGCTGACCCCCAGCGACAGCTTCATCGCGACCCACCCGCCGGGTAAGCGCAGCGGAATCCCAGGTTCGGGGTGGTCGTTCGCGCCTCCAGCGAGCTGCGGAGCGCCGCGCGCAGGAACGCGGGATAGTCCAGCGGATCGGGCGCGTTGCTGGCCCCCGCGCCACAGAAGCGTCCGTCCTTCTCCGTGACGATCGACGCGGCGAAGTCCGCCACCCACTCCCAGACCAGGCCGTGCAGATCGGCCGCGCCCCAGAAGTTCCGCGGCCCCAGGCCCACGTCGCGGAGCACCGCCGGGTTGGGGCGCGCGTACCAGTCCAGGATCGTCTGCCGCCAATGCGCGTCGCGCCGCCCGTCGCGGGCGGTGGGCGTGGCCGCGGCCGCGATCTCCCATTCGGCTTCGGTGGGCAGCCGGCCACCCTGCGCGGCGCAGTAGGCGCGCGCCGCGAACCAGCTCACGCCCACCACCGGCGCGCGCGGCGGCGCGCCGGCGCCGGGGGTCTGCGCGTCGGCCCAGGCGGCCAGATAGCCTGGGTCCGCCAGGAGCCGCGGCACCTGGTCGCGCCGCCAGCTCGGGTTCTCGCGGGCGAACGTCAGGAAAGCTTCGTTCGTGACGGGCAGCGCGTCCAGGAGGAAGGGATCCACGTGGCGGACCGGCTCGTTGGGTCCGCCGGTCACCGCGCGGTAGTCGCCGCCGCCGACCAGGACCGGCCCCGCGCCGCCCGCGCCGGCGCGTGCCCCCGCCGGCGTGGCCAGCAGGGCGATCGCCAGCAGCGCCAGCTTCATGGCGTCCCCGCCACCACCACGGGCCCTGCCACCGCGCGGGCGGCCGCCACCTCGGCGGCGCCGATCGGGTCCAGGTGGTTCCCGAAGGCGGTGCGCACGTAGCTGAGCACGTCGGCCACCTGCTGGTCCGAGAGCTGCCGCTGCGGCGGCATCTGCGATCGGTAAGTCTCTCCGTTGACCGTGACCGGGCCCGTCAGGCCGTTCAGCACGATCGCGACGGCGCGCGCCTTGTCGGCCTTCAAGAAGTCCGAGCCGGCCAGCGGCGGGAAGACGTGCGGGACGCCCTGTCCGCCCGACTGGTGACAGGCGGCGCAGATCATCCGGTAGGTCTCCTGGCCGTGCGGGAACCGCGTCGGCTCCCCGGCGCTGGCGATCGCGGAGGGCGGCGGGGCAGGCGCGACCGGTGTCGCCGGCGCATTCGGCGCGCCGAACCAGCGGCGGATCACCTCGGTCAGCGGGCGCGGCTCCTGCGGGCCCGAGTAGATGCCCGGCGCGTCGGGGCCCAGCACCTTCAGCTGGCCGAGCGCGCCCTTGTTGAACGCGCGGAACAGGGCGTGGTCGACCAGCGCGTACGTGCCCGGAACCTCGACCTTGAACTCGACGATGGCCGCGCCGCCGGGCGGGATCGACGTCGTCTGGACGTTCTCTTGGATGGTCGTCCCTCCGCCGCTGTAGACGCGGTCGAAGATCTCGCCGATCACGTGAAAGCTGCTGGTCAGGTTGGGGCCCCCGTTGCCGACGAACAGCCGAACGGTCTCGCCCACCCGCGCCGTCAGCGCGTGCTCGTCGGTCAGCGCCCCCTCGGCCCCGTTGAAGACCACGTAGGTCGGCTTCTCGGCGACGGCCTTCTCCTCGTCGAACGACTGCAGCCCGGGCGCGCCGTGCGCGCCGACGGTGTAGAAGTCGCCTTGCATCAGGTAGTACTCGCGATCCACCGGCGGCAGGCCGCCCTTGGGCTCGACCAGGATCATGCCGTACATGCCGTTCGCGACGTGCATGCCCACCGGCGGGGTCGCGCAGTGATACACGTAAAGGCCGGGATTGAGCGCCTTGAACGTGAACTGGCTCTCCTGTCCCGGGGCCACGAAGCTGCTGGCCGCGCCGCCGCCCGGTCCGGTGACGGCGTGCAGGTCGATGTTGTGCGGCAGCTTGTTGCCGGGGTGATTCTTGAGATGCACCTCGACCGTGTCCCCTTCGGCGATGCGAATGAACTTGCCGGGGACGTGGCCGCCGAAGGTCCAGAACGTGTATTGCACGCCGTTGGCCAGCGACATCACCTTCTCCTGGACCTCCAGCTGGACGACGTCCCGGCGCGGGCGCCGGTCGGACACGGGCGGCGGCACCGCCGGGGCGTCCGTCGGTGTCAGCACCGCGTCGGGCTCCGGCGTCCTGCCGCGCCGGCAGCCGGCGGTGGCGGTGATCGCGGCGCACGACAGGACCAGCAGCAGGGAGCCCGCGGGGGCTCGCCCCGGGATGTCGCGCCTCATGACCGCCAGCGTGTCACCGCCGTCGCGGCCGGGGGATGACGGACGTCATGCCGCGGACACCGGCACCCGTGGCATTTCTTTCGACGCAAGGAGGAACCGATGTCCACCCTCAGTGAAACCGCCCTTCGCCACCCCGACACCGCCTCGTTGATCCTGGAGGTGCATCACCGCCGGATCGACGAGATGCTCGACGGGGTCGAGATCGCCGCCGACATCGGGAGCTGGGCCGAGGCGCGCGCTCTGTTCACCCGGCTCCGAGGCGAGCTGGAAGAGCACATCCGGATCGAGGAGCAGCTGATGTTCCCCTCGTTCGAGGCGTTCATGCGGATGCCGGGCGGGCCGACCAGCGTGATGCGCGCCGAACACGCCGAGATCGCCCGCTGCCTGGACGCCGTCGAGGGTTCCCTCGACGCCCAGCAGCTCGACGGCGAAGCGGTGGATCAGCTGGAGGGGTTGCTCGCGTCTCACAACGCCAAGGAAGAGCGCGTGCTCTATCCGCTCTTCGAGCGGCACGCGCCACCGGAGGCCTACGGCGCGCTGCTGGCGGAGATCCGGCCGCTGGTCGAGTGCTGACGGCGGTCAGGGACCGGCGCCGCCGGCGATCCAGGCCCGGATCGTCGCGATCGGATCGCGGGGCAGGCGCTTCTTGGGGGGCATGGGCGGGCGGGCGCGGCGTTCGATCTGCGCCACGAGCTGACTGTTCTTCGGATCGCCGGGGGCGATGACGGGACCGCCGTCGCCCCCCTTCAGCGCGGCCGCGTAGCTGTCCAGGCGAAGGTCGGCTTCGGCTTCCTCTTCGCCGTGACAGGAGACGCACCAGCGGTCCAGGATCGGCGCCACGTCGCGCGCGAAGCTGGGCGGTGGAGCGGCCGGCGCGGCGACCGCCGGCGCGGCTGCGCCAGCCAGCGCCAAGACCAGCGGCAAGACCAGCGCCATCGGCATGTTGCGGCGGAAACGGCCGCGGTATCGGGCGTTTTCTTGCAAATCCGATCCTGGTCCTTTAGGGTCCATGACACCTTATCGCGATGGCGAAGCGACAGCTCGATCTTCTCGCCGCTGGCGCGCCGAGCGCGGCCGCGAGCTCCGGCGGCGGGCGCGGCCGGCGTGGCGGCGGCAGCAGCGGCAACGACGGCGGCGGTGAGCCGCCACCCCCGGCCGACGCGTCGCTGGCGTCCGAGGCGCAGCGCCGCTACCTCAACTACGCCGTCAGCGTCATCACCTCGCGGGCGCTCCCGGACGTGCGCGACGGCCTCAAGCCGGTGCAGCGCCGCATCCTGTACGCGATGTACGCCAACCTGCACCTCTATCCCGACTCGAAGTTCCGCAAGTCGGCGACCATCATCGGCGAGGTGCTGGGCAAGTTTCACCCGCACGGCGACACCGCCTGCTACGACGCCATGGTCCGGATGGCGCAGCCGTTCTCGATGCGCGTGCCGCTGGTCGACGGGCACGGAAACTTCGGCTCGCTCGACGGCGACGCGGCGGCCGCCTACCGCTACACCGAGGCGCGCCTGGCCCCGCTGGCCATGGATCTGCTGGAAGAGATCCGGCAGGGCACGGTCGACTTTCGCCCCAACTACGACGGCACCACCGAAGAGCCGATCGTGGTGCCGGCCAAGATCCCGCAGCTGCTGGTCAACGGGTGCACCGGCATCGCCGTCGGCATGGCCACCAACATCCCGCCGCACAACCTGGTCGAGGTCTGCGCGGCGGCGGTGGCGATGATCGACAACCGCGACATCGAGACCAAGGACCTGCTGAAGCACATCAAAGGTCCGGACTTCCCGACCGGCGGGCAGGTCATCAACAGCAAGAAAGAGCTGCGCGAGATCTACGAGCGCGGGCAGGGGCCCATCCGCCTGCGCGGCGAGTGGAAGACCGAGTCCGGCGGCCGCAGCGGCGACCACATCGTCGTCACCTCCATCCCCTACGGCCTCACCAAGTCGGGGGTCGTCGAGCGGATCGCCGAAGTCATCATCAACAAGAAGCTGCCGATGCTGGTCGACGTCCGCGACGAGTCGACCGACGACGTGCGCATCGTGCTGGAGCTGAAGTCCGGCGCCGACCCGGCGCTGGTGATGGCCTACCTCTACAAGCACACGCCGCTCGAGAGCGGCTTCCACGTCAACCTGACCTGCCTGGTCCCGACGGAGAACCGCGAGATCGCCGGCCCGCTGCGCGTCGACCTGGCGGCCATGCTGCGCGAGTTCCTGACCTTCCGCGAGGAGACGGTCCGGCGGCGGTTCGAGTTCGAGCTGGCCGAGCTGGAGCGGCGCATCCACATCCTGCAGGGCTTCGCGATCGTCTTCGACGTCCTGGACGAGACGATCCGGATCATCCGCAAGTCCGACGGGAAGGCCGACGCGGCCGAGAAGCTGATGAAGCGCTTCGAGCTGTCGGAGGCGCAGACCGACGCGATCCTCGAGCTGAAGCTGTACAAGCTGGCCCGGCTGGAGATCAACCTGATCCTCGAAGAGCTCAAGACCAAGCAGGCCCAGGCCAAGGAGATCCGCACCATCCTGGCCGACAAGCGCAAGCTCTTGAAGGTCGTGCGCAACGAGATCGCCGAGGTGGCCGAGCGCTTCCCCGACAAGCGGCGCACCAAGATCAGCGGCGGCGGCGACGAGACCGAGTTCGTGGCCGAGGACTTCATCGTCGACGAAGAGGTCACGGTGATCCTGTCGCGCGACGGCTGGCT
>Ga0068855_100004977_pt1 | contig 16211 bp, 8 predicted proteins | sample KBSCornC52_FD_66592 | JGI IMG/M metagenome (GOLD analysis project Ga0068855, IMG submission 66592) | Corn rhizosphere microbial communities from Kellogg Biological Station, Michigan, USA - KBS Corn C5-2 | ecosystem: Host-associated > Plants > Roots > Rhizosphere > Soil ...
TGGTCGCGGGTGTATTCGCTGCGTACATGTCAACCATCAGCACGGAGATGAACTGGGGCGCTTCATATCTCGTCAACGATCTTTACCGCGCCTTTTTATGCCCCGGAAAGACTGAGCGCCATTACGTTAGGGTAGGCCGCGTCGGTTCCGTTCTTATTTTTGCGCTGTCGCTGCTCGTTGCTTACTTCTTCGTGAATGGATTGCGAGCGTGGTTTCTTTTTATCAATTCGGTGGTCTTCGCATTTATCCTGCCGCTATCGTGGCTACGGTTTTTTTGGTGGCGGCTGAACATCTATGGCGAGGCCGCGGCACTGGTGATCGGACTTCCATTGAGCTATGCCGTATGGTTTCCGCTTGGATTTTCGAAAGAAGCGATACATCCGTTTTGGCATGGATTTTTGCTCTTATTTGGGCTCGGCGTTATCGTGATCATCACTATTTCGTTCCTGACCCCACCGGAACGCGTGGAGACTCTGCGAGAATTCTATGCGCGTTGCAAGCCGCCCGGATTATGGGAACCGGTGACCGCCTCCATAGATGTTCGAGAACGCGCCGCTATTCGGGCGGACACGCTGCGAGACCTTTTCGATTGCGCGCTGGGCATTGCGTTTGCCACTTCCGCGATTCTGAGTGTGGTTTCGGCGATGGGTCGCCAATGGGGGCTGCTCGGCATGGTCTGTATCGTTCTCTGCGTAAGCGGAGGTTTATTCATCGGCCGCTGGGCGCGGCGCGGTGTATTTCGGTCGATGAGAAGCGGCTCGATGATCTTCGTGGCCGCCTTGTTGATCCCCATTTGCGGCGGCGCTACTTCGCCTGACAGAACGATTACGGAGCCCTACACCTGGCGAGAAAACTTTCAGGGAACAGAGCTCGGGCAATTCGCCAGCTATCCGCCGGTCCAGGACGTTGGGTACGATCCTTCGCTTGTGCCGACCTCTGAGTATGGCGCTTTGGGCGGACGCTCCTTGATGCGCATCTTGAAACCCGTAAGGCGCGGGCCGGAGCGATTCGGATTCATTCGCCGGCTTGACCTCGTGGCCTCGAGCAGTGGGGTGCTGTCATTTGCGTATCGGCTCTCGACTGCTTCGTTCGGCGATCGTATCGAGGTCGGCATCGCTGCCGCGAATGGGCGACGTTATACGACTACAAGAGGCGCCGGCATCGGTGGGTCATGGCACAGAGTGCGTCTTAGCATCCAGGAACTACGGGATGAATCTCGCCTTTTGCTACCGAACGGAGTCGGCATTGAAGGCTTCTATGTAGTGGCCTCGCTAGCGCGTGCCAATCTCGACATAACGTACCGGCTCCTGATCGACGATGTGGAGTTCCAAGAAGAACGAGAGACGCGCTTTCGAGTGCTTCAACCGCAGGCGATCGCTTTGGAGCCCAGACGCGAACTCTTCGCAACAACGAACCTTGGCGTGGAGCGATCGCTGCGAGTGGAAGTGGTCGCGCCCGTTCGTCTCGGAAGCGTTGAGTGCGTCGTCAAGGATCAGGATGGGAAGACGAGCGGCCGTGCGGAGCTGAAGGAGCGCAATGGCGTCTGGTCGAACGATGTCCCGTTCGACCGGCCACACAGTCCAGGCATTTACGCGCTGTTGCTGCGTGGCAAGACACCCGGCGGCCGTCCGCTGGTAACCACGGTTCGAATAGTTCGTTCCAGTTCGCCACCGGCCGGCCATCCGCGGTTGTACTTCAGTGCGGCTGATCGCAAGCGCCTGTCGGAGCGAACCCGTGAAAAGAAGTACGAGGCACTGTGGAAGCAGATTGTCCATCAGGCGGAGGAGTCCCGGAAAAACGGTGATTTGAGCCGCGCTTCCGCGATTTTTCCGATGCTCGACCGTACTTACCTACTGCCGACATTGCCCGGTTATTTCGACTTGATTACAAAGGCCGGAACTCGCGTGCGGTACAACGCGCTGCTGGCCTATATAAATAATGATCCCGAGGCTCGGGACGCTGTCAGAAATGCTCTGCAGGCCGCTATGAAATGGCCAAGTTGGGCGCCTCCGTGGTTTTCAGCTAATGGCCAGCCTACTTATTATCCAGCCGGGGAATTCACCGCACAGATTGCCTTCGCCTATGATTTGCTGTACGACCAACTCTCGCCACAAGAACGCGCGGCAATTCGCGAAGGGCTTATTCAGAAAGGCATCGAGCCCGCATACCGCGAGTATGTGTTGGATAACCGCGTTCTTTCGAACACCAGCAATTGGATCTCGCATAGCGTGGCCGGCTCACTGCTCGCGGCTGCCGCCATCGCAGGTGACGGTGACAATCCCGATCTAGATCTCTATATCAATGGTCTCCTGTCCAAACTGGAAGGCCATCTTGCCGGAAGTTATCTTCCTGATGGCAGCTACGGTGAAGGCATCAGTTATCACGAGTTTGATATGGAGACGCTCGCGCCGGCGCTCGTTGCCCTGAAGCGTGTGTTTGGTCTGGATTATTGGAGCCATTCCTATGTGAAAGATTCGCTCTGGTATCCGATTTCGACTCTGACGGATCCAATTAGTGGATGCCTGGATATGGGCGATACACACTGTCCGGCAGGCCATACGATTGCACCGGTGGTGGCGCAGTCGCACAATCCGGTCTTTCGCTGGTATGAAGATCATTTTGCCCCCACTTCGATGGAAGACTTTCTGTTCTCCGACGACACGCTGAAAGCGGAGCCGCCGAAAGCCCCCGGGTCGCGCTATTTCTCAACCAAAGGAGATGTCGTGTTCCGCACCGGATGGGGGCCGGACGACGCAATTTTGCTGATCCGCGCCGGACCCAATTTCAATCACAATCATGCGGACCAGGGATCTTTCCTGTTGCGCGCGCTAGGTGAGGATCTGATCACGGATGCCGGGTACGCGGACTACTACAAAGATCCGTACTACGACAATTACTTCAAGCAGGCGGCAGGGCACAACACCGTACTCGTCGATGGAGATGCGGCGAGTCAGTCGATTGCCGATACCATGACATTCCAATCTCTTCATGAATACCCGCGCATTATCGATACCGTTATGAGTGCTGGTATTGATGGAGTGACGAGCGAGCTTCAGCAGGTCTATTGCGGGTTGCTGAAGCGGTTTGTGAGACGTATCGTGTTTGTTAAGCCGGACTACGTGATTGTTTACGATGAACTCGTCCCTAGCAGGCCAACGTCGTTTGATTGGCTATTGCACCTGCCGGACGCGTCGAGGGTCACAACGGAAAGGGCGACGGCGCTCTACAGCGGAAGTACCGCATCGCTGGCGGTTCGATTTTTATCCCCAGACGTGAAACTACGCATGTACGATGGGCATCTTCCCTACACCACCTTCAATCCGTCTGCGCCAGCGGCTGTTCCCGCACAGCCCGCGATCTTAAATGCAAGGACCTTCCAATCGTCCGAACCAGTCCGATTTCTTACGGCGCTGGCGCCTGCCCGCTCATCGGAGGCCGCGCGCGCGCGAACAACGGATCTACGCCGTATCGAAACGCCCGACTGGCTGGGAGTTGAGCGCATTCGTGAGCGGCTGTTGTTCCGTAAAGGTTCGGCGGCCCAGCCTGTTTCCTTCGATACCTGGACCACCGATGCGGCGGCCTGGTTTGTCCGTGGCGAACCGGGGCGGCCGCAACTACTAGCCGCGCTCGGTGTGACAAACCTGAAGCGTGGGAATGAGACGTGGTTCGCCAGCGAGCGAGCGTCGAGTTTTGCGGCGACGTATCAGAACGGGCACACGTCACTAGACGTGTACTCCACCGTTGCACAGACGGTGCGAGTGCGGGAGCCGAATGGCCGGACGGCAGAGGTCCGAGTGGAGCCGGGCAGCCATCAGCTGGACTTCACGGGGGAGCGTCCGCAATGACACGACGGCATTTCGTCGAATCAACGTGGGCGGCTGTAGGATCGATAGGAGCGCCGCCGCGAGGCGAGTTCGACTATGTGGACTGGAGTTGGGAGCGCTGGCGCAGTATCACCAGCAGCCCGAGGCCGAAAATCGCAGGCGAGCAGAGCGGCAAAGCGGAGTTGATCGAATTAGCTCCCAGGGAACATAGAGCCTGGCCTGCGCGCCGGAGAGCATTTGAGGAAGTGATAGCTCCATTCCTGGGGGAGGCGCCTGAAGAGAAACCTCCATTGTTGGCGGAGACGCTCGAACAATTTGCTGAAGGCGGTTTCACGCGGCGCAAAGTGCGCTATCAATCCGAACCCGGTGAATGGATACCGGCTTATCTCCTGATCCCACAAAACCGGCGAGGCCGCAGCCCGGCAGTGCTCTGTCCGCACCAGACCACACAAGCCGGCAAGAACAGCCCTGCCGGTCTGGCGGACAATCCCGAGCAGCACACTGCATTCCGGCTGGCACAGCGCGGCTACGTCACTCTGACATGGGATGCGCTGTGTTTCGGAGAAAGACATAATGCCCAATCGGGACACTACGGCGATGCAATTCCGTTCTACCGAAGGCACTCGAACTGGTCGCTTCTATCCAAGATGATCTGGGATCTCAGTCGGGCTGTCGACTACATCGAGACTCTCGATTTCGTCGATTCGAAGCGCATCGGATGCGTGGGGCATTCGCACGGAGGACTTACTACTCTCTTCGGCATGGCTCTAGATCCGCGCATCGCGGTCGGCGCCAGCAATTGTGGGTTTGACACGTTTCGGATCGACGGCAATACTTTTCGCTGGAGCCGAGCCACCGCGCTCCTGCCCAAGCTGGGATTTTTTACGAGCAGTCCATACCTCAATATGGAGTCTTACCGGGCGGTTCCGGATTCTGAAGTCATTCAAACTCCTTTTGACATGCATCAGATGCTCGCCTTGATTGCGCCACGGCCCTTGATCCTTACGGCATCGGATGATGACTTTGTTTTTCCAAATGGAGGCTGGAGCACCCGTCAAGCTCTTGCACGTCTGTTGCGCCTCTACCGACTGCTCGGAGCGGAAGAGCATCTGGAGAGTTTCTATTTCAGGGCTGGTCACAGTTTTCCGGAAGCGGCGTCTTCGCGCGCCTACGCGTGGTTGGATAGATGGTTGAAAGTTTGATGCGATGGAAGTGATTCTGGCCATGGACGGAGGAGCGACGCGTACGCGTTGCGTGGCCATCGATCGAACGGGGCAAACACTCGCAGAAGCCGAGGGTGGCGCATCGAATCACTTGCATGAACGGGAACAAGACATCCGGGCAAGGCTAGCCGAACTGGTGGAACAAACGCTGCGGTTGGCGAATCTTTGCCGGAGGGATGTGGCCTGTCTTTCCGCCGGTTTCGCCGGAGTCGACTATGACGACTATGGCGCGGAACCGATGTTCGCACTCTTTCGGGAACTGGGATTCGAGCGCTGCCTGATTCATGGCGATATGGTGATCGCGCATGCGGCTGCTCTGGGCGGCGGCCCTGGCATTGTCATGGTTGCCGGAACCGGCTCGTCGATTCTAGGCGTTGATGGATCCGGCCGTCGCGTGAAGGTGGGCGGATGGGGACCGGTGTATGGTAACGAAGGAAGTGCCCAGAAGATCTCCGAGCGGGCGCTCAGAGCCGCCGCCCGTGCATACGATGGGCGCGGGCCTTCCACAGCGCTGCTCGACGCGCTTGTACGGGCTCTCGGTCTTTCCGATTTTCGCGACTCCCTATCCTTTATTTATGGACCCCATGCCCGAGACGTTGCATCGCTGTGCCAAGCGGCTTATGAGTGCGCTGTCGCAGGAGACGTCGTTGCCCGTTCCCTCTTTGAGAATGCCGCAGGTGAACTGGCGGACGGTGCGATTGCCGCTGCACGACGGCTCGGGTTGAACGGTTCGCCCATTCCTGTGTCCTATCAGGGCGGAGTTATGGAGCATTGCCCGCTGTTAGTAGCAAAGCTGAAAGAGAGGCTCGAGGAAGAGCTGCCGGGGACCCACGTACGATCGCCGTTGTGGAAGCCGGTGATCGGCGCGTATTTACTTGCGTGTAACTCAGTCGGTTGGAAGGCCACGGCGACGCAGTAATGATGCCTGAATACCTGCTGGAAGTCATCACCTGTTCCGTCGAGGATGCACGGGAAGCCGAGCGGGGTGGTGCAGGCCGACTTGAAGTTGTACGTGACCTTCACCTGGGCGGTCTCACGCCGTCATTCGATCTTGTGCGCGAGATTCTCGATGCGGTGTCGATTCCGATCCGCGTCATGATCCGAGAGAGAAATGACTATAGCGCCGGAACGGATGCCGAACCGGAGCGCCTTTGTCGGCTTGCCACTGAAATGAGCGCGCTTCCCATCGAGGGTCTGGTGATGGGATTCCTGACCGGCAACCAAATTGACGTTGGCGCGTTAAACACGATTCTGAGTCGAGTTCCCCAATGCCGTGTGACCTTTCATCATGCGTTCGAGGAACTGGCTGATTGGTCGGGGGGCATCGATTGCCTTCGCCCGATACGGCAGGTGGACCGTATCTTGACGGCCGGACACACCGGTCCGTGGCCTGATCGAAAGAGACGCCTGGCGGAGTACTCAAAACAAGCTGGCCCGGAACTCCAGATCTTGGCGGGCGGCGGTCTGAGCGCCGAAACTATTCAGGAACTTATGAATGACACGCAAGTGCGGGAATTCCATGTGGGTACGGCCGCGCGCGAGCAGGGCCGTGTCACTCGCCGGCGAGTGGAAAGGCTTTCAAAGTTGTTGTCGAACACCGATACGATGACCCGGCGTGCTTTTGATCAATCGCTGGTCACAGCACCTGTTCTGTTGCTTTTGAATAAGTCCAAATCTATGCCTCGAAGCCTGAGCGAATCAAATTCTCTTAATTTTGTCTCGATGCGCGAGCAGTATCGCAAAGATCTTTTCAACGATTATCTGCCATTTCTCGATAAATTCGTGATCGATCAAGAGAATGGTGGATTTCATTGCTCTGTTCGTCCCAATGGAGAGTTGGTCTCGACGACTAAGAGGGCATGGTTCGAAGGGCGCGGCACTTGGGTATTTTCGTTTCTCTACAACAACATTGCTAAAGAGCAAAAACATCTGGACGTGGCGGCTCGCTCCATCGAGCTGATTCAGCGAAGCAAGCCAAAAGATCCCAATGAATTCTGGCCGAAAGTATTGAATCGCGATGGATCTCCCGATGGCGGTCCCGACACGGAGGTCTACGGCGATATGTTTATCGCTGAGGGTCTGGCTGAATTTTCACAAGCGAGCGGGGAACGTAAGTATTGGGATGAGGCACGTGAGATCGTGCTTAAATGCGTGCGGCTTTACGATCGGCCCGATTACCATCCCACTATCGGCCAAACGTACCTGGGTCCAGGCGCGCGCGACTTCCCGGGAGCGAGGATTGAGGGTGTGTGGATGGTACTGATTCGGACCTGTTCGCAGATGCTGGCCAGACATCCCGATCCCGAATTGCTTGCGATTGTAGATCGATCGATAGACGCGCTTCTGAATCATCATTTCAATCCTCGCTTCCAGCTCTTGAATGAGTTGATGAATCACGATCTTTCCCGGCCCAACAACGAATATGAGCAGTTGGTTTATGCGGGCCACGCAATCGAAACTCTTTGGATGATCCTATACGAGGCCCGCCGCCGGAACGATATCAAGATGTTTGATCGAACGGCCGCGATGTTCCGCCGGCACTGCGATGTAGCCAAGGATCGCGTGTATGGAGGCCTGTTTCGCAATCTGACGAATGTCGATCAGAACGCCTGGACGCTCGATAAGACGCTATTCCCGCAGCAGGAGGCGCTAATCGGATCGCTTTGCTTGATTGAGGAGACCGGCGATTCCTGGGCCGTTAAATTCTATACCGAACTTGACCGTTATGTGCGTGCCAAGTTTCCCATGCGCAATCTTCACTCGCCGCTATGGCAAGTAGCGGGAAATCGGCAAGTAGATATCACTCCGGATATGACCAGGGCAGAGAATTATCATCAGCCGCGTTTTCTTATGCTGAATTTGCTCACCACCGAGCGACTGATTGCGAGGAAAGGAAAGCCGGTTCGTGCGGTTTGAGCGGTTCAGAATGATTATTGATCGAATGTTAAGAAAAATATCGTGTTTTCCCATTTGCAGCACAATCGCAGTTGCGGCTTGCCTGGTCGTTGTTTCCGCTTGCGGGAAGAGAAATCCCGAAGAACGGGCGATGTCGCCAGAAGATTCCATGAAGGCGATGCATGTTCGAGGGGACTTTCACGTCGAATTGTTTACATCCGAACCGAATGTCATGAGCCCGGTGGATATGGCTTTCGATGAAAGTGGGAAAGTATATGTCGCCGAGATGCTTGATTATCCCGATGATCCGCCGCCGGGTAAGCCGGTCCGATCACGAATCCGGCTTTTGGAGGACACCAATCATGACGGCAAGTACGATCGATCCACAGTCTTTGCGGATCAAGTCCTGGCGGTCAGTGGAATCATGCCGTGGAAACACGGTCTTATTGTTACCAGCGCGCCGGACATTCTATTTATGGAAGACACGAACGGCGACGGCAAGGCGGACGTCCGCAAGGTTCTGTACACGGGCTTCGCAAAGGCGAACCAAGAAGCGCGCATTACCAATCCTCGCCTCAACATTGACAACTGGATCTATTGTTCGAACACTGGCAACGGCGGACTGATTCGTTCGGCCGAGCACCCGGAAATGCCGCCTGTGCTGGTTCGCGGCACGGATTTTCGATTCGACCCGATCAGCGGGAAGGCGGAAGCGGCGTCTGGACCGGCTCAGTTCGGCTCAACCTTCGACGATTTCGGAAATCGCTTCATTACACAGAACACCACTCATATCCGGCACGTGGTGCTTCCTATGCAATACCTTGCTCGGGCACCTCTGCTTGAAGTTGCGGCCGAGGCGCAAGACATCTCGGACCATGGACGCCCTTCGGCGCGAATGTATCCGCTCACTCACCCGCAGGAGTGGCGTAAGGAGCGAACGAGTCTTCGCCAGGAGCGCTATGACGAAAATGAGTTTCACCGCACGGAAGAGGTTGGCGGCTGGTTTACGGCTGCTTCAGGCAGTACTATCTACAGCGGCGACGCCTGGCCAAAGGAGTACGCTGGAAACGTCTTCACCGGCGATGTCAGCGGAGACCTGATACATCGTGACGTCCTTTTCCCGGACGGGGCGACCTTCCGAGCGCATCGCGCGGCCGATAATGTGGAGTTTCTCGCCTCCACCGATGTTTGGTTTCGTCCCTGTAACTTTGCTAATGCGCCGGACGGCAACCTCTATTTCACCGATATCTACCGACAGGTCATTGAGACACCGGAGTCGATTCCAGAAGAAATTCGCAAAAAAATCAACTTCTATAACGGCGATACCCTTGGCCGGATATACCGTATCGTTTCGAATCACTCGCCGGTTCACAGGAGTCTACAACCGAATCTAGGGGCATTGAGCTCGCCTGATTTGGTGGCGCAGTTGGCGCATCCCAACGGCTGGAACCGCTGGACAGCACATCGGCTGCTGCTCGAGCGGCAGGACAAGACAGCCCTTCCTAAACTCCAGGATATGGCGGCGAGCGGCTCGTCACCCGAAGCCCGCATGCACGCACTTTCACTTTTGGATGCCTTATCCGGGTTGACGCCGGCGGAAATCGGGCATGCGCTGAAAGATTCTGATGGACGTGTTCGAGAGAACGCAGTGCGTCTGAGCGAGCGCTACATGAACTCAGTCAAACCTTTGGCCGCCGACGTTGTTGCGGCAGCAGCCGATTCCGATCCACACGTTCAGTTTCAGGCGACCCTGGTCCTTGGCGACCTGAAAGATCCGAAATCTCTTACGACTCTGGCAGAATTGGCGCACGAGAACTCCTCTGACCAGTGGTTTCGTAGCGCGATCCTGAGTTCAGTGGCCGATTCGGCATCCCCTTTCTATGAGGAGCTTTTAGCCAAAGGAGAGACCTGGACTGATCCGCAACTGCTCGTTGGCCTGTCTGCTCTGATTGGCTCGCGCCGGAAGGAGAGCGAGCTGTCGCAATGGTTCATCAGTCTGAAAAAGTTGAAACAACCAGCGCAGGAGCTGACGGGCCTTACGCGCGGGCTAGAGCTCGTAAGGGCTCGGTATCTACAAGTGCCAGGAGCGGAGCCAGCTCTCCTGCAGCAGATCGACTCCGGCAATGAACCAGTTCGGAGAGCGGCCTGGGAAGCGTCGTGGCACTTCAAACTGGACAAGCTTCTGCAACGTGCGATGAAGGATGCGACGAACGTTGACTTGCCAGAGGCGAATCGAGTTATTGCGATTCGCGCATTACGCGGCGGCCGATTCAATGCTGTTGGCCCGGTTCTCGACAAAATTCTTGTGCCGAATGCGCTGCCGAATATAGAGGTGGCTGCTATCGATTCTCTTGCCGCGTTCGACGACCCGAGTGTTGCGAAGATCATCCTCGCGCACTGGGGCGATCTTTCTCCCCAGGCGCATGAGCACGGGTTCGAGGCCCTTGTCGCTCACAAGAACCGGGTCCCGGTGCTTTTGCAGGCCGTTCAGGAAGGCAAGCTGGATCGTTCTGCGCTCGACGGTAGTGTGAGATCGCACCTTTACGAAAATCCCGATCCGGCGATTGTGAGCAGAGCGCGCACTCTTTTGGGCAGCGGCAGTGACAACCCTGCTCAGGCGGTCGGCCGCTACAAAGACGTCGTCACATTGCCGGGCGACTCATTTCAAGGGAAGATCGTCTTCCAGGCGAACTGCGCCCGTTGCCATATGCCCCGTATCCAGGGCGGCCGAGTGGGCCCCGACTTATCGGGGATAAACAATAAGACCAAAGAGGAGTTGCTGACGGATATCTTGAATCCGAGCTACGCAATCGAACCCACGTATATCAATCATGTAGCCATAACCAAAGACGGCTATATATATGACGGAATCATCTCTAATGAGACTCCGGGCCTTATTACTTTACGATCCGGCTCGGAAAGCGGTGACGAAACCTTGCTTCGAAGCAATATCGCGGAAATCCGTTCCTCTCGCGTTTCTCTCATGCCGGAGGGTTTCGAGAAAACGCTTAAGGACCAAGATGTCGCAAACATCATCGCGTACCTGCGCGGTGGCCTTTAGCCGCTTCAGGATATCTTCAACAAGCGGACGGCGTTGTCATGGAGCATTTTTTGGACGGCGACCGCATCTGGGGCGAGGCGCCGGACAGTTGCCAGTTGTTGCGAACCGCTGCATGCTTTCCCGGTTCCGACTCTATCGTCACAATCGCTTCCGTACAGCAACTTGTCCTGATGCCGCTTGAGGAAATCCCGGGCATGATCCTCATCTCGCAACAACGCATTCAGACCAGATCCGGCCGAAAGGTCGCCGTAGATATTCGGATAATTCGAAAGGAGCCGGTCCGTAATACCACCGGGCACCACGGGGCCTTTCGGATACATTACGGACTGATCGTGATTTTTGTCGATGTTGCCCCACCATGTTTGAGCGTGCCCGATAAAATTGACCGTCGGATACATCTCGATCATTTTGTAGAATCGTTCAAAGCCTAAGTTATAGACGTTGTGCTGGAAATGCATCAGTACGGGAACGCCATGATCTTTGGCGATATCCGCCACCAGCTGCATCGGCTTGGAATCGCACTCGACGTGAAATTTTTGTTCGCCGATTCCAATCGCTCCGGCTTTTAGGAATCTTTCCAGAACGGATTTGGTCTCAGGTATATCGGGCAGTTCGTTTGCAAAGAAAAGGAATTTTTCGGGATAGGCCTTCGCGAGCGCCACGACAGTGTCATTTCCGCCGCATCCGGCCGCGAGACCGTATTTCGAGCCGGCCGGCAACAGTATGGTTTTAGTAATTCCCATGGCCTGCTGGTGCGCTATGAGTTCTTTATCTGTGCGACCGGCGTAGTTTGTGTGCTGGTGGATGTCAATCACGGGTTGGGCTTCTTGCGCTAGAGCCGCCGCCGGGATCAGACCAATAAATGCTCGTCGTGAAAATGGGAATTTGTCGTTCACAGGATTCAAGATATTACTTTGTCGCAGCATCTTTCGGTGTAAATCCTAATTCTCTATCCAGAAATTCGTATGCCCGTTCGCGGACGGCCGTGGGAAAGTCATGGCTACAATCCGGATGCTCGACAACGAGCTGATGGTCCGGGAACTTGTTCTTGACTTTCGCCAGGCACTCTTTGACGCCCTTGACATCGAAATTCGAATCATGCAGCGGTGCATTGACGAAAACTCCACGGGGCGCAATGGCTGATAGAATATCGCTGAAATCGAAGGGTAGTTCTTTCGGTGAATTGTGATAGAGGCTCGAGATGAGCGGCATGTATCGGTCGGACGCCCAACCTTTTAGATTGCCGCCATAGTAATAAGTCATAGAGGTAAATCCACAACTCGTCACGACCGCCCGAATACGTTTATCGAATGCAGCCACAAACAGAGCGTTGTGACCGCCCAGCGAGTGGCCGATCACAGCGATCTTCCGCGAATTTACGTCCGGGAGTGAGACGAGAACGTCGACGGCACGAATGTGGTTCACAATTCCTTTCATAGAACCGCTCCTATATCCGTTTCCGTAGACATCTCGCCGGAAGTCGGTCTTGTCGTCGCCGAAGCTCGGATAGTCGGGCGCCAAAGCAACATATCCGCGCTCGGCGAGTTCTCTGGCGTAATGCAGGTTTGCTTTACCACCCAGACCAACCGGCTCGTCCTTTCCGATTCCCGTCGTCTGATGAAGGCAGAGCGCCGCAGGTGCGTTGTGAGCGTGATACGGTACCAGCAGCCAAGCGTAGACGATGTTGCCGGGCTCGGCGGAGAACGTGATCTTCTTGCGAACGTAGCCGGGAAGCTCGACTTGCTCCAGCGTTTGAAGGTTCAGTGAAGCGGCGTGATTGATGTGAGGCAGAGGCCCCATGACTTTGGTAACGGAGGAGAGGTCTTCAGCGTGGACTGCAGCGGTAAATAAGAATGCAAAAGCTGCGGTACGACGCCTCAAGAGCGCGGCACCGTTGATGCTGCCGCCGTAAGGTCGTCCAGTTCGGCTTTCGTGAATTCGTGCTCGTGCATAAACGCAATTCCGACTACGGCTCGCACGCCCGAGGCACCGTCGGAAACCGGTAACGCGACAGCGGCCCGCGCATTCACGGCTTTCGCTCCTGGCCGGACGTTGCCGGAGTCGTCTTCTTTCAGGTTACAAGTCTGAATGGGTTCTTTGCGTTCCAGCGCCAAGCCGGCCATACCCTTACCGCTCGGCACCCATGCCACCGCCTGTTGCACAGGCGGCGGAATATTTACAACTCCCGCCAACCGTAATCCGCCATTCTCGAACAGATGGACTGTGCCGGCTGCACCGTTACGTTTTGCAATAAAATCTTGAAGCCACTGTTCCAATTCAGGCGGCGACGTCATACTTTCGCGATCATATCGTGTGCGCCATCAATTCGCCCGCATGCGTTCGAATTTTCCGTATCGCTTCGGCAATCTGGTCCATGTCCGTTTTTGTTCCCAAAAACATATTCTGCGTGAACCATACCGCCTCTTCGCATAACCGGTTGTTGGCCGGGCACTCGTTGCGGTCTTCCCAGTTCCTGAGGACGTCTTCCGGGAAAAGCTTTTTGTAGGCTCGCGATTCGAGGGCCGCTTTCAGAAATGGCTCCCGGTTCAGGGGAAGATACCCTCGCGAAGCAGGAATGCCCTCGGCCGCGAGCGCCTTCAAGAATGTCGCTCGCGGCAGTCCGCCGAATCCGGCTTTTTCATAACGAAACATGTAAAGGTGATAGGCGTTGCGTGTGCAGCCTTCATACATTTGCGCCGGGATAATGCCTGGGATCTCTTTCAGCAGCGACGTCAGATAGAGCGCGTTGTTCGTACGGCATTTCGACTGTTTCTCCAGCCGCGTCATCTGCGCAAGCAGCAGCGCCGCTTCCATCTCCACCATTCTGCGGTTGTCTCCGGTGCCAGCGTATGCGAAATTGCCGCCAGGGGCCGTCAGGCCGCTTCCATTGTTATGGAAGGTATAGCAGCGGTCGTGCAGTTGCTCGTCATCCGTCAAAATGGCCCCGCCTTCGCCGGATGTCAAATTCTTAGAAGCCTGAAAGCTAAAGCAGCCGGCTTTCCCATAAGTGCCAACTTTACGGCCGCTCCACTCGGCCAGATGTGCCTGGCAGGCGTCTTCCAAAACGCTCACGCCATGTTTGCGGCTGACCGAAAGAATTTTGTCCAGGTCACAAGCCGAACCCCCCAAATGGACCGGCATGATTGCCTTTGTGAGCGGGCTGATAGCCGCTTCAATCTTGTTTGCGTCTATCTGGAATGTGTGGATGTCCGTATCAACAAATACGGGCAATGCATGTTGCCGCATCACCACGTTGATCGTTGCGATGAATGTGTAGGGTGGAACAATCACTTCGTCGCCCGGCTCAACGCCCAGCGCATTCAAGGCCACGTAGAGCGCGCTTGTACCATTTGCGGTCGCGAGGCAATGGCGCGCGCCGGTCAGGTTCCGGAATGCTTCCTCAAATTTTTTGGTTTGCTGTCCGCTGCCGCGATACCACTTGCCACTGCGCAAGGTCTCTATCAGGGCTTGCTCTTCTAATTTGTCTGAAACTGGCCAGGTCGGGAATTTTTCTGTCCGAACCCTGGGGCCACCGAGCAAGGCCGGCTTATCCGTTCCGCTCGGTGGCCTGGCGGCAGAAACGGTCATTCCTAACGAAGAAGTAGCAACGCCGAACGCGGGTGTTCTTTTAAGAAATGATCTTCTCGTCCAAGGCATTATTTGAGAGCTCCAAAAATCATCCTATACAAATTACGACTTACTTGGGAGGTGGAGGCTACATTTTGGGTTAACATTCGCTTACAGTAAAGAAAGGTGATCTCATGATAGTGGGGAAGTTGCTTTCAAATCTGAAGAAAAATGCCGGCCTAGTTTTGCTTGGAGGCCTGCTGTTCGCTTACCCTTCATTCGCACAGAACATCACGGGAACCATACTCGGAACCATAACGGATGCTTCGGGTGCCGAGGTTACAGGCGCGTCCCTGGTCATTGTCAATCAGAGTACAAATATTGAACATAAGGCCGTTACCGACGCCGGCGAGTATACTGTCACCAACCTGCCCCCGGGCACCTATTCGGTCAGGGCCGAAATCAGCGGCTTCAAACCAAGCCTCACAAAGGATATTGTGCTGCTGGCTAACCGTTCCGCGCGTGTCAATATTGTCCTCTCTCCCGGCGCTGTGAACCAGACGGTGGAAGTTTCCGCTTCGGCTCCCACCATCAATTCCGAAAACGCTACGGTGGGCAACATCATGCAATCCGCCGCCATCACGACCGTTCCCCTAAACGGCCGAACAGTAGATCGATTGATCCGCATTTCCGCCGGCGTGACGACCGATAACGCCAATAATCCTCGTGTCGCCGGCAGCCCCTATTGGGGCGGCATCTCCTTCAACGTTGACGGCGTGGGCTATAACGATTCCGGGAACGGTGGCGGGGCGTATTCATACAAGCACGGTTTATCCACGCAGCCTTCCGTCGATGCGATTAGCGAATTCAAAATCGATTCCAACAGTATGAAAGCGGAATTCGAAAGCGGCGTTTCCGTTACTGTTGTTACCAAAAGCGGGACCAACGAAGTTCACGGGTCCGCATTGTGGTTCAACCGAAATCGCGAGTATGCGGCTCAAAACTTCTTTTTGACGAGCCAGCCGAAGCCGGCATTTAATCGTAATGAAGTCGGTGCGACACTTGGCGGCCCAATCGTCAAGAACAAGTTATTCCTCTTCGGTAGTTTTGAAGATCTGCTGGAACGCAGTTCGCTCACCACCTCCGGAATCTCAGTTCCAACCGCCGCCATGAAGAGCGGAAACTTCGCCGGCCTCGCCACCATCATCGATCCGCTATCCGGTGCTCCATTCCCGAATAATCAGATCCCGAGCACTCGCATTGACTCTCGCGCTCAGGCCCTCGCGGGCCGATATCCGCAGCCCAACCTGCCTGGCTCCTCCGGTGGAAGCCTCCTAAACTACATTGCTTCCATTCCGAACAAGTACGATGTTTACCGGTTCGGCACGCGTGCCGATTACAAACTTTCCGATAAAGACAGTTTCTTCGTCAACCTGAATTACTCGAAGGGTGATCCCTACTTTGTTGCGCAGAACTATCCGGCCGGCTATGGCTCCTGGCAATATGGCGGCTATACAACGAAGAGCATCAATGGGACGTACACCCGCACGTTCTCGGCGACAATCGTGAATGAAGCGCGTTTTGGTTTTTTGTCACATGCTTCGGGCCGGCAAGGAATGAACAAAGACTTCGATCCTCGGT